>PDVJ01000385.1_pt1 | contig 14782 bp, 14 predicted proteins | sample 1369811 | NCBI WGS metagenome assembly PDVJ01 (sample SAMN07795376, study PRJNA414565) | Alkali sediment metagenome, whole genome shotgun sequencing project. | reverse complement strand
AGCCTTCCGTCCATCATTTCCGGGAAACCCGTGTAGGCGGAAACATCGGTGACTTCGATTCCCGCCGACTTGATCTGGGCCGCCGTGCCGCCCGTCGAGAGGATCTCGACTCCAAAGGCCTTCAGGCCTTTTGCAAAATCAACAATGCCTTTCTTGTCCGTGACACTGATTAATACCCTCTTGATCTTGTTGCCCATTGATTGCTCCTCTGATTCTGAGTAATGGAATAATGGATTACCCAATATTCCAATATTCCATTACTCCAGTGTTCCCAGGGGCTCCTAGCCCCTGATCTTTTTCATATGATCAATCCGCCGCTGGATGAGTGCCTTTGTGCCGATGTCGGGCCTGTGGTCCACGGGGCCCTTCACGGCCGAAATGGCGTTCTCGGCGATCTTCTCCGCCTCGTCGAGGCTTGCGGCGATCCCCACGACACCGATGGCTCGGGAAGTTGTCATGTAGAGCCCGTCGGCCTTCCTGTCGACCGAGGAATAGTAGAGCCGCGCGGATCCCACATCTCCCACGTCGATCTTCGCCGACGTCGATTTCGCGTCGGGGTGGTCCTTGGGGAGGCCGTAGGCCTTCGGGACGATGTATTTGCAGACGGTGGCCTTTTTTTCGAACTCCACGGGGAGTTTGTCCAGCGTCCCGTTCACGACGGCCCGGCAGATCTCGATGAAGTCCGTCGTGAGCAGCGGCAGGATGTTCATCGCCTCGGGGTCGCCGAAGCGGGCGTTGTACTCCACGAGCCTGACGCCGTCTCGCGTGATAATGAAGCCGCCGTACATGATGCCCTTGTAGTAATCGCCCGTCTCCCGGTAGATGGCCTCGGCCACCTTCTGGGTGATGTCGAGCCCCGCCTGGACGTCTTCGGGCCTCATGAAGGGCAGGCTGTGATCCCGATCGGAATAGGAACCCATGCCGCCCGTGTTGGGCCCCTTGTCGCCCACGAATCGCCGCTTGTGGTCCTGGACGGGAGGCGTGGCCACGACGGTCTTTCCGTCGGAGATGCACTGCAGGGAAAACTCCTCGCCCTCGAGCTTTTCCTCGATCACCACGGCGGAGTGCTCCTGCAGGACCTCCCTGCAATACTCGAAGGCCTCCTGCCTGGTCTGGAAGTGATCACCCTGGACCTTCACGCCCTTGCCGCCGGTGAGCCCGTCGGGCTTCACGACGACGCCGGGAAGCTCTTTGAGAAAGGCCTCGATCCCGTCAATCGAGGTGAAGGTCTCGTAGCGGGGGTTTCCGGGGATGTTGTATTTGCGGACGAGGTCCCGTGTGAAGGATTTCGATGTCTCGAGCCGGGCCAGCTTCTTTTTGGGGCCCACGGCGGGGATTCCCGCGGCCGCCAACGCATCGACGATGCCCAGGTTCAGGGGATCTTCGGGCCCGATGACGGCGAACTCGCAGCCATTCTCCTTCGCGAAGGCCATGATGGCCGCCAGATCTTCGTAGGGCCCGACGAGGGACTTTGACGACAGAGCGGCAATCCCGGGGTTGTTTGTCTTCATGCAGGAAAAGAGTTTCGGGTTGAGGCTGGAACGCATGATCGCCTCGGCGATGGCATGTTCCCGGGCCCCGTTTCCGACCAGCAGCACACCCGGCATGGAACACCTCCTCATGGCCCCCTGTCGACCACGGAAAGCCTTGAATATAAAGGGGAAATGAATAAAAGAATGTTTTGCATCATAACGGAAAAAGGTCATCAAGTCAATGAAAACGGTTGCACGCGCATCCCGTAGCGCCTGACGTGAACCATCGCCGAAATTCCCGGCACCTTGATGCGAGGAATTTTGATTCTGCGATCCGTTGCGTAATACCCCTCCTTGACTTTTGATGGATTGTCCGATAATCTCCACTCATCGTTAACCCGTCGAAACACCATAACAATTTCTAGCACCGGGCAATCGAATCCTTGGACCCAACCGTTACATTCAAGCTCGTGTTGATGGGCCTGTGCCTGTTGCTGTCAGGTTTTTTTTCTTCCTCTGAAGCCGCCCTTTTTTCACTATCACAGCTTCATCTCCACAAGATGCGGGAAGAACGCTTTCCCTTCTTTTCTCATGTCGAGAGGCTCCTCGATGCGCCCCGTCGCCTGCTTGTCACGATCATCGTGGGCAACGAGGTCGTCAACATCGTGCTTTCCGCCACGGCTGCGGCGCTCTTCATCAGCCTCTTCGGCGAACGGGGGGAGTGGCTCGCCATCGCCGCGGTGGCCCCGGTGCTGCGGTGCTGTTCCTTTTCGGGGAGGCCGTCCCGAAGATGTTCGGGAAAACCTACTCCATGCGCCTCTCCTCTCTGGTGGCGCCGCTCATGACACTCGTGCAGAAGGCCGTGTTTCCCGCGGTCTGGATTCTGGAAGGGATCTCCGGTCTTATCCTCGGGTCCTTCAGGAAAAAGGAGATGGCGGACAGCGATGCCCTCATGGAGGTGGAGTTCCGAAGCCTCGTCGATGCCGGTCATGAAGAAGGGATCATCGATGCCAGCCAGCGGGATCTCATCCACCGGGTCTTCGATCTGGCCGACACGCCCGTCGAGGACATCATGACCCCCAGGGTAGACATGTTCTGCCTGCCCGTGTCCACGAGCCCGCAGGCTCTGCGCAGAGCGATCATCGAGCAGGGCTACTCGCGGGTCCCCCTGTACGGGACGGGACCCGACGACATCGTCGGGATTCTCTATGCGCGCGACCTGCTGGGCCTGATGGCGGAGGGGAAGGCCCCGGCGTCGGCCGAGCCGCTTCTGCGAAAACCCTACTTCGTACCGGAAGAACGCAGCGCCGACCAGGTGCTTCGGGATTTTCAGAAGCGCAACACGCACGTGGCCATCGTCGTCGACGAGTACGGCGGGATCTCGGGCCTCGTGACCATGGAGGACATCCTGGAGGCCCTCTTCGGAGACATCTACGACGAACGGGATACCCGGGAGAGGCCATTCCACCGGATCGACGAGCGGACCCTGATGGTCTCGGGAGCCCTTGCGATAGACGATTTCAACGAAATCGCAGGCACCTCCATCCCGTCGGATGATTTCGGGACCGTCGGCGGCTATGTCCTGCACCTCTTCGGGAGGCTGCCTTCCCGGGGCGACGAAGTCGCTTCAGGGGGGCTCACCCTCGTCGTCCGGAAGGTCAAGGGCACGCGGATCCTGAGCATCCGGGTGACAAAAGGGGGTGAAGAGTCATGAGTGATCTCCTCATGCTGCTGCTCATCCTCCTCTGCATCGCCCTGGAAGGCCTTTTTTCCGGAGGCGAGATCGCCCTGATTGCTTCCGACATTCACCGCATCCGGCAGAAGGCGGAAGGCGGTTCGAAATCGGCAGCCATCGCCCTGCGACTGCTCGGCAACCCGGAGTGGTTCCTGGCCACTTGCCTCACGGGGACGGATCTGTGTGTGATCACAAGCACGGCGCTCGCCACGTCCCTCTTTATTGCAGCCCTGGGGCCGGCAAGAGGCGAATGGGTATCCGTGGCCGTCATGGTCCCGGCGATCCTCGTTTTCGGCGAAATCGTCCCGAAGAGCTTCTTCCGTCAGCGCGCCGAGCGGAAGGCCGTGCTCATCGCGCCCTTCATCTGGGCGGCCTCCTGGGTTCTCTACCCCTTCGTATACGTGGTCTCGAAGATCGCCCGCGGCACCGTCTACGTCCTGGCAGGCGAGAGGGGGAAAACCTCCCTGCCCTACATCACCAAGGACGGGCTCAAGGTCCTCCTGCACGAGGAGGCGAAGCAGACCGACGTGAAACGCTCGGAGAAAGAGATGGTGGACCGCATTTTCGATTTCTCCGAGACGAGCGTTGGGCGGGTCATGGTGCCGATCTCCAATGTGGCGGCCCTCGAGGACGAGGCGACCTTCGGGGATGCCGCTCGGCTCATTAACGAAACCGGATTCTCCCGACTTCCCGTCTACGGGGGCGATGTCATCAACATCGTCGGTGTGGTCAATGCCTTCGATATCCTGAAGCAGCTGCCCTCCTCGGCCGCCCAGCCCGTCCGCTCGGCCCTCCGGCAGCTCCTCTACGTGCCTGCCAGCAAGCCAGCCGACGATCTCCTGCTGGAGATGCAGCGCCGGGGCGAGCCGATGGCGGTTGTGGTCGACGAGTACGGCGGCGCCGTGGGCATCGTGACGATCGAGGACATCCTCGAAGAGATCGTGGGCGACATCCGCGACGAATACGACAAGCGGGAGCGCGCCGTCCGCAAGCTGGGCCCGGGCCAGTACCTGGTCAGCGCCCACATCGGCATCGTGCGGCTGCGTGAGATCGTTCCTGTCAGCATACCGGAAGGACCCTATGAAACCCTGGCGGGGTATCTTCTCCATCAGATGGGACGGATTCCGCGCCGGATGGAGCAGCTCCGCGCGGGCAACGTCAAGTTCGTGATCGAGGATGCCGACATGAAGTCGATCAAGCAGGTACAGATCATCCTGCCCGCCGAGACCTCCGCCGCGCAGAAAGAAGAGGGGCAGGCCGAACCGCAGCGGCCGGTGACGGGGATGTGATCTGACCGCGAGAAGGTAAGAAGGTGAGAGGGTGAGAAGGTTGGAGGGCAGAACGCAATTTGCGTGCCTCCTTGAACAACCCGGGAAGTCTTTCGCAGGGAAAACGGAACAACGGAAAGAGTCGGGATGAAAACAGAAAACAAAACATTTGCGACGCTGATCCTGGCTGCCGGCAAGGGCACGAGGATGAAATCGGACCTGGTGAAGGTCCTCCACCCCGTGGCCGGGCGGCCCATGCTGGACTATGTCCTGAACCTCGCCGAACAGATGGGATCCTCCCGGATTGCCGTCATCATCGGTCACCAGGCCGAGCTCGTGGAGGCACGCTACGGCAACCGCGGGCTTGCTTTCGTCTACCAGCGCGAGCAACTCGGGACAGGGCATGCCGTCCTGCAGGCTGCCGGAGCCTTTGCCGGCTACAGGGGCACGATCGTGATCCTCTGCGGAGACGTGCCCCTGCTGCGGGCCTCGACGATTCGCGACCTGATGGAGCGCCACCGCGCCTCCGGGGCGGCCATCACGGTGCTGACGACCCTCCTCGAGGATCCCTTCGGCTACGGCCGGATCGTCAAGGACGCCGAGGGAAACGTGCTGGGGATCGTGGAGCACCGCGACGCCACGGACGAGCAGCGAAAGATCCGGGAGATCAACACGGGGATCTACTGCGCGGAGAATCCTTTCCTGTTCGAAGCGGTGGGTGAGATCGGAAATGAAAACGCCCAGAAGGAGTACTACTTTACGGACATTTTTGCCATAGCGCGGCGCAAGGGGGTCCGGACGGCCTCCGTCATCGCGCCCGACCCCGGCGAGGTCATGGGCATCAACTCGCCCGACGATCTTGCCCGGGCGACACAGATTGTTCAGGAGCGGCTCAAGGAAAAGCTCAAAGACAGCCGGTGATGAGCTCAAGGCTCGCGGGACGAGCCTTGAAAGGTTGGTGTAAACCTGTAACGGATTTAAATCGTCACACGACAGGAAACAAGGAGTAAAAAATGACGGTTGCTGTCACTGTACTTAAAAAAAACCGATTGGTGATCGGTGCGGACACTCAATTCAGCTTCGGCGATACTTGCATGCCAAGCAATAATCATGGCGCCAGTAAAATATTTACGATCAATGGCACTTATATTGCGGGTTCCGGTTGGGGACTCTACGACAACATTTTTCAAGATTTTTTGTCCGACAAAAAGAATAAAAATCTCAAACTGAACGATGAGAGGGCCATATTTAAATTCTTTAATAACCTCTATTTCACGGTAAAAGAAAAATACAGCTACGTGAATGACCAGTGCAACAGTAAGGACACGCCATTTGCAGATCTGGATTCCCGATTTTTAATCGCAAATAGAAAAGGCATGTTCTATGTTTCATCAAACATGAGTGTCCATAAATTTGAAAGATACTTTGCTATCGGCTCTGGTTGCGATTATGCCCTTGGCGCGATTCACGTCCTGTATGATTCTCATTTTTCTGCGAAAGAAATATGTCAAAAGGCAATATTGGCGGCGATAGACATGAATGTACGTTGTGGAGGGCAGCCGGAAATATATGAAATTAACCTCTAACTGATTTTTTCGTTACTCTCCTTCCGACAGTAATCCCCAATGGTTACGACTACCTGCCCCTGAACGCTTGTCGGCGAAAGAGGCGGTCGAGATCGAATTTGACGCTGATTGGGAAGTCATGTGCCCTTTGGGGCAAAGAGGGAAATTGGCCGCATAAAAAACGGCGGGACAAAATCTCGCCGTTTTTTCCTGCCCCATACCCTGGACCCGAACCCCGAGCCCCTTCTATTTCATGTTCTTCCTGATCACTTCCGCCAGCTCGTTGGCCATGGCCGTGATCTCCTTCTGCGAAGGGCCTTCGATCATGACCCGGCAGAGGGCCTGTGTGCCCGAGAAGCGCACCAGCACGCGCCCTTTTCCCGCGAGCTTCTTCTCGGCATCGGCAATCGCCTTCCGTATGACGGGGACCGAATCGAGATCCATCCGCTTCTCCACGGTCGTGTTGACCAGCACCTGGGGCAGCGTGGTCATCACCGCCGCCAGCTCCGAAAGGGGCCGCCCCTTTTTTCTCATCACGGCCAGGACCTGCAGGGCCGAGAGGATCCCGTCGCCCGTCGTCGTGTGGTCCAGGAAGATGAGGTGCCCCGACTGCTCGCCGCCAAGGTTGTATCCCTTCTGCCGCATGCACTGTTGCTCATGACGGTGGCCACGACCGTGTTCTTCCGGAGCTGCCTGCGGGCCTTCAGGTCGAGGGCGCAGATTGCCATGAGGTGATCGCCGTCCATCACCTTGCCCTTCTCGTCGGCGAAAATGACCCGATCGGCATCGCCGTCCAGCGCGATCCCCGCGTGGGCCTTGTGTTTCCGGACGGCGGCGGCGACGATCTCGGGGTGCATGGCCCCGCATTTCAGGTTGATGTTTTTCCCGTCGGGATTGTTTCCCAGGGGGATCACCTCGGCTCCCAGCTCCTCCAGGACGAGCGGGGCGATCCGGTAACCCGCGCCGTGGGCGCAGTCGACGACGATCTTGAGCCCCTCCAGGGACAGGGCCTTCGGGAAGGCGCTTTTCAGGAAAACGGCATAGCGCCCATCGGCGCCGAAGATGGCCTTGCTGCGCCCGATCGCCGCGCCGGACGGGGCCGACTCCCCCAGGCGCTCCGAGGCGATCAGGGCTTCGATCCGGGCCTCGGCGACATCGGGGAGCTTCAGGCCGTTGCCCTGGAAGATCTTGATCCCGTTGTCCTCGAAGGGGTTGTGGGAGGCGGAGATCATGATGGCCGCATCGGCCTTCATATCCATCGTGAGGAAGGCTACGGCCGGCGTGGGGAGCACGCCCACGGTGAGGGCATCGACGCCCATGGAGCATATGCCCGCCACGAGGGCATCCTCGATCATCGGGCCCGACAGGCGCGTGTCCCGGCCGATGAGGATGCGGTGCCTGCGCTTTGCGTTGCGAAACAGGCTGGCTACGGCCCGCCCGATGCGCAGGACGAGCTCCGGTGTCATGGGGTGCCGGTTGGCCACCCCGCGGATGCCGTCCGTCCCGAAGAGAGTTCTTTCCGATTCTGCCATGGGGTTCACCTTCTCCGGCTTGTCGGCCGGAAGGGTTCAATCTTACTTGAAAAATGATGCAAAAATTGGCCCGTTTATAACATGGAAGGCCTGCGATGCAAAGGTTTTTCCTTGCATTGACGCGCGGCGCCCCCTAAGTTAGGGGCGAAGCGAATTGCGAGGAAAACGATGAATATCGGCAACCTTCACCTCTCCAACAACCTGATCATGGCCCCCCTGGCGGGGATCACGGACCTTGCCTTCCGGACCATCGTCCGCAGCTACGGCTGCGGCCTGTGCTATACGGAAATGGTCAGTGCCGACGGTCTTGCCCGGGGACACAGGAAGACGTTCGGCTATCTTCGCAGCGATCCCGGCGACCGGCCCCTGATTGCCCAGATCTTCGGCTCCGATCCCGACGTGCTGGCCGCGGCGGCCCGGGTGATCGAAGAGGGCGGGCTTGCCGACGCCGTGGACATCAATATGGGCTGCCCCGTGAAGCCGGTGATCCGGCGGGGAGCAGGCGCCGCCCTGATGAAGGATCCCGAGCGGGTCCGCCTCATTGTCAGGCAGGCCAGGAAGGCCGTGAGGATCCCGCTCACGGTCAAAATCCGAGCGGGGTGGTCCCCGAAGGAAAAAAACGCCCTCGAGATCGCCCGGATCGCCGAGCAGGAAGGAGCCGATGCCATTGCCGTCCACCCGAGGACGGCCTCCCAGGGATTCAGCGGCCGCTCCGACTGGTCCGTGATCGCCGAGGTCAAGGCGGCCCTGAAGATTCCCGTCATCGGAAACGGCGATGTGGAGACGCCGGACGACGTGGGCGCCATGATCGACAGCACGGGATGCGACGCCGTCATGATCGGCCGCAGCGCCCTGGGCAACCCCTGGATCTTCCGCAATGCCCTGCGCATCCGGGCTGGCAAGGGCACCGAACTTGCAGCTCTTGAGGAGAAGGAGCGGCTCATCGGGGAGCACCTGGAGCGCTCTGTGGGGCTGTACGGAGAGGCGACGGGGGTGAAGTGCTTCCGCAAGCATCTCTTCTGGTACACCCGGGGGCTTCGCGGCAGCGCCACGTTCAGGAAAGAGGCGGGGACGATCACGGGGAAAAGCAATGTTCTTGCGAAGGTTTCGGCATACTTCGAAGAGCTGGCCGGAGGGAGTGCCGAGGAGAAAAAGGCGCTTGACTTTTCAGGAAATTTGAACATAAGCTTCAATCAAAGCGAGGCTTTTTCCCGGCTGGGTCCGGGAGGCACGGAGGAGAGGTAGAACGGCATCGTGGAACTCGTCAAGTTCAAGGAACTCGAAGAGAGAATCAAGGGACTCGTCGAGGAATACAACACGCTGAAGAAGAGAACAAAGGAGTTAGAAGAACAAGTCGCAATAAAGAGTGGAGAGTTAAAGGAAGCAAACGGCAAAATAGCCAAACTCAACGAGGAGAGGGACTCAGTCAGGCACAAGGTGGATACTCTACTGGATTTGCTGGAGGATATAAACGCATCAGGGCAGACATCGGGGTTGTTGTTTGAAAAAAAGGTTTGATATCAAAATCATGGGTCAGGGTGTCTCCGTGCTGAGTGATGCCGCCGATGACCATGTTTTGAAGATTGTTCAACATATCAACAACAAAGCGGAGGAAATCAAAGGCGCCTCTAAGAACTTGACGACGTTGAACATCATCCTGCTGGTTGCCCTGAATCTGGCCGATGAGCTGTTTCGGCTCAGGGGGGAAAAGGAAACGATCTGCAGCCAGTTGGAGGACCGGTCCGAGGAGCTGATTCATCTCATCGACCGGAAAGGAAAAGAAGAGAACATTCCCCTGCGATGTGCGTGATTGACAGAATCCTTTGAGCGAACACCTATAAACAGGGAGCCCTCCCTGGCCGGTTGTGTGCAGGTCCTCTCGAGGAAAGCCTGACCCGACACACAGGGCACCCACCTTGTTGACAAGGTTCAAGGTTATTCGTTGACACGGCATCGGCGGGGGTTTTTTTAGCCCCCGGCCCGATCGGATAACCGCCCGAAATCCCGCTGATTTGCCCCATCCTTTGTCTCCCCTCAAAGAAACACTCCAAGGCATTGAACCGGAAGGATCGTAACCATCGCATCGGTCTTCTTATGCCATTACGGACGAGGAGGTAACAACTTTTGGACTTCTTGCCAGTCATTATAGCCATTGCATCGCTGATCGCCGGCATCGCCTTCGGGTATCTCCTGCGAAAGCTGATCACGCGGAAGGAGCTGCAATCCTCGGAGAATCTCTCCGTTCGGATCGTTGAAGAGGCCAAGAAAGAGGCCGACAGCATCAAGAAAGAGGCCATCCTGCAGGCCAAGGAGAGCCTGCTCAAGACGAAGGCCGAGTTCGAGCGGGAAGCGCGGGAGCGCAAGACCGAACTCGACAAGCTCGAGGCGCGGCTGCGATCCAAGGAGGAAAACCAGGAAAAGCGCATCGACATGATGGTGCAGAAAGAGAGCAACATCGAGAATCGGGAGAAGGGGCTCCAGCAGAAGGAGAACTCGCTGCACGAAAAACACGAGCGGATGAACCGCATCCTCGACGAGCAGAAGGAGAAGCTCGAGCAGATCGCCGGTATCACTTCCACGGAGGCCAAGGCCCAGCTCATCCAGGCCATGGAGGTCGAGGCCAAGCGGGAGGCGGCCATTCTCATCCGCAAGGCCGAGGAGGACGCAAAGCGCATAGCCGACAAGAAGGCCCAGGAGATCATCGCCTACTCCATCCAGCGCTACGCCGGGGACTTCGTGGCCGAAAGCACCGTGTCCGTCGTGAATCTCCCCACCGATGAGATGAAGGGCAGGATCATCGGCCGGGAAGGCCGGAACATCCGCGCCATCGAGGCGGCCACCGGCGTCGATCTCATTATCGATGACACGCCGGAAGCCGTCGTGCTCTCCGCCTTCGACCCGGTGCGGCGCGAAGTGGCGAAGATCTCGCTGGAGAGACTCATCAGCGACGGCCGGATTCACCCCGGGCGGATCGAAGACGTGGTCAAGAAGGTCCAGAGCGAGGTGGACAAGCTCATCCAGGAGACGGGCGAGCGGACCTCCTTCGACGTGGGCGCCCACGACATTCATCCCGAGATCATCACGCTGCTCGGCAAGCTCAAGTACCGCTCCAGCTTCTCCCAGAACGTGCTCCAGCACTCCATCGAAGTGGCCTACCTGGCGGGCATCATCGCTTCGGAGCTGGGGCTCGACGTGAAGGAGGCGAAGAGGGCGGGGCTGCTGCACGACATCGGCAAGGCCGTGGATCACAAACTCGAGGGGACCCATGCCGCACTCGGGGCGGATTACGCCAAGCGCTTCGGCGAGCTCGAGCGCATCGTCGAGGCCATCGCCACCCATCACGACGACGGCCGGAACAACAACCTCCTGGGCGTCCTCGTCCAGGTGGCCGACACCCTCTCGGCGGCCCGTCCCGGCGCCCGCAGGGAGATGCTGGAGACCTACGTGAAACGGCTCCAGGAGCTCGAGGGGATCGCCAAGTCCTTCAACGGCGTCGAATCGTGCTTCGCCATCCAGGCAGGCCGGGAGATCCGGATCCTTGTGCAGAACGAAAGGATCTCCGACGACGAATCCATCATCCTCGCCAAGGACATCGCCAAGAAGATCGAGTCCGAGTTGACCTACCCGGGCCAGATCAAAGTCACCGTCATCCGGGAAACCAGGGTGACGGACTTCGCGAGATAAGACGGGCCCTATGCACATACTTTTCATCGGAGATATCGTCGGGCGGCCGGGGCGCCGCGCGGTGCGGGAGCTTGTGCCGGGCCTGCTGAAAGAGCACGGCGTCGATCTGGTCATCGCCAACGGCGAAAATGCCGCTGCGGGGTTCGGCATCACGCGGGACACGGTGGATGAGCTCCTGGAGTGCGGTATCCACCTGCTCACCACGGGAAATCATGTCTGGGACAAGAGAGAGGTCCTGGGCTTTATCGACGAGTACCCGAACCTTTTGCGGCCGGCCAATTTTCCCGAGGCCTGCCCCGGTATCGGTCATGCCGTCGTGAAGACGGCAGGCGGCCTCCCGGTTGCCGTCCTCAACCTGGCGGGCCGGATCTTCATGCACCCTGCCGACTGTCCCTTCCGGGTGGCGAAAGCCCTCGTCGAGCAACTCAGGCGCCTCACCCCGGTCATTCTCGTGGATATGCACGCCGAGGCCACCTCGGAGAAACAGGCCATGGGATGGTTTTTGGACGGGGAAGTCAGTGCCGTTTTCGGGACCCACACGCACGTTCAGACGGCCGACGAGATCGTCCTTCCCGGCGGAACGGCCTATATCTCCGATTTGGGGATGACGGGCCCTCACAATTCCGTCATCGGCATCGAGAAGGAGATGATCATCGAGCGCTTCCTCACGGGGATGCCCTGCCGGTTCGAGGTAGCCCGGGGCGATGTGCGCCTCCAGGGGGTCGTCGTGGGCGTGGACCCGCAGACCGGCAAGGCCCGGTCTGTCAAGCGTTTGAGTCTGAGGCTCAAAGAATAGAAGTTGGTAAGCTGAAAAATTAGATAAGAATGAGCGGGAAAGAAAAAAGGGGTTGAAAAATCCCTCTTTTTTTCATATCCTCCGGACTTCCTAACATATCGACTTCGCAGGTTTTTATGAAAAGCGTATACGACATCCTGAGTGAGCGTGGCTTCGTGGAGCAGGTCACCGACGAGGCCGAGGCCCGGCGGATGCTCGCCGGCGAGCCCGTGACCTGCTACATCGGCTTTGACCCGACGGCCACAAGCCTCCACATCGGGAGCCTCGTTCCCATCATGTCGCTGGCCCACATGCAGCGGGCAGGCCACAAGCCTATCGCCCTGGTGGGTGGCGGGACGGCCATGATCGGCGACCCGAGCGGCAAGACGGAGATGCGCCAGGTTCTTTCGAAGGAGAAGATCGACGAAAACGCCGAAGCGATCAAAAAACAGCTCTCGCAATACCTGGATTTCGGAGAAGGGAACGCCAAGCTTGTCAACAACGCCGACTGGCTTCTGCCACTGAAATACATCGAATTCCTGCGCGACATCGGCCGCTTTTTCAGCGTGAACCGGATGCTCGCCGCCGAGAGCTACCGGATGCGCCTCGAGACGGGCCTGAACTTCATCGAATTCAACTACATGCTGCTGCAGGCCTACGATTTTCTTTATCTTTTCCAGAACCAGAACTGCCTCCTCCAGATGGGGGGAAACGACCAGTGGGGCAACATCGTGGCCGGGATCGACCTGGTCCGCCGCGTCGAGGGCAAGCAGGCCTACGGCATCACCTTCCCGCTCATCACCACCTCGCTGGGCACGAAGATGGGGAAGACCGAGAAAGGCACCGTGTGGCGGCTCGACGGCTCCCTCACCTCCCCCCACGAGTACTATCAGTACTGGATCAATTCGACCGACGACGACGTGGAGCGCTTCATGGCCCTCTTCACTTTCCTGCCCATCGAGGAGGTTCGGGAAGTCCGCAATCTCAACGATGCCGATCGCAACAAGGCCAAGGCGGTGCTCGCTTTCGAGGCCACGAAGGTGACCCACGGGGAAGAGGCGGCCGTGGGGGCCTGGCGGGCCGCATCGGCGGCCTTCGGGACGAAGCCCGTGGAGGCCTCGCTCTTTCCCTCGAGCACGATTCCCCGCCAGAAGGCCGAAGCCGACGTGTCGGCCATTCCCGCCGTCGAGAAGCGCCGCGAGGACTTCGGGGAAGGCATCCCCGCCTTCGAGCTCTTCCACGAGGTGGGGCTGTGCAAGTCCCGTTCCCGCCTTCGAGCTCTTCCACGAGGTGGGGCTCTGCAAGTCCCGCGGCGAGGCCCGGCGCAACCTCGAGCAGGGCGGCGGCTACGTCAACGGCGAGCCGATAAAAACATTTGACGAAAAGATCGGACTGTGTCATATAACGGCAGAAGGTGAGATTCTACTGAGAAAAGGCAAGAAGACGTACTTCCGCATTGTCGTACGCTAGTCTCCGTGTTCGTCCTGGGGACAATCTCACAAGGCCAATTGAAAAATTTGAAATTTTTACTTGACATCTGTAATGAGTCGAGTATAATGACCTCTTTCCAGCGACGGATCGGTTGTTTTTCCCGTCGAAATAGTTCTTGACAAGAGAAGGCCATTAAACTAAACGTATAGGCTCTTTTCAACGGTCTTTGACAATTGAATACAGGGAAGGATGTTTTTCTGGGTCCGCTTTGAGTTGTTTTAATTTGATCAAAATCATCTAGTATAAAAACTGGAGAGTTTGATCCTGGCTCAGAACTAACGCTGGCGGCGTGCCTAACACATGCAAGTCGTACGAGAAAGTCGGCTTCGGCCGATGAGTAAAGTGGCGCACGGGTGAGTAACGCGTGGGTAATCTGCCCCCCGGTCAGGAATAACCCGCCGAAAGGCGGGCTAATACCCGATAACACTGACGCTCTGCGGAGTGTCTTTCAAAGAAGGCCTCTGTTTACAAGCTTTCACCGGAGGATGAGCCCGCGTACCATTAGCTAGTTGGCAGGGTAATGGCCTACCAAGGCAACGATGGTTAGCTGGTCTGAGAGGATGACCAGCCACACTGGAACTGAGACACGGTCCAGACTCCTACGGGAGGCAGCAGTGAGGAATCTTGCGCAATGGGGGAAACCCTGACGCAGCAACGCCGCGTGAGTGAGGAAGGCTTTCGGGTCGTAAAGCTCTGTCGGATGGGAAGAAATGGTTGGAAGCTAATACCTTCCATCCTTGACGGTACCATCAGAGGAAGCACCGGCTAACTCCGTGCCAGCAGCCGCGGTAATACGGGGGGTGCAAGCGTTGTTCGGAATCATTGGGCGTAAAGCGCGCGCAGGCGGCTTGGTAAGTCAGATGTGAAATCCCTGGGCTTAACCCAGGAAGTGCATTTGATACTGCCTCGCTAGAGTACGGGAGAGGAAAGTGGAATTCCTGGTGTAGAGGTGAAATTCGTAGATATCAGGAGGAACACCGGTGGCGAAGGCGACTTTCTGGCCCGATACTGACGCTCAGGCGCGAAAGCGTGGGGAGCAAACAGGATTAGATACCCTGGTAGTCCACGCTGTAAACGATGTTCACTAGGTGTTGGGGGTATTGACCCTCTCAGTGCCGTAGCTAACGCATTAAGTGAACCGCCTGGGAAGTACGGTCGCAAGACTAAAACTCAAAGGAATTGACGGGGGCCCGCACAAGCGGTGGAGCATGTGGTTTAATTCGATGCAACGCGAAGAACCTTACCTGGGCTTGACATCCC
>PDVJ01000384.1_pt1 | contig 14791 bp, 13 predicted proteins | sample 1369811 | NCBI WGS metagenome assembly PDVJ01 (sample SAMN07795376, study PRJNA414565) | Alkali sediment metagenome, whole genome shotgun sequencing project. | reverse complement strand
CCATCACTCTCATCGGCTTCAAACAGCAAGACATCGGTACTGCCATCGTAACGGACATTGGAACCAAACCCCTTGGACTCCGCACCGATGATGGCGCTACCGTCCATAATCGCCGCTAAGATAGCCGTTGTCGTACTTTTGCCATGTGCACCGCATACGGCATACACTTTTTTCTCGCTCAAAATTTTCAACAATGCATCGCGACGGTGCAATACTTCGATTCCGCGGCGATGAGCTTCAACGATTTCAGAATTGGTCGGTTTGATGATCGCTGAGTGAATCACCAGTTCACAACCCTCAGGGATATTAGCCGCATCATGTCCGATATGCACCGTAATCCCCCGCTTGCGCAACAGTTCGGTGATATGGGTATCTTTCATGTCCGATCCGCTGACCTCATGACCGCTGAAACGCATGTATTTTGCAAGACCAGAAATACCGATGCCGCCGATTCCGATAAAGTGTATTTTCATGCTGTTTCTCCTGTTGTCTCAATGCATTTTTTAAATTCGCCAATGTAAAACTTTCCGCTCTCTTGTACCGCTTTCATATTCACATATTCATCGATAAAATCATCAAACGGGATTTTTGCATCACATGCCGCACGGTGCATTTTCATCGCTTCATTAAACGGCTCATCTTTGCTTAATCCGCCGATCACTTCAAAAAGGGCACTCGCATCATGAGCGCTTCCCGCACTGTAATGCTCGATCGCATACTCATACAAGGCTCGAAGCGTTGCAAAATCCTGAACTTCGTTCATATCCAAGCGCTCCAGATTTTCCAACGCATTGGTCATCCGCTCCAACGCTAAATCCAATATATTGGCATAATAGGCCATCAACGTATCATCATCAAACGTTTCATGCGCACTCGCTTCGAGTACATACAGTGCTGCTATATCACCTGCCGCTTGCGCGTTGTAAATTTTTTCCTTGAGTTCATCCATTGAGTGCCTCCTTAAGTCGCATAAGCGCTTGTATCGTCTTCGTCGTCTCTTCCACCAACGCGATGCGTATATACCCTAATCCAGGGTTTTCACCCTGACGGTTATCGCGCGCTAAAAATTCTCCCGGGAGAACTTTCACGTTGTAATCTCGATAAAGTCTTTGCGTAAATTCCAGTGCGTTAGGTACTTTGAGCCACAGATAAAACGTCGCATTCGATGTCTCAACGCCCAATATTTCACGTGCCGCTTTAAAATTATCAGCATACACGTCACGCGCCACTTGTACGTGCTCATCATCCGCCCACGCCATTGCCGCAGCTGCCTGAAGAGGCAACGGTGATGCGCATCCCACATAGGTACGGTATTGGGCGTACCCTTTTAAAATCACGGCATCCCCTGCGATGAATCCGCTGCGCAATCCCGGTGCGGAAGAGCGTTTGGAAATCGAATTAATCACCAGTACGTTTTTAAAGCTGACATTCCCAACATGTACCGATGCTTCGAGGAGTGAGGGGATTTTTTGCGCCGTATAAATTTCACTGTAACATTCATCATTGATTAGGAGGAAATCGTGTTTAAGGGCAAGTTTTACCCATTCTCCCAACTCTTCAACCGACAATACCGAAGCCGTAGGATTATTAGGGAAATTCAAAATCACCAAATCACATGTTGCCAATTCTTCTTCATTGATCACAGGCTTAAAACTGTTTTTCTCGGTCAAATTGAGATGAATCACTTTTGCGCGCGAGGCGATCGCGGCACCTTCATAGATCTGATAAAACGGATTGGTATAGGCCATCACCGGCTCTTTTTTATCAAACAGATAATACTGCGGAAAATTAAAGAGCACTTCGCGTGTCCCAAATGAGCTAATCAATTCATCTGTTTTAAGTTCTACGCCAAAACGGCTCTTAACAAAGCTGCGCATCGATTCATTGAGGTACGATTCCCCCGCTGTTTTTGGATAACGGCGAAGCTCTTCGGAGTGTTTGGCAAGAGATTTTTGGATAAACGCAGGCGTCTCGAACTGCGGCTCACCAATGGTAAGGGCAATAGGCGAATAGGCCGTATTAGGGGTAATTCCCTCTAATAGGGAAGTGAGTTTTTCAAAAGGATACGGTTCAAAGTGCAAAGGACGGTCTTTAATATGAGATAAATAGTCTCATATTATAACGATTTTTTACTTATCTTCTTTCCCGCTGCTGATCGATTCAAATCGTTTTAGATTATAGCCGTCAATAATCATGTAACGTGATTTCGCCATCAACGGCTCCGTAGACTTTGCATGATGATGATCGATTGAAAATGCCATCTCATACCCTGCTTCTTTTGCTCTTTTTAAAAGATCCTCATCATAGATACCAAACGGCCATGCGAGATACTTGATCCCATGACCCATTTTTTTCTCCAAAGTTGTTTTGGACTTATACAATTGCGCGTGTACTGACTTCTCGTATTCTTCTTTTGAAAGCGTTTTTTTCTCGCGCTTGAAATTGGGGTGCCAATAGGTATGCGATTCTACATGAAACAGTTTTGTCGCTTCAAGCTCCCGTAACTGATCCCAGGTCATAGCATAGTTGGCATTCGAAATGGCACTGGGGTAGATAAACAAAGTAACAGGAACTTTATACTTCTTGATAATAGGTGCCATATCACTGTAAACACTTTTGTGACCGTCATCTGCCGTGATAACAATCGATTTTGCAGGGATCGATTTAAGCTCCCCTTTGAGGTAACGTGCGGCGGTATCCAGAGGTATAACGGTATAACCGTTTTTGATGAGCCATTCGAGTTGAGACGCAAACGCCTGTGTTTTAATCGTCATAGAATCTTCAACTTTTGCACCGCAACGGTGATAACACAAAACAGGGATACTTTGAACTGCCCAAGCAGGAACAGACAACCATAATGTTGCCAACATAATTAAAAAAGGAAAGGGAGATTTTAACGCCACGACGAGTACTCGATTCATTTGGAATAATTATCGCGATTATAGCTCAACAAAGGATTTAAATCCAAACTGCTCTTTAAAAATGTCTGTTAAAATCGCACCTTTAAAAAGACAACAGTTGGTAAACTGACTAAAAAACTGCAAAAAAGCGCTTAAAAATTTGCTAAAAATATCAAAAAAGCAGCTGATTTTACCCATTTTAAAAGAAAAAAATAATTTTTAAATCCCTAAAAATAGGGGTTTAAAAGAAAATAGTAAAATATTTCAACAAATCTCTTGACAAAGGTTTAGGCTAGGTGTATACTTCCACCATATTTTTTAAGGAGTCACACATGATGAAAATCGTTTCTGCTATGCTTTTAGCTGCTATGTTTATCGGATGCAGTTCAGAAACTGCAACTACTGAGGCAGCACCTGCTGCAACTGAGGAAGTAGCACCTGCTGCTGAAGCTATGCCAGCTGCTGACGCTGCTGCTGTAGACGCTGCTGCACCTGCTGCTGATGCTGCTGCTGTTGAAGCTGCTGCACCTGCTGCTGAAGCTGCTCCAGCTAAGTAATTAGCTCTAGCGATAAGTTTTGCACTTCGGTGCAAAACGAATCACTTTCTTTCTTTCTTTCTTTATTCTTTCACTTCAAAAAAAATCTAAATTTATCCACAAAACAAAAAACTTCATTCTGTTTCTATTTGATTTTCAGAACTTTAAAAGTTACTATGCCTTTGGAAGTGTAAACTTTTGGGTAATCATTTCACCCTCTTCATTAAAATACAGATAATACAACATGTCTTTTTTAAGATTTAAACCTGCCAAATAGCGTAATGCCAAATTGGCTTGCAAAGAGGCGATGTGCATCACAATAGGGGCAGCAATTCCCGCAGGTGTTTTTTGGGTGATTTTAAACAGTTCTGTAAAAGAAGCTTCCTCAAAAAAACAAACTTGTCCGTTAAATGCTTCTACCGACCCATACACCCATGGGGTTTGCGTTTTCTTTGCATAGGCGTTGATTGCTCCGCGTGTCGGAAGATTATCCGTCGCATCAATGATCAAGTCAATTTCGATCTCTTTGGCCATAAACTCTTCAAAAGTACACACATGAGCATGGCTTTTAACATACGGACAACGTTCAACAATTAACTCCGCTGTTATCTGGGCTTTAAACTTATTTTCATCCCCCATCTTAAAGGCGATTTGACGATGAATATTGTGCAAACTGACCGTATCAAAATCCACCATATGAATCTCACCGATTCCCGATGCACCAAGAGCGAATGCCAAAGAAGAACCAAGGCCGCCGCTTCCGATAATGGCAATGCGCTTCGTTTGCAATAACGTTTGTGTCTCTTCTCCCCACAACTGTACCTGCCTGTGAAAATAGTGCATCATGAGAGTACCCTCCGTTTTTTCAGCGCTTCATTAAAGCCCCATCCTTTTCGAGACTCACTAAGCATTTTTCGATCTAAATCCACGATAAGCAACTCTTCGGTATTGCCCAGATCACTCTCTACATCGCCATCAGGCGTTACCAGCATCGAATCTCCGTAAAACTTCCACGCATGAGCTTCGTCATGGTATTCACCCACGCGGTTAGCACGCAAAATATAGCAATTGTGCGTAAAGGCTCTCGTTTTAATCAGTTCACGCCAGCGGTTATGCGAATCAAACGTCGATGCACTGGGTAATAGAACAGCATCGATTCCCTTGGTACTCATAGCATTCCACATTGGATCAAAGTGGATTTCAAACCCGCCCATCACGGCAAACTTAAAGCCATTAACGGCAAAAATCAACGGTGACTTCACAGCCTCGATCGGATTGGCAAAAAATGCCTCTTCATTCCAATGGGGATAATTGATCAAAAATTGCTGAGGGTAATAGCTAACACTGCGTCCCGTAATTTTTGCAATCATCTTCGTGCACTCTTTTTTCTTTACCGTAACGATGGGAGCGACAAATACCATCTCGTATTTTGCAGCCAAAGCTTTGAGTGTTTCGATTTGATGTGCACTTTGTTCGGCAATCATTGAGATAGGGGTATGGGTGAGTTCTTTAAAAAAAGGGTTGAGGAGATATTCTCCCAAAAGCATCAGCTTCACCCCTTTTTGATGTGCTACTCTTGTGTAGTTTTCCAGTGTTTTGCTCCCCATCCCGATGGAAGGAAGCTGTAAAATAGCACAACGCATTAATGATCCTGATTTTTGATAATTTGAATTTGCAATTGGGCTTCTTCCAGCATTTTTTCTGCCGTTTTAAGTTCACTCATCCCTGCTTCATACGCTTTAACACTCTCATTCATCGGCAATGCGGGATCCATTAATTTTTCTAAAATTGTCTTTGCATTGGTAATCTTATCTTCAAAACTCTCTTCTTCTAACACAGTGCATCCCTCACATATTGCTCAATTTTATCAATTTCTACTAAAAAAGCATCATGCCCATAATCGCTTTGAATTTCAATGTAATCGACATTTTCTTTCCCGCATGCCCTCATCGTTGTCGCGATATGCTCCATTTCTGATGGTAAAAAGAGGAAATCTTTTTCAAATCCAACCAAATACAGCTCGGCAACCATCTTTTCCAAAGCTTCTTCTAGTGAATCAAATCCTCTCGAAATATCATGGATATTGATCGCTTTGGTAATGTACAAATACGATAACGGATCAAACCACTTCGTAAAATTGTATCCATTGTACTCCAAATACGATTCAACCTGAAACTTTCCAAACAGCTCAAACAATCCATCGGTGCGTTTGTACTCCCGCCCAAACTTTCGTTCCATAGACTGAGGAGATAAAAAGCTGATATGCCCTGCCATACGTCCTATTGCCATCCCGCTAAGGCCATTTTCTTGAATGCTTTTTGGATCATAGTAACCGTTTTTAAATTCGGGATCTTTGAGAATGGCTTCTTGGGCTACTTTGTTAAAAGCGATTGCCCAAGGCTGCGTCGCGGAGGTGGTTGCCATAGCAATGATTTTTTTCGCAAAATTAGGGAAAAAAATACCAAAGGCCAGCGCCTGCATCCCTCCCATCGATCCGCCGATAATGGCATGAACGTCATGAATACCAAGCCGATCAAAAAGAATCCGCTGTGCTTTGACCATGTCTAAAATACTGACAACAGGAAATTTGTAACGATACGGTTCATTGTAGGGGTAGCGTGGAGACATGGGGCCTGTTGAGCCAAAACAGCTTCCGATGACATTGGTACAGATCACGAAAAAATGGTCGGTGTCCACCGCTTTTCCCTGTCCTATCAAACCATCCCACCATCCCGGCTTATTATCACCCTCATAGGTTCCTGCGGCGTGGTGCGAACCCGTTAGGGCATGGCAAACAACGATAACGTTATCTTTGGCGTCATTGAGCTCGCCATACGTTTCGTAGATGATGTCATAGGGTTCTAAAATACGTCCGCTCTCCAAATAGAGGGGATTCGTAAAATGTTCCGTTTTTGTTTGGAGATTTAGCATAGGGCTCTTTACGCGTCCAATGCCTGTTTCAAATCATTGATCAAATCGATACTCGACTCCAACCCGATACTCAAACGAATCAATCCTGAAGGGACACCGCAAGCAATCAACTCTTCGGCACTTAGCTGCTGATGAGTCGTTGATGCGGGATGGGTAATGATCGATTTTGAATCACCGATGTTGACCACTAGGGAGAAAAGTTTTGTTGCATCCACAATCTGTTTTGCTTTTTCCAGACTCTCTACTTCAAAACTCAACAATCCGCTCGCCATCCCATCTTGAAAATAGCGTTGTGCATTGGCATAATTGCTATTGCTTTTCAACCCCGGATAATTCACTTTTTTCACTTTTGGATGCGATTCTAAAAACTCCGCTACCGCTTGAGCATTACGTGAATGTTCACGCATGCGCAGAGACAAAGTTTCAATCCCTTGAATAAACAACCATGAGTTAAACGGAGATACCACCGCACCCAAATCACGTAACAATGACAAACGTGCACGAAGGGTGTAAAGCGGCAATGGAACATCCACATAAACCAACCCATGATAACTCGCATCCCCTTCATTAAACTGAGGATAACGAGCATTTGATCGGATAAAATCAACAAGTCCATTGCGTTCCACCATGATTCCGCCGATGGCAAGTCCCTGACCCGTCGTGTATTTACTCGCACTGTGTACGACAATGTCAACACCGTGCTCAAACGGTCGGCACAAAACAGGAGTAGCAACAGTATTATCAACAATCGTTAAAACGCCATGTCTCTTTGCAATTTCCGTAATTGCACTGATATCAGCAACATCAACACTTGGATTGGTCAAGCTCTCAAAAAAGATGACTTTGGTTTTGTCGTCAATCAATACTTCGATTTCGCTAGGGTTTTGAACATCGAAATAACGAGCCTCTATCCCAAAACGCTTAAGCGTATGGGAAGCTTGTGTCAACGATCCGCCGTAAAGTTGTTTGGCACAAATAATATTATCACCGGCCTCAGCTGCATTGGCAATGGCATAAAAAATAGCCGCCATACCGCTGGCAGTCGCTAAACTTGCCGCACCGCCCTCTAACATAGCAAACCGTTTTTCAAAAACATCCGTTGTCGGATTGTTTAAGCGGGTGTAGATATTTCCAAGCTCTTTAAGAGCAAACAGATTCGCTGCATGTTCGACATCTCGAAACTCATAAGCCGTTGTTTGATAGATGGGTACTGCCATCGTTCGTTGAGAATCTTTTTCGTAACCGGCGTGAAGTGCTTGCGTTTGCAATTGCATATTTACCCTTTATATTTTAAACGTGGTAGTTTGGTGCTTCTTGTGTGATGATAACATCATGAACATGAGATTCTTTGAGTCCCGCGCTAGTGATTTCGACAAATTCTGCATTATCCCAAAATGCTTCAATGCTCTCAGAACCGCAATACCCCATTGATGAACGCAATCCACCCATCATCTGATGAACGACTGCAGCAATCGTTCCGCGATACGGAACACGCCCTTCAATCCCCTCAGGCACAAGCTTATCCGCAGCCGTCCCCTCTTGGAAATAACGATCGGTTGACCCTTTCGTCATAGCGCCGATTGATCCCATACCGCGGTATGATTTGTACTGACGCCCTTGGAACATAATCGTATCTCCCGGTGATTCTTCCGTACCTGCAAGCAATGAACCGGCCATGATCGCACTGGCACCCACAGCCAATGCTTTGGCAATGTCACCCGAATAGCGAATACCGCCATCGGCAATAATAGGAACTCCGTGTTTGCGTCCAACCGATGCACATTCGTCAATCGCGGAGATTTGTGGAACACCCACACCAGCGACGATGCGCGTTGTACAAATAGATCCCGGTCCGATACCTACTTTGACACCGTCTGCACCGGCATCTATCAATGCTTGGGTCGCTTCTGCTGTTGCAACGTTTCCGGCAATGATTTCAATAACCATCTGTTTTTTGATCGCTTTTACTGTATCTAAAATCCCTTTTGAGTGTCCGTGTGCAGAATCCAAAACCAATACATCCACACCAGCATCCACCAAGGCTTGCGCCCGATCAAGCTGTCCCACACCGATCGCAGCACCTACGCGAAGACGGCCAAAATCATCTTTGTTCGCATGAGGATATTCAATGCGCTTTTTAATATCTTTGATCGTAACAAGTCCTTTTAAAAGGCCGCTATCATCAATAATTGGTAGTTTTTCAATCTTGTTTTTGTGCATTATCTGTGCCGCTTCTTCGAGCGTAATTCCTGCTTTTGCTGTAATCAATGGCATCGGAGTCATTACAACATGGGCTTTTTTCGTGAGGTCTTTTTCAAAACGCATATCACGATTTGTCAAAATACCTAACAGTTTATTGTGCGCATCAACCACAGGCACACCCGAGATACGAAATTCATTCATCAAGGATTCGGCTTCAGCCAATGTGGCATCCGGATGGACAAAAATAGGATCGATAATGATACCGCTTTCTGATTTTTTAACTTTTTTAACCTGTTTGACTTGCGTTTCGATGTCCATATTTTTATGGATAATCCCGATACCGCCCAAATGAGCCATCGCAATTGCCGCTTGGTATTCCGTAACGGTATCCATTGCCGCTGAAACCATCGGAATATTCAAAGGGATATTACGGGTTAGCATTGTTTTGAGACTCACGTCTCTTGGAAGGACCTCAGAGTATTTTGGAATCAGAAGTACATCTTCAAACGTTAGTGCGCGTTTACGTATATTCATGGATTATCCTTTCAGGTGTTTTTCGAGACTTAACGCCCCGTTAAATAGAGTTTGTTCTGCATACGCAGCACCGATAAGCTGAAGCCCTACAGGCATACCGTTTTCTGCCGTATCGACAGGTATAGAAATTGCCGGAAGACCCGCAAGGTTGACCGAAATCGTATAAATATCGCTCAAATACATCTCAAGAGGATCATTCAAAGCCCCGAATTCATACGCTGTACGAGGAGCTACCGGAGTCAAAATGAGATCCACTTCTTCAAAGATCTTATTATACTCTTCTTGGATCAATGAGCGTACTTTTTGCGCTTTTACATAATACGCATCGTAATATCCTGATGAGAGAACAAAGTTCCCCAACATGATACGGCGTTGTACTTCAGGTCCAAATCCCTGAGAACGGGTTTGTAAAAACGTATCTTTGAGATTCTCACCCTCAACACGGTTTCCATAACGAATACCGTCGTAGCGTGCTAGATTCGTCGTCGCTTCCGCCGTTGCGGTAATGTAATACGCTGAAATATCGTACTTTGGATCCATCAATGTTTTTTCAATGATGGTGTGCCCTGCGTTTTTAAGCGCTTCTACCGCTTTCGTATAAGCCTTACGCACATCGGCAGATGCATCTTTTACATACTCAGGGACAATGGCGATTTTGAGTTTAACATTTGCATCGAGTTTATCACTGACCATTCCGTCATTGCGATGGGCACTCGTTGAATCTCTGGGATCATGTCCTTGGATCATGTCGTACAAAATCGCGGCATCTTCCACATTTTGGGTCATTGGTCCGATCTGATCGAGTGAACTTGCATACGCACCCAATCCGTAGCGGCTTACACGGCCATACGTCGGCTTCATCCCGACGATTCCGCAAAATGCTGCTGGCTGACGGATCGATCCGCCCGTATCACTTCCAAGAGCCGCAACGGCTAAACCTGCCGCTACCACTGCAGCTGATCCGCCCGAACTTCCACCAGGTACACAACTGTGGTTGCGAGGATTGAGGGTTTTGCCATAACAACTGCTCTCCGTCGTCGATCCCATGGCGAACTCGTCCATGTTCGTGCGTCCAAACGGACTCAATCCGTTGGCTATAAGTTTTTCGATAACCGTTGCGTTGTACGGAGCAATATAGCCCTTGAGAATATTTGATCCTGAAGTGACCGACCACCCCTGTACTTGAATATTGTCTTTGATCGCGATGGGAATCCCCTCACCGACGTTTTGAACATCAATGTAGCCGTTAAGCTCAGGATATGCGGCAATCTTGACTTTCAGTTCTTCTTTGAGTGCAATAATCTCCTCTTTTGAGAGCTTTAACGCTTCTTTTAGGGTAATCATTTGTTCTCCTTTGTCCGTTTTGCTGATCTAACCATTAATACACCAGCCACTATGGCTGCAAAAATAACACCTATTGTCTCAATAATAAAACTCATTGGGACGCTTTGTGTTACGTCTATCATTACCCTGCCACCGACGCACAACGTGCGCAAAGGCTCTCTTCGTTTTCACTGTGATATTTCCAACAGCGTGGGCATTTTGCCTTGGAGGCAAGAGCTATATTAAACTTCTCACCCTCGATCTCAAAGGTACCTAACACATCACTCAATTCACACGCACACCATTTCGAGATGACCAAGAACTCTTCGATATCTGCTTTTTTAGCAGACGCTGCACACTTTGACTTTGTTGAAATCACCAACTCGAGAGTATTCTTGATTACTTTCTCTTTTTTCAATCCATCGACGACTTCATTAAATTTTTCACGAATCACATTCATCGTTGCATAGTCCCAAGTACTTTCAACTGCATCGATCGAGCTGTAGGTGATATCAAAAATATCACTGGCATCCCCACGCAAGATTGCGGGAGCGTTGTCAAAAATCTCATCTGCCGTATAGGTTAGAATCGGTGCAATGAGTCCCAGCATCGAGCGGGCAATAATCGCCATGGCACTTTGAGAAGAACGGCGTTCGATTGAATCTTTGCCATCACAGTACATACGGTCTTTGGTAATATCGATGTACACACCGCTGAGTTCATTGACGATAAAATAGTTTAAACCGCTCATTCCGTGGACAAAGTTGTATTCTCCGAACAATCGGTGTGTCTCATCAAAAACTTCTTTGGCTTTAGAAACGATCCATTTATCAAGCTCACCCATTTCGTTGTAGGGGACGATGCTCTCTAATCCGTCAATATTGGCCAGCATAATACGGAAAGTATTACGTAACTTGCGATATTGCTCAGAGGTTTGCTTGAGGATGTTTCCGGAAATTTTGAGATCGCCTTGATAGTCACTCATCGCAACCCATAGACGCAAGATCTCAGAACCATATTCTTTGAGTACCGAGTCAGGTGCGACTACATTACCCTTGGATTTGGACATCTTCTCGCCCTTCTCATCGACGGTAAATCCGTGGGTCAAGAGTGCTTTATACGGTGCAATGTGCTCTACTGCCGTACTCAAGAAGAGGGATGATTGGAACCATCCACGATGCTGATCAGAGCCTTCGATGTACAAGTCAGCCGGATACGTTCCCGCATCGTAGTTGCGCGATTTGAGTACCGCATTCCATGTTGAACCACTGTCAAACCATACGTCCAAAATGTCCGTTACTTTTTCCAAATCATCAGCTTTATGAGGACATCCCGGATAAAGAAGCTCGGCATTGCTCATCGAGTACCACGCATCGCTTCCGTGCATTTCGAAAATCATGGCGATGAAATTTAGAACTTTCTCATCCAAAATCACTTCACCCGTCTCTTTGACACGGAAAAGGGCGATAGGCACCCCCCAATCACGCTGTCTCGAAATACACCAGTCGGGACGGTTTTCTACCATCGAGTTCAAGCGGTTGCGCCCCGTTTCGGGATAAAAAGCCGTTTTTGCCACTTCGCCCAATGCGATTTCACGTAGCGTTTTAGTCTCACCCGTAGGCGTTCCATCCACACTGATAAACCACTGCTTCGTTGCACGGAAGATCAACGGTGTATGTGATCTCCAGCAATGAGGATAGGAGTGGCGAAATTTAGAGACTTTAAGCGCACTGGTGCCTAATAATTCGATAATCGGCTCATTGGCTTTGAAAATATGGGTTCCGACAAACTCTTGCGGATTCGGTAGCAGTTTTTCGGTGACGATGGTGTTGTCATAACAGCCCGTCTCATCCACCGGCATAACCACTTCGAGGTTATAAACAAGCCCGATACGATAGTCATCTTCTCCATGCCCCGGTGCCGTGTGAACACAACCTGAACCATTTTCCATCAAAACGTGCTCGCCCAGTACCAGATGAGACCCACGACCGTTGAGAGGATTAATGGCATAAAGATTTTCAAACTTTTTCGCTTCGATACGCTGTACGACCGCACCGCTCAAAACGCCCTCTTCAATGAGTGCATCGTACCGTTTTTCGGCAACGATATACCCATCCGCTGTACGAACATAGATCTCTTCGGGATTTAGGGATATACCCGTATTTGCAGGAAGCGTCCAAGGGGTCGTTGTCCAAATAACAACCGCCGCTTTTCCCTCAATCCCTGCACGTATTTTTGCTTCATCCGAAAGCTCAAATGCAACGTAAATCGAGTAGTCTTCTTTGTCTTCGTATTCCACTTCGGCTTCAGCCAGTGCCGTACGCTCAGCCCAACTCCAGTAAACGGGTTTTGATCGCTCAATCAAAAGCCCTTTTTTGGCCACGGAGCACAACGTACGGTAGATATTGGCTTCAAACTTATAATCCATCGTGAGATACGGATTGTCCCAGTCTGCGATGACGCCCAGTTTTTTGAATTCATCCCGCTGTATGGTCACAAATTCAGCTGCATGCTCACGGCAAAGCTTACGCACTTCGGCTTTGCTCAAAAGCTCTTTTTTTTGCTTTCCACCCAGCTTTTTTTCCACTTGCTGCTCAATCGGAAGACCATGACAGTCCCAACCCGGAGTAAACCGAACCGATTTGCCGTTGAAATAGTTGTATTTTACGATAATATCTTTAAGAATTTTATTGAGTGCATGCCCGATATGGGTGTGCCCATTAGCATACGGAGGTCCATCGTGAAGGGTAAAGGCAGGCGCACCCTTGCGATTGGTTTTCATCTTGCCATAAACATCTTTGGCAATCCACGCAGCATAACGCTGGGGCTCATTTTGAACCAAATTTCCGCGCATCGGAAACTCGGTCTGAGGTAGCAGGAGGGTATCTTTGTAATCCATCTCATCCCTTAAAATATGCGTATAAAAGTGGCGAATTATAGCTGTTTGGGGATTAATTTTTGCTGTCATATGGGCAGCTATGCTATACTATCTCAAATTCATTACCGGAAAAAGCATGAAACGGGATATTATTTTTGTCGGCAATCGACTGACGCTCAATGAAGCATACGAACGCTACATCCTGCGAACACTCAAAGCAACGCTCGCTACGATTGACTCTATTTGTTATTTTGATGAATCAGACAAAGGGCTGTTCCTCCATCTCGAAGAGCTTTTGAAGCACGAGTCAAAACTCGTTATCATCACGACCAAAAGCACTTTTACCATCGTCGGCAAACTGCTCAGTACGGTCACCGCTGACAATCAGATCCTCAAAGACCAAATGCTTATCCCATCCCGTGCCAGTGTTTTGGAAAACGGAAGTTATTTACTCAATTACAATGCCTCAGACATTAACGTGATTTTAGCTACCGAGGGCAAACCGCTTCCACCGATTTTAATTGAAGATGAACATCGCAACGCGGTTATTCATATTTTTAACGAAGACATTTCCAGTGCCCAAACACTCTTAGAACCGTTATCCCAAACCTTTGATGTGCGCTTGGAGTTCAGTGAGTTGATTGATGGATGGCTAAAACTCAAAATTTATACGCGCAAACATGGCAATCTTGCTCAATTTATTGCTTCCACCAAAGGGCTTATGAGCCATAAAGTGATCACGGCAGGTGATATTGCCGCATTCATCATTGAACGTCTCCATAAGAACAACAAAAAGCTCTCTTTTGCGGAAAGTTGCAGCGGCGGTTTGTTGGCCTATTATTTTACTTCCCGCAGTGGTGCTTCAAGTGTCTTTGAAGGCTCACTCATTACCTACGACAACATTTTAAAAGCCAACTGGCTCGCCGTAGACGATGAATCACTCGAATCTCATGGTGCCGTAAGTGCCGATGTTGTTAATCAAATGTCGGAGGGGGCGATGAACGTCAGTTATGCTGATTATGCCCTCGCTATCAGTGGCGTGGCAGGCCCAACGGGGGGAACCGATGCGAAACCTGTTGGAACCGTTTATATCAGTGCACGATCCAAGACTCACGTCCATACGGAACGGTTTATGTTTCACGGAGACCGCAAGTACATTCAGGAGCAAAGCGTTTTGATGGCCGTTAAAATGCTCATAAACTGTGACAGAGAATTATTTTTTGCCCATTAAACCATTTTAGCTTGACAATAGAACTCGTTTCCCCTATAATTTCGCCCTCCCAATCACCGTTTTATGATGATTGAAGAGGTCCCGTTAGCTCAGCTGGTAGAGCATTTCACTTTTAATGAAGGGGTCGATGGTTCGAATCCATCACGGGACACCATGGTTTATAGTTTTAAGTGACCCTTTCGTCTAGTGGCCAAGGACACTATCACTTCATGGTAGGAACAGAGGTTCAAATCCTTTAGGGGTCGCCATTTGTTCG
>PDVJ01000382.1_pt1 | contig 14804 bp, 11 predicted proteins | sample 1369811 | NCBI WGS metagenome assembly PDVJ01 (sample SAMN07795376, study PRJNA414565) | Alkali sediment metagenome, whole genome shotgun sequencing project. | reverse complement strand
CCTCCTTCGGTTGCATTCAATCCTTAAAAAGAAGTAGGATGGCGGGCAAGCACTTTTGCAGAACAGGGAGGGAGAAATCGTGAAAAATCCCAAAGTCATAGTCGGCCTGGTCGTTGGTCTTCTCTTTGTGATTTTCCTGTTCCAGAACATGGATGACGTCGCGTTGCGGCTCTACTTCTGGCAGGTGTCAATGCCCAAAATCATTCTTGTGCCGCTCGCCGTTCTTGTTGGGTTTGCGGCAGGATTCGTGGTGGCCAAAATCACCGGGAGACCTCGAAAATCCAAACCTGAAAAGGATCTCCAGGCTCCCTCTCCATTAGGCTCCAGACCACCCCACCCCGGGAAGTAGAAGGGGAAAGCAGGGAGGATCTATTGAAAGGAAACCCTTTCATCCTGATCGGCTGTGCGGCTGCATTGTTTTTGTCCTGTGGATCTAAGGAAGACTTTTCCAAGACCGCTCCGGTTCCCCAAAAAGTCAAAATTGAAAAAGTCCAGGCTTACGGTCCGGTCTAAGACCATCAGCGTCCTGTCCTCCAAAGTCCTCGGCCGCATCGTCTCCATTCCTGTTCGAGAAGGGGACAGGGTAAAAGCGGGCCAGCTGCTTGTTGAGATCGACGACAGGGAAATGAAAGCTCAACTTCAAAAATCCCAGGCAGGTTTGAAGGAGACCCAATACGCCCTCGATGAAATGGAAAAAGCGATTCGCGCGGGAGAGGCTGAAAAGAAGGCTGCCGACGCGAGACTTGCGTTGGCTTCGTCCACGCTCGATCGCTTCAAAGGCCTTTTTGAGCGCCGTTCGGTGAGCTCGCAGGAATTTGATGAAGTCCAGACAAAAAACACTGCGGCCAAGGCAGACGCGGATCAAGCCTCGGAACGCCTCCAGGCCCTCCTGGCCAAAAAGAACCAGATCATCGCCAGGATTGACCAGGCCAAGGCCGATACGGCGAATGCCGAGGCTTTCCTGAGCCACACCAGAATCCTTTCCCCCATCGACGGGATCGTGACGACCAAGCCTGCGGATCTTGGGCAGATGGCCGCACCGGGAACCCATCTGCTCAGCGTAGAAGATGAGAGCCACTACCGTCTGGAAGCCCTTGTGGAGGAATCCCGCATCAGCCGGATCCACCTCGGAGACACGGTAAGCGTTTCCATCGACGCTCTGGGACAAAAGCCGATGGCCGGTCAGGTCTCAGAGATTGTGCCGGCGCTCGACCCTGCGAGCCGCTCCACCATCATTAAGATCGACTTACGAGCCCCTGATTCTTCAACGCTTTTCCGATCCGGACTTTTCGGAAAAGCCCGCTTCAACACAGGAGCCAAACAGGTCTTGACGGTTCCCGTTCAGAGCGTCTTAGAGCGGGGTCAACTCACCTTTGTCTACGTCGTTGACCCCGCCAAGATCGCGCACATGCGACTGATTCAGACCGGGAAGAGATACGGCGATCGCGTGGAAATCCTTTCCGGCCTCAGCGAAAGGGATCAGGTGGTCCTCGAACCCTTGCCTGCGGTCAAGGACGGTGCCGCCGTGGAACCGGGAGAATCGTCATGACCGAGCGCTTGGGATTCGCGGGAAAACTCGCCCGTGTTTTCATTCATTCCAAGCTCACCCCGCTTTTCATTGTCGCTTCCCTCCTGCTCGGCTTGGGAGCTGTTCTTCTTCTTCCCAGGGAAGAAGAGCCCCAGATCATTGTCCCCATGATCGACATTTTCGTCCAGATGCCCGGAGCCTCGGCCAAGGAAGTGGAGGAGCGGGTGACCAAACCCATGGAAAAACTCCTGTGGGAAATACCGGGGGTAGAATACATTTATTCCACATCGTCTCCCGGCGCTTCCATGACGATCGTGCGCTTCACCGTGGGTGAAAATGAAGAGAAGAGCATTGTTCGGCTGAACCAGAAAATGTTCGCCAACTTCGATCTCATTCCGCCCGGCGCAAGCCAGCCTCTCATCAAACCGCGGTCCATCGACGATGTTCCCATCCTGGCCCTGACTTTGTGGAGCGAGCGCTATGACCATTTCATGCTTCGCCGGATCGCGGCCCAGGTTCACGACGAAATCAAACAAGTTCCCGACGTCTCTGAAGTAAAGATCATCGGCGGACGCCAAAGACAGGTGAGGGTCGCCCTCGACAAGGCCCGAATGGCCGCGTTCGGCATTGCTCCGGCCACTCTGGTTCCTGTTCTCCAGCAATCCAACCAGCAACTCCAATCAGGCCATTTTTCTTCCGGCAACAGGGAGTTTCTTGTGGAAACCGGGGGATTCGTGGGATCGGCGGAGGAATTGGGCCGAGTGGTGGTGGGTGTGTTCAACGATCGACCGGTGTACCTTCGGGATGTCGCCACCCTCGTGGACGGCCCGGAAGAACCTGCGGACTACGTGCTTATCGGCTCAGGCAAAGGCGCCGGTTCTCATCAGGGGCAAGGGCTTCTTCCCGGGGTCACCCTATCCGTGGCCAAACGCAAGGGAACCAATGCCATCGTCATAGCGGACAAGGTGATCCACAAGGTCAACAGCCTCAAAGGCCGGCTGGTGCCGGCAGACGTCCATGTGACCGTGACCAGAAATTACGGGGAGACGGCGAGCGAGAAGTCCAATGAGCTTCTTTTACACATGATGATCGCCATCTTTTCGGTCGCCGCCCTGATCTGGCTGACCCTGGGATTGCGAGAGTCAGGGATCGTCGCGATCGCCATCCCGGTGACCCTTGCCCTGACCCTCTCCGTTTTTTTCCTCTATGGCTACACGCTCAACCGGGTCACTCTCTTTGCTCTCATTTTTTCCATCGGCATTCTCGTGGATGACGCCATCGTCGTGGTGGAAAACATGGTTCGTCATTACCGGCTTCCGGAAAGCAAAGGCCGACCGGTTTCAGAGGTTGCCGTGGAGGCGGTTGACGAAGTCGGAAATCCGACCATCCTGGCAACGGTGGCCGTCATTGCTGCGATCCTGCCTATGGCTTTTGTGAGCGGACTGATGGGTCCTTACATGAGGCCCATTCCGGTTGGGGCCTCTGCAGCCATGCTTTTTTCCTTGATGGTGGCTTTTGTGGTGACCCCCTGGGCCAGCTTGCGACTTCTGAATCCTGAGGCTGAAGCCGCTCACAGCCAGGAGGGTCGGAGCACAAGAACTTACAGACGGGTGATGTCTGCGCTGATCAACAATCCCCGGAAGCGAAAGAGGTTTCTTCTCGCCGTCGTCATTCTGCTTCTGGCCGCTCTTTCCCTTTTCGCCTTCAAGGCGGTTCGGGTCAAGATGCTCCCCTTTGACAACAAGAGCGAGTTCCAAGTGATCATCGACATGCCTGAGGGGACGACTCTTGAGCAAACCGCAGCGGTCACTCGTGAAATGGCCGATGCGATCAGCGCGGTCCCTGAAGTGACGGAGGTCCTCCTGTATGTGGGCACAGCGGCTCCTTACAATTTCAATGGACTGGTGCGCCACTATTTTCTTCGCCGGGAACCCCACTCGGCAGACATCCAGGTCAATCTGCTTCCAAAAGGCCGGCGCAAGGCTCAGAGCCATGACCTCGTCAAGAGAGTTCGGCCGGAGCTCCAGCGAATTGCTGCGAGGCATCAGGCGCGAGTGAAGGTCTCCGAGGTCCCGCCCGGGCCTCCGGTGCTGCAAACCCTCGTGGCGGAAGTCTACGGTCCTGATTACCCGCGTCAGATCCAGATCGCCCGGGAGATCAGAGACCTCTTCGAAAAAACAGAAGGCGTCGTGGATGTGGACTGGTACGTGGAAGACGACCAGACCAAGTTCGTTTTCGAAGTGAACCGTGAAAAAGCGGCTCTGAACGGCATTTCCGTGGAACAGATCGCGCTCACCCTTCAAATCGCCGTGGAGGGAATGAAGGTGGGATTGCTCCACGTGCCCAAGGAAAAAGAGGATGTCCCGATTGTCCTGAGACTGCCCAAGAGCGAGCGCTCCAGCGTTCAGGATCTAAAAACCTTGAAGGTCATGGGAAACAAGGGAAATCTTGTGCCTCTGGGGGAACTGGTATCCATCCGGGAGGAGATCGCGGAAAAGAGCATCACCCACAAGAACCTCATGCCCGTGGTTTATGTGACCGGTGATGTGGCCGGCAGCGAAGAGAGCCCGGTGTATGCGATCATGAAAATGAACAAAGCCCTCGATCGGATGAAACTGCCCGAGGGTTACACGCTTGAACGTTTTGTGGCTACCCAGCCCGAGTCTCTGGACCGGTTCTCGATGAAGTGGAATGGAGAATGGCACATCACCTACGAGGTGTTTCGGGATCTCGGCCTGGCGTTCGCTGCGGTTCTCGTCTTGATCTACATCCTGGTGGTGGGCTGGTTTCAGTCTTTCAAAACACCGGTGACCATCATGGCGGCCATTCCCTTTTCCCTCGTGGGCATTCTTCCTGCCCATGCCCTGATGGGTGCCTTTTTCACAGCCACTTCCATGATCGGGTTCATTGCCGGAGCCGGTATTGTGGTGCGCAACTCGATTATCCTCGTGGACTTCATCGAACTCCGGCTAAAACAAGGAATGCCCTTAGCGGAAGCCGTAGTGGATGCCGGTGCCGTCAGGTTTCGCCCCATGATGCTTACCGCAGCGGCCGTCGTGGTCGGCGCGGGGGTGATCCTTTTTGATCCGATCTTCCAGGGTCTCGCCATTTCCCTCATGGCAGGGGAAGTCGCTTCTCTTTTCCTTTCGCGGATGACTGTGCCGGTCCTCTATTACTTGAGTGAACGTAAGAAAAGCCTCTCTGTCTGATGACCCTATGGGCATTCCCCCATTTTGAAGAACGCCACCCCCAAGGGCGGTAAGGTCAGGTCGAGAGAGCAGGGCCTGCCGTGGCAAGGAATCTCCTCCGTCTCTTTTCCTCCGAGGTTGCCCTCTCCACTGCCCCCATACTCCGCCGCATCGCTGTTGAGAACCTCTTTCCAGAAACCGGCTCTGGGCGCTCCGGTCCGGTACCCGTACCTCGGGACAGGAGTAAAGTTGCAGACGATCAAAATTTCGCCGCCCCCTGAAGGGGTCTTCCGAAGGAGGCTCACCACACTGTGCTGGGAGTCATTGCAGTCAATCCACTCAAACCCGGAGGGATCAAAGTCCAGAACATGAAGGGCTGCCTCCTTCCGATACAGTCTGTTGAGATCCGCCACCCAGTGCTGAAGACTTTTGTGCAGCGGATAGTCCAGAAGATTCCAGTCGAGGCCTACATCATGGTACCACTCGTTCCACTGTCCGAATTCCCCTCCCATGAAGAGGAGTTTTTTCCCGGGCTGAGCATACATGTATCCCAGAAGAAGCCTGAGATTCGCAAACTTCTGCCAGTCGTCGCCCGGCATTTTCCTGATGAGCGAACCTTTCCCATGAACCACCTCATCGTGAGAGAGGGGAAGGATAAAATTCTCGTGATACGCGTACAGCATTCGAAAGGTGAGCCGATGATGATGATACGTTCTGTGGACCGGGTCTTTGGACATGTAATCCAGAGTGTCGTGCATCCATCCCATGTCCCATTTCATGCCGAATCCCAATCCCCCGGCGTAATTCGGCCTGGAAACCATGGGCCAGTCCGTGGATTCTTCAGCCATGGTCTGGATGTCCGGATGCCGCTTGTAGGCTTCCTGGTTGAAACGCCTGAGAAAACCGATCGCATCGAGGTTCTCCCTCCCGCCGTACGTGTTGGGAATCCACTCCCCTTCCTTCCGGGAATAATCGAGATAGAGCACGGAGGCCACGGCATCCACGCGGAGCCCGTCCGCATGGTAGGCCCCGAGCCAAAAAAGCGCGCTACTGATGAGAAAACTTCGCACCTCATTTCGGCCGTAGTTGAACGTGAAGCTGCCCCAGTCAGGCTGAATCCTCTGGCGCAGATCGGAGTGTTCGTAAAGGTGGGTCCCGTCGAAAAAACCAAGGCCGTGCTCGTCGCTTGGAAAGTGAGAGGGCACCCAGTCCAGAATGACTCCGATCCCGTGCTGGTGGAGCGTATCAATGAGAAACATGAAATCCTGAGGGTCTCCGTAACGGCTGGTGGGGGCAAAAAAACCGAGGGATTCGTAGCCCCAGGACCCGTAGAATGGATGTTCCATCACCGGAAGAAACTCCACGTGGGTAAAACCCATACGCTGCAAATATTCGGCCAACCGTGAAGCCGTCTCCCTGTATGAAAGAGAGCGGTTCCCTTCTTCGGGCACACGCATCCAGGAACCGAGGTGAACCTCATAGATGGACATAGGGGCTCGCGCATGGTTCTGCAACCCTCGTTCCTTCATCCACGGAACATCGTTCCAGAGATAGTCAAGATCCCAGATAACGGAAGCCGTTTGGGGGGGAATCTCGCTGTAAAGGGCAAAAGGATCCGCTTTGTCAGCCTGGTACCCTTGGTATTTTGACCGGATGTGATACTTGTACTTCTCTCCTTTTCCCACTCCGGGGATAAAACCCTCCCAGATGCCTGAAACCCCCCTTGGCCGGAGGGCATGGCTGGTCTTGTTCCACTGATTGAAATCTCCCGTGACGAACACGGCCTCAGCATCCGGCGCCCAGACAGCAAAATAAGTTCCCCATGTTCCTTCCCTGCTGACCAAGTGCGCGCCCAGCTTCTCGTAGAGATGAAAATGGTTCCCCTCATTGAAGAGGTAAAGGTCCTCCTCTGTGAGGAGGGTCACATCGTGTTGCACGCTGTTCTGCATGGTCATGGATAAACTCCCTGGGCCACTGGATACGAAATCAATAAAATTCTATCACGAAAGCACGAAATCTGGAAGGCTGTTATATCTTAGCTTCTTGAAAAGGTTGGGTACGATCAACGGGTCAAAAGCGGGGCTTTGCTCCAAGAAGGGTTTGATAGAGTTCCAGATATCTCTCGGCTGAACGATTCCATGAAAAATCTGCGGCCATTCCCTTCCTCATCAAGATCTCCCAGGTCTCTCTATTGGTCCAGAAATCCACCGCTCGTTGGATAGCGGAAAGAAAAGCGCTCGACTCGTAGGGCCCGAACTTGAACCCGTTTCCTCTCTTGGACCGGGGATCGAATTCTTCGATCGTATCGTCCAATCCTCCGGTGGCGCGCACCACGGGAACGGTCCCGTATTTCAGGGCATACATCTGAGTCAACCCACACGGCTCATAGAGAGAGGGGACCAGGAAGATATCTGCCCCGGCCATGATGCGGTGGGCGAGGGCTTCATCAAAACCGATCTTCACGGCGACGGTTCCCGGATGCCCTTCCGCTGCGTCTCTCAGCGCGCTCTCGTATGGCTCCTCACCCTCCCCCAAGATCACCATTCCGACCTTCATGGCTGCAATCTCGTCAAGGATCGGGATCAGAAGATCACACCCTTTCTGATGGGAGAGGCGAGAGATCATGCCGAGAACCGGCCTATCCAGAAGAGCGGGTGCGAGGCCTACCTCCTTGAGGAGAGCCGCTTTGTCGACCATCTTCTCCGGCAGATGGTCCGAGTCGTAGTGGGAGGGGATGTGAGGATCTTTCGCCGGATCCCACACCGAGTAATCCGCACCGTTCAGGATCCCATGAACACCGGCGGATCTCTTTCGCAGGATTCCTTCCATGCCCATTCCAAACTCGGGTGTCTGGATCTCCAGGCTGTACTTAGGGCTCACGGTGGTGATGGCGTCCGAATACACGATGCCGGCCTTGAGAAGGCTTATCGATCCCCAGTATTCGATCCCTTCAGGGTGAAACGTCTCGGGCGCAAGACCGCACGCGGAGAGCTTCGCACCGGGGAAAAGACCCTGATAGCCGATGTTGTGGATGGTGAACAGGGTGGCCGTGGAAGTGAAAAACGGATCGGTCCGGCGCAGGGTGCTCAGATACGCGGGGACCAGGCCGGTCTGCCAGTCATGGCAATGAATCACATCAAAGGACATGCCTGTTGCTTTTGCAAAAAGAAGGGCGGCGCGGCTGAAAAAAGCAAACCGCTCCAGATTGTCGTAATAGTCTCCTTCAGCCGTGCGGTAAAGGTTCGGGCGATCGAAGAGATCTTCTCTTTCAAACAAGTAGACCGGAACCCCATCATCCGTTTCCGTGGCCTGAACGTTTCCAATGAGCGTTTGACCCGCCAAGGGAACTTGAAGCCCTTTGAAAACCACCTGCCTCTGGAAGGCTCCCTCTTTGACCGCCCTGTACAAGGGCAAACCAACGGATACGTCTGCGCCGAGTCTCTTGAGCGCTCCGGGAAGAGATCCGGCCACGTCCGCCAATCCACCCGTCTTTGCATAAGGGGCCACTTCAGATGAGAGAAAAAGGATATTCACAGGATCATTCACTGCAATCTCCCTTTCATACTTCCTACAATCCAGATAAAAGCATCCCTCGCCTCGCTCCCCAAAGCTGTCGTCGCATTTCACGACGTGGCAAGGATTCAGATACTTCTACCATACCAGGCGCTTCGAATCAACGGGACCTTTCTGAGAGGAAACTCTTTGAATCCAATAAATAAAAGAGGTATGCTTTAATCAGACTTGGCAGGATGTTCTCCCTGTGCGCTGAATAACCGCGAAGTCCGGGTGAGCACTGAAACACCTGGCATCGGACGGAGGAGTTCGCTATGGCAAGGCTCGTTAAGAAAATTTCAAAAAAGGCCGGATTACCGCCCGGCACGCTCGTTCACATCGGCGAGGATCAGGCGGAGAAGGTGAAGCTGAGGCTCATCGACTACCATGATGATCACTTCGAAGAGAAAGAGCTTCACACCATTTTCGAGAGCTTCCCCTACAAGGATAAGGAGAGCGTCACCTGGCTGGACATTGTCGGTGTTCACGAGGTGGACATCATCGGCGCTCTGGGGAAGTTCTACAACCTCCACTCCCTCATGCTCGAAGACATCATGAACACGGACCAGCGGCCAAAACTCGATGACTACGAGGATTACCTGTGTCTCTTTCTAAAAATCATTTCCTATGACGACTCGAACCATCGCCTGAGAGTGGAGCAGATCAGTCTGGTTCTCGGCCCACGCTTTGTCCTTACCTTTCAGGAGAGGGACAACCCTCTTTTTGAGCCTGTGCGGGACCGCTTGAGGAAGGCCAAGGGAAGGATCAGGAAACTGGGACCAGACTACCTCGCTTATGCCCTCATTGACGGTGTGGTGGACAGCTACTTTGCCATTCTTGAAAAAACCGGAGAGAGGATTGAATCCCTCGAAGAAGAACTCGTGGACAACCCCTCGCCCAGAACCTCCCATCAGATCCACCTTTTGAAAAAAGATCTCATCCAGCTGCGAAAATCGGTCTGGCCCTTGCGAGAGGTCGTCAACGCACTCGTAAAAGAGGAATCGGCCCTGATCCAGGACCGCACGAGGTTTTTCCTCCGGGATGTCTATGACCACACGGTTCACGTCATTGAGACGACGGAAACATTTCGAGAAATGGTCTCTGAGATGATTGATGTTTACCTTTCCAGCATCAGCAACAGGATGAACGAGGTCATGAAGGTGCTGACCATTATCGCAACGATCTTTATCCCCCTGACCTACATCGTGGGCATCTACGGGATGAACTTCAAATATATGCCTGAGCTGGAGTGGCCTTACGGGTACCCCCTTCTGTGGCTGATTATGCTCGGCGTGGCTTTGACCATGCTGGTGCTGTTCAGAAGAAAGAAATGGCTCTAGCAAGCTGCTGAAAAACGCCCATCTCCGGCGTTTCCCTCATCCCTCGTCGCTGCGACGTACTGGCAAGTACGCCTCGCTCCTCTGGATTTCGGAAGCCTTGTATCTGGACGTTTTTGAGCAGCCTGTAAGCAGGGACTTTTTCAACAACTTGGCACTGGCCCTTCGGGCAAGATCCCGGAGTTATCTTCTCTTGACGCTTTGTCCCTAATGCTTCTATAATTCTGACAATCTCAGGGCAGGTCGAAGACATGAAAGATACCCTTGCGTTTGTCATGGCCGGAGGACGGGGTGAAAGGCTCATGCCCCTCACCGAGGACCGCACCAAACCCGCTGTCCCATTTGGCGGGATCTACCGCCTCGTGGACTTCACCCTGAGCAACTGCGTGAACTCCGGGATTTACAAGATCATCCTCCTTCCTCAATACAAATCCCAATCCCTCACCGACCACCTCGAAGAGGGTTGGAACATCTTCAGCACAAAACTCGGCCATTTTATGAAGGTGGTCCCGCCCCAGCAGAGAGTCGGTCAGGACTGGTACCGGGGAACCGCCGACTCCATCCGTCAGAACCTCTATCTTATCGAGCGTAACCAGCCTGTGAACATTCTCATTCTGTCCGGCGACCATATCTACAAAATGGATTACAGCCTCTTTGTTCGCTATCACCAGGAAAAGGATGCAGACCTCACCATCTCGCTCCTGGAAGTGGACAAGGATCTTGCCAGCCAGGTCGGAGTTGCGGAAGTGGATGACGACTACCGTATCCGGATGTTCCGGGAAAAGCCCAAAGACAGCGTGAAAACCATCCCCGGTGACCCTAATCATGTTCTTGCTTCCATGGGAATTTACGTGTTCCGCGCTGAAACGCTTTTAAGGATACTCAAAGCCGGTGACGAGGATGATTTCGGCCGCGACATCATTCCCAAAATGCTCGACTCTTACAGGGTTTATGCTTACCCCTACGGCCAGCGGAACCTAGTCCAGGACTACATTACGGTGACCCTTGAGGACGGGGAAAGGGAACCACGCATGGAAACAAGGGTGAGGGATTCTTCTTACTGGCGCGATGTGGGAACTCTGGATGCTTACTGGAACGCCAACATGGATCTGACCGGCGTAGACCCCTACTTTAATCTCTACGGCGTCAAATGGCCGATCCATACCAGCCAGGTCCTGGCGCCGCCGGCCAAATTCATTTTCAGCGTGGAGCGGCCGGAGGGATTGCGCGTGGGCAAAGCCCTCGACTCCCTGGTCGCGCCGGGATGCATTGTGAGCGGGATCGTGCGAAACTCCGTCCTGTCTTACAACGTGGTGGTCAGAAGCTGGGCAATGGTCGATGAGTCCGTGATTCTGGATGACGTGGTGATCGGCCGGCACTGCAAGATCAAGAAAGCGATCATTGACAAGCACAACTATATTCCACCCTACACGGAGATCGGATTCAATCCGAATGAAGACCGGAAGGTCTTTACCGTGACGCCAAGGGGCATTGTGGTGGTCCCCAAAGGATACTTCCAGGGGCGCAACCCTTCTGCCGAATCCAAGTCCTGAGTTCTCGGACCGCCTCCGGATACCTTTTTCATGATCGCATCAAACGGGCAATGACCATGGCATGCCTCTCAGAGGCCCCTTGACTGCGTAGGACAGCCTCCCTGGCGCGCCGGCCCCCTTCCTTCAGTTCTTCCCGGTGGTTGAGGAAGAAGAGCGCTTTCTCCACAAACGCGTCGGGATTCTTAACTTCGACTCCTGTGCCTTCTTGCTCAAGGAGTCTTCTGGCGTCCAGGAAATCCTCCATCGAGGGTCCGTAGAAAACCATTTTTCCCCACACTGCAGCTCTAGCTCTTCTTGTTCTGATATGATAGCAATACCTATCTGGCGGATCTGTTTATGCGCCACGGGATACCGGAGCATATCCGCTCCGACAACGGGCCAGTGTTCACGGCTAGGGTGGTGCGGCAGGGGTGGGGGTATATTGGGGTGAAGACGTTGTTCATTGAACCCGGCAGCCCTTGGGAGAACGGTTATAATGAGAGCTTCAATGGCAAGCTCAGAGATGAGCTGTTGAACCAAGAAGTATTCTTTAGCCTGAAGGAGGCCAAGGTTGTGATTGAGAACTGGAGGCAGGAGTACAATACGATCCGGCCGCACAGCTTCCTCAATGGCCTGCCCCCGGCACCGGAGGCGTTTTGCCGTTGAGCACTCAACCGCCCCAGTTGATACGAAACTGTTCGGAATTGGATTCAACTCTAACTTAAAAACTGGTACAAAAACCGGGGGTAGGTCACGTGATAATCGATCGAAAAACGATGGCAGCAATAGAGCTGGCGTTACCACGAAAGACGCAGGACAGAGTCAAGAGAGCAGCAGCATGGATTGCTGAAACCAAGGAAAAGGGGGGCAAGGTCGCTGTCGTCGTGGGCAGTGGACCCAATCTGCATGAGGGAGTGACAACCCTCATTGCAGAGCTGATGCATAAGGGGATCATTGACGGCGTTTGCACCAGTTCAGCGGTGGTGAGTCACGAGATGGCAGGCACTCTTGAAAAGGTGAAAAGGGTAAAGGGTGAAGCTCTCGGGTGTGAAAAAGCGCTGCTTCCTGCGGATGGTTTTGTTGAAGTGAGCCTTCTCACTGAAGCAAGGCTGAAGGAAATCCAGAAGGAGATCTCTATTGATTTGGCTCTTTACCGAAAAATGCGAAGAGCAAAGGGAAATGTGATCATCAAGGCTGCCGGTAATATTGCTTACCCGACAGGGCTGCGAACCGAGAGACTGGCTTATGAGATTCAAGCTATGGCAAAAGAAGAGGGTGTACCCTTTGAGCAGGTTGCCGGTTATGGTGCAGATCCGCATACCATGCTCGGTGCGGGCGCTCAAAATCGCAGACCCGTGATCGTTACGGTGCCGCAGCTTGTTGGTGGGGGCCGGGTCGGACTGGCAATCGGCGATTCTTTGTCCATTTCAGAAAGGTGCAGGCGAGTCGCCGAATTGCTGGCAAGTGCAAGTGTGATCATCGAATCTGCGATAGCTCTTGCACAGGAGATTCACGATGGACCCTTTGAAACATTTACGGGCCATGGGATATGGTCTGCCTGGGAAGGGCAGGAAACTTATTCACTCTCAGAGAAGAAAGTGATCCGGATCGATCTAGACCGCAACCTCGAAAAAGCATGGACCCAGGAATGGAAGTGCAAAAAGATTTCTGATGCGGTTCATAAAGGCCTGCCTAAGGCTAAGCTCATGCGCATTCCGTTTCGTATGGAGATGTCAGGTTTTTCTAGAATTCCGGGTAGCTTGCCCGTTACCGGGGATATTGGTGGGATATGGCCCCTGCTAGCGAGTAGGGTGGCGGACACGCTTGGAATAAAGCTTGACTTCATGAGCTACCCACAGTCAACCCCTGCAGGGCGAGAGGCCAGGGAGTGGATTGTTCAGCGCGTCCAGCCTTTTAGCACGGAGCGGCTGATGAAAACAAAAAGAAGGCCTGGGCTTGATGAAGGTAGACAGGAATGCTAAGAATCCAGTTATAAACAGTTATGCATTGATTCTCTTGAGAACGGGATCCCCATCAAAGTCTTTTTCGCGAGGGGGACCCTCTATGCGATCAGTACCCCGAAATATCGCGAAAGGCGTCTCACCCAATGGCTTTATTGATCCTTGGCCTCTACAATCTCCTAGCCACCCTGCTCGTCTGGCCGCTCTGCCTTCTGGTGCGCCGACACCCTAACTTTAAGGATACCCTGCGGCTGCGGTTGTCCCTCAAGCTTCCCGCGCGACCGCACGGTCAGCTCATCTGGTTCCACGGCACCTCGCTCGGAGAGGTGAAGGGCGTCGCCGGGCTTATCATGGCACTGAAGGCCCAGCGGCCGGACATCACCATTTGCCTTTCCACCATGACCGCCACGGGAAGACAGGCGGCAGGTAGCATTGCGGGCGTCGGTCTGATCCTGCCCTTTCCCTTCGACTTGGCCTGGGTTATGCGGCGCTACCTCAGACACCTCGCCCCCCAGGCGCTCGTGATCGTCGAGACCGAGATCTGGCCCAACCTCCTTATGGAGGCGCAGAAGGCCGGAGTCCGAACGCTCTTCGTCAATGCACGGCTCTCCAAAAAGGCCTTCCGGCGGTATCAGTGGATCAAACCCCTCACTAGGCGTGTCTTCCGGCAGGCCGAGGTCCTTGCCATCGCCCCCGAAGACGAATCCCGATTCAAGATCCTAGGTGCACAACGGGTTGACGTGCTCGGCAACCTCAAATTCGATGCCATGCGCGCCTCCGATCCCGACAGGGCCCGTGCAATTAGGGCTTCGCTGCAGTGTGGCGAACGGCCAGTCTTCATCGCCGGCAGCGTGAGGGAAGGGGAAGAAGCCATGGTCATGGATGCCATACGTTCCGCACAAAATCACATTCCCGGCATCTTTTCCATCATCGCCCCACGGCATGCCGAGCGCATACCCCTTATCATTGACCTGGCCAAGACCGCCGGGCTCGCTTGGGGCCTCCGCAGCCGGTCCGGAGCCGAGGAGCTGCTGATCATCGATACCGTGGGCGAGCTCTTCGACCTCTACGGAGCGGCACAGGCGGCCTTCGTGGGCGGGAGTCTCGTCGACCTCGGCGGACAGAACATCCTCGAACCCATCGCTTGGGGGATACCCACCATCCACGGCCCTCACATGCATAAGTTCAATTGGGCCCTCGATGCAGTCAAGGGCCATACTATCGTCGTGCACGGGGCGACTGAACTCGCACGGACCATCGCAGACGTACTGATGCAGCCCGAACGCTATGCGCCCATGGCCCGAGGAGGCCGCGAGAAGCTGATAATGGCGCGCGGAGGCACTGAACGCTATCTGGATGCTATCCTAGGACGGGGAAAGTCAGGATAGCACCTGCTTTCTGCGCATTTTTTACATTTCGACTTCCTCCTCAACCCAGCTTCGCAGTAAGCCATCTGTCCGAGTGATGCCATACGCCGCAAGGATGAGCGAGCGCTTGCCCGCCCTGGTCGCCTCTGGCGCCGCCAAGGGAGGGCAAACCTCCGGCTGGAAGGCAACGTGGCAGATGATGCCTTGATGGTGATCAGGGTTACCCTTTCCCTCTTGATCAACAGAGGCATTTAATTATAGATTGCTCCTGCTCGGAAACCAATCAAAATTCGGAGGTCAGTCAGGTCATGAGGAAAATCGAAAGGGCAATCATCAGCG
>PDVJ01000381.1_pt1 | contig 14815 bp, 14 predicted proteins | sample 1369811 | NCBI WGS metagenome assembly PDVJ01 (sample SAMN07795376, study PRJNA414565) | Alkali sediment metagenome, whole genome shotgun sequencing project. | reverse complement strand
TATTCGCCGTACGACAACGTGGAGCGCAAGGCCTATCCGGCCATGCTCGTCACCACGGGCCTGTGGGACAGCCAGGTGCAGTACTTCGAGCCGGCGAAGTGGGTGGCGCGCCTGCGACGACTCAAGACCGACGACCACCTGCTGCTGTTCCGCGTGGACATGGAGGGCGGCCACGGGGGCAAGTCGGGCCGCTTCCAGCGCTACCGCGAGAACGCCGAGGGCTACGCGTTCCTGCTCGACCAGGCGGGAATCGATCGGTAGGGCTGCGGCCCGGCAGGATTGCCGGGCTCAAGCGCCGCGCGCCGGCCTTGGCGCCGAGCCACGGTGAGTCAGCGTGTTCCTACTTCGAGCCCGCCGCGGCGGGCTCTGCCGGTGCCGGGACCGGGAAGCCGCGCTTGCGCATCAGTGGTGCGATCTGCGCGTCGCGCCCGCGAAACGCCCGGTAGCCTTCGGCCGGGTCGATGGTGTTGCCGACCGAGAACACGTGGTCGCGCAGGCGCTGCGCCATGGCCTTGTCCCACGGGCCACCGGCCTCGGTGAACGCTTCCCAGGCGTCGGCCGTGAGCGTGTCCGACCACAGGTAGCTGTAGTAGCCGGCGGAGTAACCATCGCTCCCGAATACGTGCATGAACTGCGGCGTGCGGTGGCGCATCACGATCTCAGACGGCATGTTCATCGCCGCGAGCGTCTCGCGCTCGAAGCGGTCGGGGTCGATCGCCTGCTCGCCGGCGAGGTGCAGCTTCATGTCGATCAACGCGCTCGACAGGTATTCCACGGTGTCGAAGCCCTGATTGAAGGTGTCGGCCAGTTCCTTCGGGATCGGCTTGCCGGTCTGGTAGTGCAGGGCGTAGCGATCGAGGATCTCCGGCGTCGACAGCCAGTGCTCGAGCACCTGGGAGGGAAACTCGACGTAGTCGCGCGCCACGCGCGTGCCGGACACCAACGGATAGTTCACGTTCGAGCTCAGGCCGTGAAGCGCATGGCCGAACTCGTGGAACAGCGTCCTGGCGTCCGTCCAGCTGATCAGCACCGGCTCGCCGGCCTTGCCCTTCACGAAGTTCGAGTTGTTCGAGACGATGGTCTTCACGTCGCCGTCGAAGCGTTCCTGGACACGATAGGCGTTCATCCACGCGCCGGAGCGCTTGCCCTTGCGCGCGTAGGGATCGAAGAACCACAGGCCCACGAGCTGTCCCTTGGGATCGGTGACCTCCCAGACGCGCACGTCGGGGTGATAGACCGGCACCCTGGCCGGGTCCACGGGTCGGAAGTGGAAGCCGAACAGCTCGCGCGCCATGTAGAACATGCCCTCGCGCAGGTTCTCGAGCTGCAGGTAGGGCGTGACCTCGGTCTCGTCGAGATCGTACTTCGCCTTGCGGACCTTCTCCGCGTAGTAGCGGTAGTCCCATGGCGCGATGCGGATGCCGGCGCCCTCCTTGTCGGCGATGGCCTGCATGTCGGCCACCTCCTCGTGCACGCGCGCCACGGCCGGCGTCCAGACTTCCTCCATCAGCCGTATGGCACGGGCCGGCTCCTTCGCCATCGCGTTCTCCAGGCGCCAGTGCGCATGGGTCTCGTAACCCAGCAGCTTCGCGCGCTTGGCCCGCAGCCGCAGGATCTCGGTGATGATCGCGTTGTTGTCGGTGGCGCCGCCGTTGTCGCCGCGATTGACGAACATGCGCCAGGCCTGCTCGCGCAGGTCGCGGCGCTCCGAGTAGGTGAGAAAGGGCTCGATGCTCGAGCGGGTGTTGGCGATGACCCACTTGCCCTTCTGGCCGCGCGCCTCGGCGACCTGGGCGGCGCCGGAGCGCACCGACGCCGGCAGTCCGGCGAGGTCGGCCTCGTTCTCGATCACCAGCTGCTGGTCGTTCTCATCGGCCAGCACGTTCTGGCTGAAGCGCGTGTAGAGGCCCGCCAGCGCCACGTTGATCTCGGAGAGCTGGCGCTTCGACTCCGGATCGAGCTTCGCGCCCGCACGGACGAAGTTCGTGTAGTAGAGCCACGCGAGGCGCTGCTGCTCGGGCGTGAGGCCCGAGTCTTCGCGCGCCTCGTAGACCGCGGCGATGCGCCGGAACAGCGCCTCGTTCTGCGTGATGCGATCGCGGTGCGCCGCGAGCTTCGGCGCCATCTCGCGCTCGACGGCCTGCACGGCGTCGTCGTTCAGGGTAGCGGTGTAGATGCCGAAGACGGTCTGCGAGCGGTCGAGTGCGCGGCCGGCACGCTCCATCGCGGCGATGGTGTTCTCGAAGTTCGCAGGAACCGGGTTCGAAGCGATGCGTTCGACCTCGGCGAGCTGATCGGCCATTGCGGTCTCGAGCGCGGGTTTCAGCTCCCCGACCCGGGCTCGATCGAAAGGCGGTACACCGCCGTACGGACCGGTCCAGGGGACCAGCAGCGGATTGACGGGAGCTGCCGGTACCTCGCTTGCGACGGCGTTGCCGGCGGCGAGGGCCGCGGCCATGCCGGCGCCCGCAATGACGGACTTGAGGCTCATGGGCATCCTCGTGATCAGGGTTCGACGGGGCGGAGCCGGCGGCGCCAATGGCGCGGCAGGTCCCGGGAGCGGGGGCGAAGAGTACCGCAGCGGCTGAGCCGGCGCGACGGCTCGCGCCCAGCGATCGGCTGCGCCTCGGTCGCGGGCCGACGTCGACCGGGACTGCGGCCCGCCCACCTCGATGGTCAGCGACCTGTCCGGAAGTGATCTCGCGCCGGCGAGGAACGCAGTGCGAGCGCCGCGGCCAGCGTCACTGAGGCGACCGTGCCCAGGATGATCAGCAGTCGCCCATAAGGCTGACCCATCGCTGCGCGCGCCGAGACCAGCACCCAGGCGGTCCGCAGCCATTCGACCGCCCCCAGCGCGAGCACGCCCTGCACGATGCGCGCGGACCACGGGTTGCGCACGAACAGCAGTCCAACCATCACAGCACAGGCGGCAGCGACCGGCATGAGTCCGGCGCGCCCGAAGTGCGCGCCGAGCAGCAGCAGCGCGAGGGCGGGCAACAGGAGCGTCGCGAGCGTTCGCACCGCCTTCAGCCGCGCTCCCACATCAGGTCCGAGCCTCGGTTCGATCATGTCGATCAGTGGCACGGCGCGCATGCGCAGCGTCACGGGTGGCGGCGCGTTGCCGCGCTCCTCGTCGTCATCCTCGGGCGCCTCGGTCTGGGCTGGCGCGGGCAGATCGGCCTGGGTCTCCAGCGCCTTCCTGAGATTCGCAAGTGCCTCGGGCAGCTCGGGAGCCAGGATCGCGCCCGGCACCGCGCCCGAGTGACCCATTGCTCGAAGCAGTGCGACTGCTGCCTCGCCGTGCATCGTGAGCGCTCCGGCACGCGTGGAGAACTTTACGATCATGGTTGGCTGGTCCTCGGAGATGCGAGAACTTTACGATCATGGTTGGCCGGTCCTCGGAGAGTGTGGAAGGCGTGACGACACTGCCTCGTGCCATCATACCGCCGGCCGATCGGCGGCACGAGGAACCCCGGATGAACTTCGAGAACCTGATCTGCGAGCGCGCGGACGACGTCATGACGGTCACGCTCAACCGACCGGCCAAGCTCAACAGTCTCTCGCTCGGGCTGCTGCAGGACCTGCGCCACTGCGCCGAGGCCATGCAGCGCGATCGTGCGCTGCGCGCCGTGCTGCTCACAGGATCGGGACGCGGCTTCTGCGCAGGTGCCGACCTCACCGATCCGTCGTCGATCCCGGCGCCGGGCCAGTCCATGGGGCAGTTCATGGCGAGTCGCCTGCGCAGCGAGTACAACATCGTGGCGGCACTGTGGTGCAACCTGCCGGTGCCGCTGGTGGTGGGGCTCAACGGCGTCGCTGCAGGTGCGGGCGCCTCGCTGGCGCTGATGGGCGACATCACGGTCGCGGCGCGCTCCGCGAGCCTGACCTTCCTGTTCGCGCCGAAACTCGGACTCGCGCCGGACATGGGCGCGACGCACTTTCTCGCGCGGCGCATCGGCGAAGCGCGTGCCCGGTACTACGCGATGACGGGAGCGCCGATCGGCGCCGAGACGGCCGAGCGCATCGGTCTCCTCGCCGAATGCGTGGATGACGAGCAGCTTCCCGCGCGCGCGGCCGCGCTCGCAGGCGAGCTTGCCGCCGCGCCGCGCGAGGCGCTGGTGGCGGTGCGCGGGCTCATGGCGAGGGCATGCACGAGCTCGCTGCCGGAGCAGCTCGAGCTCGAGGCGGCGGCCCAGGCGCGGCTCGGCGATACGGCGGACTTCCTCGAGGGCGTGGCTGCATTCCGCCAGAAGCGACCGCCGCGATTCGGGGCTCGCTGAAGGCGCCGCGCCCGCGCCTGCTGGTCAGGCGTTCTCGCCGAGGTACTTCGGGAGCATCGCGAGCCACGTGGGCCAGTCATGGTCAACGCCCGGGCCCCAGTCGTCCACGCGGTTCGGGATACCCCTTGCGCCCATGGCGGCGGCAACTCGCCAGGACTCGCCCGGGTCCTCCCAGCGTCCCGAGCCCGTCGCGAGGATGGTGAATCGTCGGCGGAGCGCATCGAGCTGCCAGCTTTCGCCGAGCCCCGGCAGGAAGTGCAGCGGCGAGGAGTAGTAGAAGTCCTCGGTCCAGCGGCCGCCGAGGTAGGCCGAGAGGTCGTAGGTACCGCTCATGCCGATCGCGAGGCGAAACGCATCCGGGTGCCGACACAGGCTCGCCACGGCATAGAACGCGCCATAGGACGCGCCGGTCGTGATGATTTCGATGCCGTGACTTGCGCAGTCGCTGCGGATCAGCGGCACGACCTCCTCGTACACATACGCGTCGAACAGGTTCTGCACGCGCGAGCAGTACTCGGGCGAGTGCCGGCGCGAGGTCCAGTGCTGGCCTGCGACGCCGTCCACGGTGTAGACCTTGATGCGGCCGGCATCGATCAAGCCCGCGAGTGCGCCGATCAGGCCCTGGCGCTCGGCCTCCTCGATGTCGCCGCCCGCCGTCGGGTAGAGCAGGACCGGCGTGCCCCAGTGCCCCCAGCGCATCACGCGTGCCGGGCAGGGCAGGCGGTGGGTGTGCCACCCGAAGAAGTCGCGGCGCATCAGGTTCGTCCCTCCGTGGCGCGCCACTGCTGGATGCGCCCATAGAACAGCTCGGTGAAAGTCTCGATCTCGTGCGCGGGAAACAGTGCCGCGACTTTCTGTCGTACGGCGTCGCGCGCCTGCTCAGTGCCAAAGAACTCGTCGGCCACCGAGTCGAGGTGCCCGAGATGCTGCGCGCAGAATTCGCCGAAAGCCTCGGCGTCGAACGTGCGCCGCGCGATCGCCGCATAGCGCGCGAGTTTCTCCCGGTAGGGCAGGTCCATCGCGGCCACCTCGAAGTAAGGCGACCAGTCGAGATTGTGGCGCACGCGCCGGCGCGTCGCCGCGCAGAAGATCGCCCAGCGAAGGTTTGCCTTGATCAGCCACGGGAAATGGAAGTGCAGCGAGGTGACCTGCGAGTCGGGGCAGGCGTTCGCAAAGTCGATCGGATGCCACTCGCCGCCGCGCAGCAGCGCCTCGCAGGAGTTGAAGTCCCAGCCGAAGAACGCATTGATCGTGAGCGTGATGTCCTCGAGCTCGGCAGCGAGCGCAGGTTCCAGGAAATTACGGTCCGTGCGGTATCGGTCGTGCAGCGGCGCGGACGGATCGTAGTTCACGGCCCGGGTCTGCGGGCCGAGGCAGATGCACCGCACGAAGCGCTCGTAGGGGAGCACAGCCGCCTGCAGATGCATGAGCTTCGTGCCGCTCGCCTCGTAGGCGGCGCGCAGTTCGCCCTCGTGGTCCACCTTCGAGACGCCCACCCAGCCGCCGCCGTCGTAGGGTTTCATGAACAGCGGATATCCGAGCTGCGTGCCGATCGGGCCGAGGTCGAAGTGACGCGCGTAGCGGGTGAGCGTGGGCTGCAGGTCGGCCGTCTGCTCGTAGGCCTTCGGCGGCAGCATCCACGTGTCCGGAACCTTGAGACCGAGACGCATCATCGCGCAGTAGCTGGTGTGCTTCTCGTTCGCCTGGATCGACCAGGGGTTGTTGAACACGTAGGTGTCGTTCAGCACCACGGCCTTCTTGATCCACTCGCGGCTGGTGAAGTACCAGTGCGTGAGCCGGTCGATCACGAGGTCGTAGCGTACCGGCTGGCGCAGATCGAAAGGCTCGATCGTGACCCGGCTGGCCTCGAAGCCCAGCGTGTCGCGGCCCGAGGGGATCGTGAGATCGAGGCGCTTGAGGATCGCCTCGAAGCAGATCGGCCAGCAGATGTCCGCGCCGAGCGAGAGCCCGATCTGACGTATGACGTGTGCCAAGCAGCTTCTCCCCGTGCGGTCGGCGCCAGCGAGCTATTCGTAGACCATCCACAGCGGCCCGGGAAACAGCCAGGTGAGCGCCGCCTGCAGGCGGTCGCGCCAGTTTTCCCAGTTGTGGCCGTCGCGCACTTCCTCGTAGCGTACCTCAATGCCGTGGTGGCGCAGCAGCGGCACCATGCTGCGGTTCTCGAAGATCAGCGACTCGTAGATGCCGCAGGACAGGTACATGCGTTCTGCGGGCCGCCCGGGCCTGCGGCGGAACTCGTTCACGAAGCGCGCCACGCGAAGGTCGCGGTGCGGCGGTGGTGCCCGATGTCGGAGAACGCGAACGAGCCCGACTGCAGCACCAGCCGACCGAAGGCGCCGGGATGCCGCCAGGCCGCGTGCAGCGAAGCCACGGCACCGAAGCTCGCGCCCATCAGTCCTCGTGCCGCCGGGCTCGCGTGCAGCGGAAAGTCGTGCGCGAGCTGGCGCGGCAGTTCCTCGGCGATGAAGCGCGCATGGCCATCGTGGCCCGCGTACTCAACGAGCCGCTCCGGCGACTGGGTGAGTGCCACAATCATCGGCGGGATCTCGAGCCTGTGGATCAGGTTGTCGAGCACCGTGTCGAGGCTCGCGTAGCGCAGGTAGTCCAGGCCGTCGTGAACGATGAGCAGCGGATAGCGCCGGCTGCGGCGGAATCGAGCCGGGACGTAAACCGCCAGGTGACGGTCGTCACCAAGTGCCGCGCTCTTGAGCGCGATCTCCTCCACCAGTCCGGCGCGGGCGGCGGGATCCTCCCGCGTCCACTCGGGTCGCTCGTAGCCGTAGCCCTGCGCGACCGAATTGGCGCCAAACGGATCGGCGGCGGTCAGGGGATTGAGAGGGTCGAGGATCCACTCTCCCTGCCCGTCACGCACCACCTCGAACTTGTACTCGATGCGCGAGTTCTCGGGCAGCTCGACCCGCAGCACCCACAGGTCCTGCTCGCCCACGCGGTCGAAGGGTTGCGAGGCCGGCAGGCCGTGGATCCAGCAGCGCAGATTCACCGCGTCGGCAGCGCCGTGGTAGACGAGAGTGACGCCTCCCGGATCGACGATCGGCGAGCGGGTAACGGAGGCAAGCTCGGCCGGCTGTCGTGGTGATTCCGGCGCCGCCGCAATCTCCTGGACGGGCCCGCGCGAGGCAGTCATGAATCGCCTCCAGCGGGTGCCAGGCGACCGCTGCGGGACAGGCGCCGCGATCCGGCGGCAGCGGCAAGGCGGCCGCGACGCCAGAGCAGGTAGTTGCCATCGTCCAGCGTGTAGCAGGCTGCAGGCGCGAACCGGCGCGCAAGCAGCGCGATACGCTGCGGATCGTCGGTGGCGAGCCGCGTCGCGGCGTGTGGCAGGAATACGGCCGCGCTCACGAGGCCGAGACCCGCTTCGCAGAGCTCGGCATTACCGGCGCCCTGTGAAGGATGGTCATGGAACAGCACGATGCGGTCCGAGACCGCCATGGCCCCGGCCGACCAGGCCGCAACCGGCTTGCCACGCAACGCGTGGTCGAGTCCGAACAGCCGCAGGCGGTTCACGAGCACGGCGACGTGGCCTCCCGCGATGCACACCAGCGCTGCCGACGCGACGAGACTGGCCACTTCGGACTGCTGCGTGGCGAGGATCGGTCGCTTCGAGGCCGCAAGCTGCGCCTCAAAGCGCGCGTGCACCACGCGAACGTCGCGCAGGTGCTCTGCATCGAGGCGGCGCAGCGCACCGATCGCGGAGCGGCGCGCCTTGCGCATGAGCGGCGAATCGTCGTCCGAGCGCATCAGCTCCTGCGCGGCGGCCTTGGCGTGGCCGAGGCGAAGCCGATAGAGATCCTGGAGGTGCCGCAACTCGTTCTGCCGGGCGCGATAGGCATCGTGCAGAGCGGGGGCCGCGCCGAACACGGCTTCGGCCCGCTCGTACAGGCGCAGGTCGCGCGCATGAAGCCCCAGGTGTTCCTCGAGCGCGCCGAGCTCGCCTTCGCGTTCCTGCCAGCCGGCTGTGATCGTGACGACCGGCCCCTGAAGGCCGGCGTGCGCGAGCGCATCGCGGAGGTTGGGTGCGCGGAACTGCGGACCCAGCAGCAGGACATCATGCATATGCAGATATTGGCCGAAGCCGTGCGCGCTGGATACTATCCCTCGGCCATCGACAACCAGGCGAATCTGGCCATGACCCGTGCCCTGCCGGCCCACCTCACGGGCTCCCGCCGCGTCCCGCGACCGGCGCGGACCGACCGGCCTCGCGGCCTCGGCAGCCGAGCCGCCGCAACCTGCCGGACGCACCATGGCCGACGTGCTCGCGGCGTCGGTGCCCGGCGATTGGCGCGTGCCCGATCCGGCGCACACGCTGTACCTCGAGTTCGACGAGGGTCGGGTGATCATCGAACTCGCGCCGGCGTTCGCGCCGGAGCACGCCACCAACGTGCTGCGCCTCGCGAGGGCCGGCTACTACGACGGTCTCGCGATCGTGCGCGTGCAGGACAATTTCGTCGTGCAGTGGGGTGGAGGGGAAGGGCGGTCGCTGCCCGCGGGCGCGCGCGCCACGCTGCCACCGGAGTTCACGGTGTCGATCACCCCCTCGCTGCCATTCACAGTCCTGCCGGATGCCGACGGTTACGCACCTCAGGTCGGCTTTTCGGCCGGCTTCCCCGCGGCCCGCGATCCGAGTACCGGGCAGACATGGCTGGCGCACTGTTACGCCATGGTCGGCGCCGGTCGCGACAATCCCGTCGAGAGCGGCAACGGCGCCGAGCTCTATGTCGTGATCGGTCACGCGCCGCGGCAGCTCGATCGCAACATCGCGCTGGTGGGTCGGGTGCTGGCCGGGATGGAACTGCTCGCCGCGCTGCCGCGCGGCCCGGCGCCGATGGGCTTCCACCAGGAGCCCTCGCGGCAGGTGCCCTTACGTCGCGTCAGGGTCGCTGCCGACCTGCCGGAGCCGGAGCGGACGCGCCTCGAGGTGCTGCGTACCGACACCGCGACATTTACCGCGCTGGTCGAGGCTCGTCGCAACCGGCGCGACGAGTGGTACAAGCGTCCGGCGCAGTACATCGACCTCTGCAACGTCCCGATCCCGGTACGTTCGCGCTGACCCGACTGCTGCGCTGCCGCAGTCGCCACGCCCTGCGTTTTTCCGGATTGCGGCCACGCGATCCGAAGGGCAATTTGCTGGTCAGAAGCGCATTGCCGCGTTCGAATCCGAGGGGGAGACCATGGAACGCTTCTGGCTCAAGCACTACCCGCCCGGCGTCCCGGCCGACGTGGACGTCGATCAGTACACATCGCTGGTGCAGCTCATGGAAGAGGGCTTCGCGAAGTACGCGAACCGCGATGCCTACGCCTTCATGGAGCGCCACTTCACCTTCGCCGACATCGACCGCTACTCGGCGGCATTCGGCGCCTGGCTGCAGAGCCTCGGCCTGAAGCGCGGCGCTCGCGTTGCGATCATGATGCCGAACGTCGTGCAGTACCCGATCGCGCTCGCGGGCGTGCTGCGCGCCGGCTACATCGTCGTGAACGTCAACCCGCTGTACACGCCGCGCGAGCTCGAGCACCAGCTGAAGGACTCCGGCGCCGAGACAATCGTGATTCTCGAGAATTTCGCCGCGACGCTGCAGCAGGTGATCGCCAGGACGCAGGTGAAGCACGTCGTAGTGGCCACGATCGGGGACCTGCTCGGGTTCCCGAAGGGCGCGATCGTCAACTTCGCCGTGCGCAAGGTTAAGAAGCTGGTGCCCTCGTTCTCGCTGCCGGGCCACGTGCGCTTCAACGACGCGCTCGACGCCGGCGCGCGCAGTCGACTGGCGCCGGTTCAGGTGGGCCCGCAGGACACCGCGTTCCTGCAGTACACCGGCGGCACGACCGGCGTATCGAAAGGGGCGACGCTCACGCATCGCAACCTCGTGGCGAACGTGCTGCAGCTCGAGGCCTGGGTGCAGCCCGCGCTCATCGACACGAGCCGCGGCCCTGTGCCCGAGCAGTTCGTGTACGTGTGTGCGCTGCCGCTCTACCACGTGTTCGCGCTCACCGTGAACTGCCTCGGCGGCATCCGGCTCGGCACGCTCAACGTGCTGATCGCGAACCCGCGCGACATCGCGGGTTTCGTCAAGGAGCTTGCGAGGTACCGCTTCAACGTCGTTCCCGGCGTGAACACGCTTTACAACGCGCTCGCCGAGAACGCCGACTTCCAGAAGCTCGACTTCTCGAGCCTGCGTATCGCCAACGGCGGCGGCATGGCGGTGCAGAATCATCGAGGGGTACGGCCTGTCGGAGACCTCGCCGGTGGCGACCTGCAACCCGATCCAGTCCCGCGAGTACAACGGTACGATCGGCCTGCCGTTCCCGAACACCGAGATCGCGATCCTCGATGATGCCGGGCAGCCCGTGCCGCTGGGTCAGCCCGGAGAGATTGCGATCCGGGGGCCGCAGGTGATGGCCGGCTACTGGAACCGGCCCGACGAGACTGCGAAGGTGATGACACCGGACGGGTTCTTCAAGTCGGGCGACATCGGGATCATGGACCAGCGCGGCTACACGAAGATCGTGGACCGCAAGAAGGACATGATCATCGTCTCGGGCTTCAACGTGTACCCGAACGAGGTCGAGGGCGTCATCGCGATGCACCCGGGCGTCGTGGAGTGCGCGGCGATCGGCGTGCCCGACGCAAAGTCCGGCGAGGCGGTGAAGGTGTTCGTCGTGCGTCGCGACCCGTCGCTCACGGAAGCGGATCTCGCGGAGTACTGCAGGCAGCAGCTGACCGGTTACAAGAAGCCGAAGTTCATCGAGTTCCGCGACGAACTGCCGAAGACCAACGTCGGCAAGATCCTGAGGCGCGAGCTGCGGGATGCGCAGGTGGCAGCGCAGGCGAAGAGCGCCTGACGACGCGGTCGAACGGATCGGCCGCAGCGTTCAGGCCGATGCGATTCGCCGCGACCACGCCATGTTGAGCGCCGAGCGCGGCTTGATCGCGAGTCGTTGGTTGAGCAGTGCGCGCGCCAGGCGTCGCTGGCCGGCAAGCTCGGCGGCGCTGGCGAGCGTCTGCGCGATGAGATCGCGCTGCGCATGGGATCCTCCTGCACGCGCGGCGATCGAGCGGACCGGGAGCAGCAACTCGACGACGTCGGAGTAGCGCCGCTCGGCATGCGCCAGGATCGCGTGCGCCACGGGCAGCGCCACGGTCCGGGTCATCGCGCCGTTGTCGGTCGGCAAGGACGCGGTCCGCTGCATCACCTCGAGCAGGCGCTGCGCGAGGTCGGTGCGGCCCGCACCGGCGAAGGCCATCATGGCGTGGGTGTCGTTGAACGCGTACCAGCCGTCGTCGATGCGCGGTTCCCAGGCCTCCGCGAGGGGCTGCCAGCGTTCCCCGACGTCGATGCCGTGCAGCTTCAGTCGCCACAGCAGGGAGCTGGCGTCGAGCATGTCGAGTATCACGGCGGAGTCGCTGCCGCGGACCGAGCGGTCGTACAACTCGAGCACTTCGTCCCAGCGCTGCTGGTCGAAGTGGAACAGCGCGAGGTGCCACCAGTTGTGGACTGCGAAGAAGTTGTCGCGCGCCCAGTCGTCGGTACGGCTCTCGAGCCACGACCGGCCATCCTCGACGCGGTTGGTCATCTCCATGACGTGCGCAACGGCGTGTATCGGGTCGCGTTCGACCGCGAGGCGACCCGCCAGTTCCGCGGCCGCGTAATCCCCGGTCTCCTCGAGGCCGAATGCGTGCATGCCGAGGTAGTAACCCTCGAGCCTCGAGCCACGGTCGATGGAGCCGAGGCGCCGGGCGACGCGGTCGCGCAGTTCCGTCGACTGGCCTAGGAAGAAGTCGCCCTGATGGGCTGCGAGCATCGCGAGCGCGTCGTCCGGCTGGTCGACGAGGATCGTCTCCCAGGTGCTGCAGGCGTCGTGCAGCCGCCCGTCGATCCAGCACTCGAGCGCAGCGAGGTGCCGCGCTTCGCGTTCGGTGGCATCGCCGGCCACTTGCATGCCTGCTTCCAGCGCGGCGCGCGCGTCCGGCAGCAGCGACTTCTCGGTGCCGAGCACGCACAGGAGTCCCTTCAGCACGTGACCCATGACCAGAGCCGGGTCACCAGCGGTTGCCGCGTCCACCTCGGCGACAGGGTCGCCGCTGAACGTCAGCAATTTCGCCACGGCGGCGTCGTAGTGACGCTGTGCGTCGGGGTCGTTCACAGTCAACGGGACGCCGAACTGGTCGCGGCAGGTCATGTGTCAGCCCCCTGGAACATTCCACTCGGATTGTCCGTGGACCCGACGCCCGCGCTCTGGAACCGATCCCGGTCGGGAGCACGGCGTGAGAGAGCCCAAGGCTGCCTTGCGGCAGGGGGTTGAGCCTACGCGTGCCCGCGGGATTTGTCGTAAGGGTCGCTTCGACCGGCCGGCTACTGCCCGCGGTAGCTCGGTGCGCGCCGCTGCATGAAGGCGCTCATCGCCTCGGTGAGGTCGTCGGAATGCAGGAAGGCCGAGTTCCAGACGGCGACGTAGTCGAGCGCGAGGTCCACCTCGCGGCGTGCGGCAAATCCGAGTACCTGCTTCGAGCCCTGTACGGCGAGCGGCGAGTTGGCTGCGATCTCACGGGCCAATTCGCGAGCGCGTGCCTGCAGCGCATCCACGTCGGGCAGCACGTCGTTCACGAGCCCGATGGCGAACGCGCGCTGCGCGTCGATGTCGCGACCCGTGAAGATCAGCTCGCGTGCCGGCCCGTCGCCGATCACGCGCGGCAGTCGCTGCAGGGTGCCCACGTCGGCGACCATCGCGATCTTCGTCTCGCGCACCGAGAACCTGGCATCGGCCGAGCACAGGCGGATATCGCAGGCCGTGATGAGATCCATCCCGCCGCCGATGCAGGCGCCGTGCACGGCTGCGATTACCGGCTTGTTGGTGTTCGCGAAGCAGCTCATGGTGCGCTGGTAGCGGCGCACGTCGTCGTAGAGCGCGCGTCGCTTGCCGACCGCGGACTCGCCGCGCCCCGATATGGCGCCGCCGCCCGCGAGCGACGAAGCATGGTCGAGCAGGTCGATGCCCGCGCAGAACGCCTTGCCACGGCCGGCGACCACGACGACGCGCACTTCCGGGTCGGCGTCGAGCTCGGCGACCGCCGCCGGGATCGCATCCCACAACGGCCGGTGCAGGGCATTGAGTTTCTCCGGCCGGTCGAGCCACAGGAAGGCGACGCCTTCGTCGCGCTCAACAGTCAGGTTCTGGTGACTCATCGGGGTGCTCTTGAAAAATGCAACAAAGAGATGGATGTCAGCGGGCCGCGCCCGACCGTCGCTGCAGGTGGCGTGCGGCGTCGGTCGCGCGGCGCAGCAGTGCATCGGTGGCGCCCGGCGCGAGGGACGCGAGCTTCTCGAGCAGCGCGCCGCCCGGCGGCACAGCGATCTCTGCGAGCCGGAAGCGGATCGCGAGAAAGATGGACCAGACGACCCAGGACGGCGGCATGGTGAGCGCCTGGGGCCACATGTCAGCGGTGGCGGGATCGTGCTGTATCTGGCTCGCCATTGGTGTATCCACGACACCGGGCAGTACCAGCGACACGTGGATGCGCTCGCCCACCAGTTCGGTGCGCAGCGCTTCCGTCAGCCCGACGAGCGCGAACTTGGTCGCGCAATAGCCGCCGAGCGGCGAGAAGCCGCGGCGACCGGCGAGCGAGCTGACGTTGACGATGTGCCCGCGTCCCTGCTCGCGCATCTGTTTCACTGCGACCTGCATGACGTGCAGGGCGCCGATCAGGTTGACGTCGAGCATGCGCTGCAGGTCGGCGGTGCGCAGTTCCGCGACGGTCGCGGGAATCAGCACCCCCGCGTTGTTCACGACGATGTCCACCGCGCCGAAGCGCTTCACTGCCCTGCGAAAGCAGGCCTCGACGGCCTCGGACCTGGTGACGTCGGTTGCGGAGACCAGCGTCGCGGCACCGAGCTTGCGTGCCTGGGCGGCGACTTTGGCGAGGAGCTGGGCCCGGCGGGCAACGAGCACGACGTTGGCGCCGGCTCCGGCAAATGCCAGCGCGGTCTCGCGGCCGATGCCGCTCGAGGCACCGGTCACCAGTACAGTGCGTCCTTTGAAGGAGGGCGTCGGGCTTCGCATTGGCGAGGACTCCAGCGTCGATCAGTGAATTGGGATTCCCGCGTCCCTCAGGATGCGAACCAGCGGATCAAGTTCGCGCGCGTACTTCTTCCAGTGGCCGACTGACGATCTGTACAGTGGCTGACGTACCTGGTTGGCACTAAGCGTCGTGACTGACGATTCGCTTAGGTGAAAATTGAGGCAGCGCGGGTTCCAATCGAGTCCACAGTGCGAGAGCAAGCGTCGAGTCTCGGTTTCAGCGTCGGTAACAATTGACTCGTACGGCATGACGAGCAGCCTGTCCGGCAGCGTTTTGCACCAGTGCTCAACGAGGCGATGCCATGCCACGTAGTAGCGCCCGAGCTCCTGCAGATCGTATGCGAAAGGCAGGCGCTCGCGGAAGCACGTCCTGTGGATGGCGAGACAGCTGTCGAGCGGGTGCCTGCGGAGCATCACAATGCGAG
>PDVJ01000379.1_pt1 | contig 14876 bp, 8 predicted proteins | sample 1369811 | NCBI WGS metagenome assembly PDVJ01 (sample SAMN07795376, study PRJNA414565) | Alkali sediment metagenome, whole genome shotgun sequencing project. | reverse complement strand
TCGCTGCTCGTCACCGGCGGGGTCTGGCCCCAGTTGGGGAACGGGTCGAGCCCAGGCACTGAGGCGGCGTCGCTGTAGATCGTGACCGAGCCGGCCGGGATGATCGTCGTCGGCGCGCAGGTCGGCGCCGTGGTGCCGCAGCTGCCGCTACTGCTGCCGGCGACGAACAGCACGTCGTCGAAGTAGAACGTCTGGGCGCCGGCCTCCGCGCCGGTCTTGCCGAAGTTGAAGAAGATGGTCAGCCGGTTGTAGTTGTAGCTCAGGTTCAGAGCCGGAGTGCCTGCAACTGGCTTGGAGAAGTCGAAGGTCAGCGTCTCCCACGCATTGGCCTTCGTGGTGAGCGCCTCGGTCTCAACGGAGCGCGAGGGATTCGCCCGCACCGGGATGCCCGCGGCGGGCGAGTACACGCGAACCGACATTCGCGTATTCGTCGTGCTGAACGGCACCGTGCCGACCGTCAGGCTGGGCCCGGTCGAGACTGTGGTCCCGGCGAAGGTCGCGGCCGTCGTCGACCGCTTGATTTGAACGACGGTGTTGGTCGCGCTGGTCGGGTCGGGCTGCAGCGATGCATCCTCGGCGCCGTTGAATCCGGTCAGCGTGTAGACGACTCCGGATGAGTCGAAGGTGAGATCGCTGAATTCGCCAACGGGCAGGCCGCCGCCGCCGATGAACGTGGCGTCGTCGAAGTAGTAAGTCTGCGCGCCGGCCGCGGCGCCAGTCTTGCCGAAGTTGAAGAAGATGATCAGCTTGTCGTAGGTGTAGCTTAGGTTCAGCGCTGGAGTGCCGGGTGCCGGGTTGGCGAAGTCGAAGGTCAGCGTCTCCCAGGCATTGGCGACCTTGGTGACCACTTCGGTCTCCACCGTTCGGGTATTGGGGGGAGCCGACGCGTCCTCGACCTTGAGCCGCACCGGGATGCCCGCGGCGGGCGAGTACACGCGCACCGATATGCGCGTGTTGGCCGCATCGAACGGTATCGGACCGACCGTCTGGCCGTTGGTACCGACGACGGTGCCGGCAAAGGTCTGGGCCGTCGCAGAGCGACGACCTGGGAATCCTCCGCGCCTCCGAAGCCAACCAGCACATCGTTGATGGTGGGCGAGTCGAACGTCACCTTGGAAAACGGCGGCGGGTTGTAATAACCGGCACCGGCGTAAACGTCGGGCTTGCAGGCGGGGCCCGCCGGCGTGCCGCACAGCGTGTAGCGGGCGTTCCGGGCCAGGTCCCACAGGCCCCAACCGTCGTCGATGCCCTTCCACTGCTCATCGAACCCCTGGAAGTAGAAGATCATGCCGGGGCCGCCCGTCGAGCCCTGCCAGGAGGGGTATTTGCCCGGGTTTCCGTACAGCAGGTCGTAGTACCACTTGGAGTTCGGGGGCAGCGCTGCCCAGAACTCGATGTCCGCGGCCGGATTGGTCTGGCGGGCCTTCCAGCCGGTCTCGCCGACGGTGATCGGCAGCGTGTCGCCGATGCTCACCGTCACGCCGCCGGCGCCGACATACTTGTACTTCACGACCTCGTTAAACCATTCCTTGGCCGCGACCAGTGACGTCTCCATCATGGCCTTCGCCCGGTCCGGCCCCGCCGCGACGCCGGTCTGCTGCCAGTTCCAGACCGTGTAGCTGATCGGATAGAGGTGGACCGAGACGAAATCGATCAGCGGCAGGATCGTGTCGGGCTTCACCTCGACCCGGTCGCCACCGCCTGAGGACTTGCCGGCAAAGAAAGTCCAGTCGTCGTCGGTCGTGACCGGCTGCGTCACCTGGCTGCGGATGGTCCTGATGTAACCCTCGAGACAAGGCAGGGGCATGAACTTCGAAAAGAACGACGTCTCGTTGCCGACGCTGATCGTGACGACGTTCGGATACCTGGACAGCTTGCTGATCGCGTAGGCGATGTTGTTGTCGTTCGTCGGCTGGCTGCACGAGGTGATGCCAGCGAGTTCGACCCCGAGTTGAAACTTCATGTCGGGGTAGTACTGCAATGCGAGGCGCAGGATCTTCTCGGCCACTATGTCGGTGCCGGCCCCCGGCGGGTCCGTCGGGCGCACTTGATCGGGACGCAGGGCCTTGGTGCCGAACAGCCTGAGCAGATTGAAACCGGCCGTGTTGAGCAGCGTGAGGTCCTGGACAATTTCCGTGTCGCTGGGGATCTCGTACGCTGCGGGTCCGGCGGGCGTCCGATACGGGCTGTAGTTGACGGCCTTGCCGGTGCTGTAGATGGCCGGCAGTGCGCGTCGCGTGAACGAGTAGGGCCGACAGTCGACGGCAATGTTTCGAACATTGCCATTCGCCATCCCGGAACCGTTGGTCACCGTGCAGGTGAGCCCCGCCGGCTGATTCGCCACGACCACGGAGTAGTCGCTGCCATTGGCGATTTGAGACGGGAACGTGAACGAGCCGTTGGCGGGAATGGCGAGCCTGCCGCCGAGAGAGTCCTGCACGACCACCCTGCCACCGGTGAGCATCCACAGGGACAGGTCGCCCCCGGTGAATCCCGAGACCGTGCCGCCGATCGTCACGAACGAACTGTCGTCGTCCCAGTTCTGGCTTGAGCCGCACGCTGCGAGCGTGAGAGACGCGCCGAGCACGGCGATGCGCCGTAACGAACACAGTGTTGCCGCGACGGTCCGCATGATGTTCACCGCTTGCCTGCCCTTGATGAATGATTCCGATCGCGCGTGCTGCCCGGACTGGCGGGCGAAGCATCGTGCGGCTGATAGTTCTGTCCGGCTCATCTGCATTCCCCGACGTTGCCGCGCGGCCTTGGCCTGTTGCGGGTCGATACGCCGGGTGGCGCACGTCCCTCCGACCAGGAACGCTTTGAAAGCGCTTGCAGAAACTAGCGGACGGTCGGCACTCTTGTCAATCGCCGGTCCATCCGGTACAGATTCATGCGTGTTTTGTGTTGCGGCGCGGCAAAATCTGCACCGACACGAGGCGGCGGCACAAGCGAAGCGAACAACGAAGGAATCAAACAATGCGCCGGTCAGAATTGGAACGTCGCGCGGTCGCGGCCGCGAACGGCTCAGCCGTGACTCTCGAGATGGTCGCGAAGGAGGCCGGCGTGTCGCCGAGCACCGTTTCGCGCATCCTCAACGGGACCGCGCGCGTCCGCGATTCGAAGGTGCGGGCCGTTGAAGCCGCCATCGCCAAGCTGCAGTTCATGCCGAACCCGGTGGCTCGCTCGCTTGCCGGCGGCAAGTCGATGAGCGTCGGTGTCGTGACGCAATCCATCGACAGCCCGTTCTACGGCGAGGCGCTGGCTTCGATCGAGAAGGGCCTGTTGCGCGGCAACTATTCCCCGCTGTTCGTCAGCGGTCACTGGCGCGAGGGCGACGAGCGGCGTTGCGTCGATCACCTGTTGAGCCGGCGCGTGGAAGGCATCATCCTGCTGACGAGTTGCCTGCCGGACTCGGAACTGTCCAACCTGTCCCGAAACGTACCGCTGACGCTGACCGGCCGGAATGTCCGCGGGGAGCGGATCTACTGCCTGGACGTGGACAGCACGCTGGGCGCGCGGCTCGCGACCGACTACCTGATCGGGCAGGGGCACCGGCAGATCGCGTTCATCTCCGGCTCGCCGAATCACCCGGATGCGCTGCAGCGGCTCGATGGCTACAAGGCCGCGCTGGTTGCCAACAAGATCCCTTTCGCCAAAAAGCTGGTGGCCCCCGGTTACTACTCGGAGATGGGCGGACTCGCCGCGATCAACGCGCTGCTGGACTCGCAGGTGGAATTTACTGCCGTCTTTGCCGCAAACGACCAGGCCGCGCATGGCGCGATGCTGGCGTTGCACCGCCGCGGCCTCAAGGTCCCGCAGGACGTGTCCGTCATCGGTTTCGATGACCTGCCGGCCTCGGCCTTCATGATCCCACCGCTCACCACCGTGCACAGGTCCATCGACGAGATCGGCGAAGGCGCTGCCGAGGCGATGATCGATCTGATCGAGGGACGCACTCCACGCGCCAAGGTTCCTTCACCGACGCTCGCGATCCGGGAGTCGACCCGTCCCTTGCGCAACTGACCCGCAAGGCTTGCCGCGACGCAGCAGTCGTTGTCCGGGCCGCCTGTTTGACATGATCGAGAATGGCCGTGCTAGATTGAACCTGAAAGCGCTTTCGCCAAGCCGTGCTCGATCTGACCGTGCAGAGGGCGCCGTGCAGCACCAGGACACGATGCGGCAACGCCGCAGTTACAGGCCGCGGTCTTACCCATGACTGAACACAACGGCTCCACGTCAGGCCCGGATCCGGTCACCGGAGGTTTCGTCGACCTCGACGGCGAGCGGTACTACGTGATTCGAGATGTCGACCGGATGCCGCCGTTCTTCATCAGCGTCGTTTCAAGCGCGGACCACTGGCTCTTCGTTTCGTCATCTGGAGGGCTGACGGCCGGCAGGGTCTCACCGGAAACGGGGCTGTTTCCTTACCTTCCCGTCGACAGGATCCACGAGAGCAGTCTCCACACCGGCTGCAAGACGATCCTGCGGGTACGCCTGCAGGACCGGCAGGTCATCTGGGAGCCCTTCAACCGGGAACACGACGGTCGTTTCGCGACCAGCCGCAATCTCTACAAGAACGTCCTCGGCAACAAGCTCTGCTTCGAGGAGATCAATCACGACCTGTCCCTCGCCTTCCGCTATACGTGGGCCACCAGCGAGCCACATGGCCTGGTGCGCCTGTGCGAATTGCAGAACCTCGCGGAAAAGCCGCTACCTGTCGAGTTCGTCGATGGGCTGCAGAACATCCTTCCTGCGGGCACACCGTTGCTCGTCCAGACGAACGCCAGCAACCTCGTGGACGCGTACAAGTGGACCGAACTCGACGCGGCCACCGGGCTGGCGATGTACGCACTTTATTCCAGGATTTCGGATCGCGCCGAACCGGCTGAATCGCTGAGGGCCAATGTCGTCTACGGCCTTGGCCTCAACGCGCCCACGGTGCTGCTCTCGTCGCTGCAACTCGAAGATTTCCGCCGCGGCAAGCCCGTGGTGCGGGAGGAACGAAAGCGCGGCATCCGGGGTGCGTATTTCCAGGTGGCCCGCATCGTGCTTGCGTCGCGCGAAACGCAACGGTGGCAGATCGTTGCCGATATCGGGCGAACCCAAGGGCAGGTCGTCGATGTCATGCGGCACCTTGCGGCTCCGGCCGATGCGGCACTGGCCGTGGCGAACTCCGTCGACGCGGGCTGCGACAGACTGGCGCGCATCATCGCCACCGCAGACGGCTTCCAGTCCACCGCCGAGGAGCCCGTGGCGATGCATCACTACGCCAACGTGCTGTTCAATGTCCTGCGCGGCGGAGTCTTCCACGACCAGTGCCGCGTGTCGGCCGCCGACTTCGCGAAGAGCGTCGGCCATTCCAATGCGCGCGTTCACGAACGTCACCGCGGGATGCTGGATGGCCTGCATGAGACGCTCGCGATGCAGGACCTGTTGTCAGCCGTGCAACGGACCGGCGACCCGCAGCTGGAAAGGCTCTGCTACGAGTACCTCCCGATCACCTTCGGTCGCCGTCACGGCGATCCGAGTCGCCCGTGGAACAAGTTCGCGATCAGGCTGAAGGATGCTCGCGGCGAACCACTGCTGTCCTACGAGGGCAACTGGCGGGACATCTTCCAGAACTGGGAGGCGCTGACTTTCAGCTTCCCGGAGTTCATCGAGCACGTCATCGCCAAGTTCGTCAACGCTTCGACCGTGGACGGATACAACCCGTACCGGATTACCCGGGAAGGAATCGACTGGGAGGTCGATGAACCTGACAATCCATGGAGTCACATCGGCTACTGGGGCGACCACCAGGTCATCTATCTGCTGAAGTTCCTGGAACAGTCCCGGCAGTTTCATCCGGCACGCCTCAGCGCGCTCCTGCACCGGCCCGTTTTCAGTTATGCAAACGTGCCTTATCGGATCAGGTGCTTCGAGGAAATCGTCGCGGACCCGAAGAGAACCGTGGACTATGACCACGCGCTCGCGGCTCGAATAGCGGACCGGGTCGCCGCGACAGGCGCGGACGGCAAGCTGGTGCTGGAACGCAGCGGAAACGTCTACCAGGTCAACCTGCTGGAGAAGCTGCTGGTGCCGCTGCTGGCCAAGCTCGGCAATCTCGTCGTCGATGGCGGGATCTGGCTGAACACTCAACGACCGGAGTGGAACGACGCGAACAACGCCCTGGTCGGCCATGGCGTCTCGATGGTCACGCTGTACTACATGCGCCGGTACGTGCGCTTCCTGCAGCAATTGCTGGCGGAGGAACCGGGAACCGTCGAATTGTCGGCGGAAATCGGCGAGTGGCTCGCCGACACGTCCGCCGCGCTCGCCAATCTTCGCCCGTTCCTGGGGAACGGCCCGATCGATCCGGACCGGCGATGGCAATCGATGCGGGAGCTGGGCCTGGCGGCGAGCCGCTACCGGCAGTCCGTCTACCGCGACCATCCCTTTTCCGGAAAGGTGGAACGACCGCTCGGGCAGGTCACGGACCTGCTGGCCGACACTCTCGCGGCGATCGACCACAGCATCCACAGCAATCGGCGCGCGGATGGAACCTACAACGCGTACAACCTGCTCGACGTCAAAGAGGGCGAAGTCGGCGTCGACTCGCTGTATCTGATGCTCGAAGGCCAGGTCGCCGCGCTCAGCTCCGGCGCGGTCGCTCCGCAAGCAGCCGCGGCATTGGTTGAAACCCTGTTCGGCAGCGACATCTACCGGGCTGATCAACGATCCTTCATGCTATATCCCGACCGTCCGTTGCCGGGCCTGCTCGAGAAGAATCGCGTCCCGGCCGACAGAGTCGAGGCACTTGCGCTGCTGCGGCGCATGATCGCCGCCAACGATGACCGCATCGTCGCGCGCGACGCCGGCGGCTGCTATCGCTTCAACGCCGATTTCACCAACGTCGGCGACCTGGATGCGCGGCTCGACGATCTTTCCAGGTTCTACGGCCAGGACATCGAGGCCTCACGCGAGCAGCTGCACGCCCTTTACGAAAGCGTGTTCCGGCACCGCGAGTTTACCGGTCGTTCCGGCACCATGTTCGGCTTCGAGGGCCTCGGTTGCATCTACTGGCACATGGTGTCGAAGCTGCTTCTCGCGCTGCAGGAGAATTTCTTCGCGGCGCTCGACGGCAATTCGGCGGACGAGGTTTGCCAGAACCTCGGCGCCTTGTACTACCGGGTACGTGAAGGCATCGGCTTCACCAAGACGCCAGTCGAGTATGGAGCATTCCCGACAGACCCCTATTCGCATACGCCCGGGCATGGCGGCGCCCAGCAGCCCGGGATGACCGGCCAGGTCAAGGAAGAGGTGTTGTCCCGCTTTGGCGAACTGGGCGTGCGGGTCGCCGGCGGTGAAGTCCGCTTTGATCCCGGGCTGCTGCGCGCCCGCGAGTTCTCTCCAGAGGCCCGCCGGTTCCGCTTCCTCGATGTCGACGGCCAGTGGCAGCAGCTGGCGGTACCCGCGTCGGGCCTGGCGTTTACCTGGTGCCAGGTCCCGATCGTTTATCGTCTGCGCAGCGACGAACGTCCGACGCTGACGATCACGCGACGGGACGGCAGCACTGGGATGTTGCCGCGGATGTCGCTCCCGGCGGAGCTGAGCGCGGAGATCTTCCGGCGCAGCGGCGAGATACGGCAGATTTCGCTGGATCTGCCGCGGAACGCGTTGCTGCGAGCCTGACCGCGCCGAGTCGTTCCGATCACCCGCTCGCGGATCGCATTGGCATTCGGGCTGCGCGTCAGCGCTCGGTCGTCAGCACCACCCGGAACCGCGCCTGGCCGCTCATCATGCGTTCGAACGCTTCCGCAGCGCGCTCGAGCGGGTACGTCTCGATCATCGGGCGGATGCCGGCCAGCACGCTGAAGGCCATGGTGTCCTCGGAATCGGTCGAGGTGCCGGATGGCCACCCGGCGACCGAACGCCGCCCGCCGATCAACGCGAACGGCGACACCTGGATCGGCTCGGCCGAAGCGCCGACCACCAGCAGCTTGCCGTCGATGGCGAGCCCACCGACCGCGGCGCTCATCGATTTCGCGTCCGTGGCCGTCGCCAGGATGACGCTCGCGCCGCCGAGCTTCGAGAGTTCCGCGGCGACGTCCTGCGTCGTGCTGTCGATGTAGTGACTGGCGCCGAGTTCGAGCGCGAAGGCCCGCTTGTCGGCGCCGCGCGCGATCGCGACGGTGCGGCAACCCATCTTCGCGGCATATTGCACACCGAGGTGCCCGAGGCCGCCGATGCCGAGCACGGCGACGAGATCGCCAGGCCGGGCGCCGCTGTTGCGCAAGGCGTTGAACGTCGTGATACCGGCGCACAGCAGCGGCGCGGCCTCCGCAGCGACGAGTTCGGCCGGCACGGACGCGAGCGCCTCGACAGGTGCGATCATGTAGTCGGCGTAGCCGCCGTCGAACGTGATGCCCGGGATCCGGGCATGCGCACAGGTGATGAAGTCTCCCCTGCGACAGGACGCGCACTGCCCGCAGTGGCCGCCGTGCCAACCGACGCCGACACGCGCCCCGTGCTGCCACGCGCCGGCGTCTGCGCCCACGGCGTCGATGACCCCGACCACCTCATGACCTGGCACGCGCGGATACTGGATGCCGGGAAAGGCGCCGAAGCGCGTGAATGCGTCACTGTGGCAGATGCCACAGGCCTGCACGCGGATCCGGACTTCCCCCGCCGCCGGTTGCGGAATGTCGCGCTCGACCAGTTCGAAGGGACCGCCGGCCAGGGCCACCTGAACCACACGCATGCGCATCATCGATGCCTCCTGTCGGTCACGGATTCCGCCGCACGGCCAGGACGGCCGCCAGCGACACTGGGCCACGACACAACTCTACAACAGTTATTCGTGATGCAAGCCACCCAGCACCGACCAGCGTGGCATCCACGCGCCTCGGCCTGCAGCTGTCATGAGCATGCAATACCTCGAAATCTAGAATCCTACGCCCGGCGCGGTCGCGCCGGATCCGAATGGAGCTCCCGACATGAATCATTCTCGCCGTGCATTCCTCAGGCGTTCCATCGCCGCGTCGGTCGTCGCAGGGCTTTCGCCGGCGATCTGGCGGCAAGCGTTCGCGGCAAACGCGATCCTCGGCAAGAGCCCGTACGGTCCGCTCGCGAACCCGGACCAGTACGGTATTCGGCTACCGGAGGGCTTCAAATCGCGGCTCATCGGCATGACCGGCCAGCTCGTCGAGGGCACGGACTACCGCTGGCACGGCTGGCCCGACGGCGGGGCGACGTTCGTGAATCCGGGCAGGCGCGGCGGCTGGACCTACGTCTCGAACTCCGAGCTGAACGGCACGCGCGGCGGGGCGAGCGCGGTCCGCTTCGACGCGGACGGCACGATCGACGATGCGTACCGGATTCTCGGCGGCACGAAGTACAACTGCGCGGGTGGTTCCACGCCTTGGGGCACCTGGCTGTCCTGCGAAGAACACCGCGCAGGACTCGTGTGGGAATGCAATCCCTTCGCGCCCGGCCAGGGCGTCGCGCGGCCGGCGATGGGCAAGTTCGCGCACGAGGCGGCGGTCGTCGATCCACGCACCGGCTGGGTGTACATGACCGAAGACACCGGCGACAGTCGCATCTACCGGTACCGACCGGTCAAGCGTAAGGACCTGTCGGCCGGTACGCTCGAGGCGATGATCGCGGCGAAGGCGCGTGGTTCGCGGACGGTCACTTCTACTTCTGCACGACGACGGACAATCGTGTCTGGTCGCTGGACATCGAGAGCAGCCACCTCGAGATCATCTACGACGCCGAGTCCCTCGGACCCGACGCGCCACTGCGTGATCCGGACAACATCACGGTCCAGCCGACCTCGGGCGACATCTATGTCGCCGAGGACGCCGACGACCTGCAGCTCGTGCTGCTCGCGAATGCCCAGGGTGAGCGCATTGCGGCGCCATTCCTGCAGCTCGTGGGCCATGACGGCTCCGAGGTCGCCGGCCCCGCGTTCAGCCCCGACGGCAAGCGTCTGTACTTCAGCTCGCAACGTGGCACCGACGGCGGCAACAACGGTCCGGGCATGACCTTCGAGATCAGCGGGCCATTCCGTCAGTCGGGCGGGTCATGATCGGCCGCCTGGCGATCCGGATCGCGGGCGCGGCTCTAGCGCTGCTGATCGGCGCCGGCGCCGGCGCCGACCCCGCGGCACCGCCGTCGACGCTCCGTGTCGTCGCATTCAACGTGCTCGCGCCCATCTGGTCGTCGCCGGTGTGGTACCCCGAAGACATGGATACGACACTGCTCGAGACCGAGTACCGGCGCGCTCGCATTACAGCCTTCCTCAGCCGCATCGCGACTGACACCGACATCGTCTGCCTCCAGGAAGTCCAGGACAGCGAGTTCCCGCACATCATGGCGGCGCTCGGCGAGCACTTCATCGGCGCGATGGCCGTCAACGACCCGACACTCTGGGCGAATTACCTGGTCGGCACACAATGGGCACCGAACGGGACCGCCATTGCGATTCGCCGCTCGGCTCTCGACGGTGATCCGCAGTTCAGGGATCTGCCCACTCACGGCGGCAACCATGTCTCCGTCGTCACCGGCACGCACGCCGCGAGCGGGCGACGTTTACGCGCTTACTCGGTGCACCTCGACAGCGAGCGCACCAGCAACCGCACCAGGGAGCTGCGCGCCCTGTTCGCCGACGCGAGCCCGGGAACCGGAGCCGTTGACGTGATCTGCGGCGACATCAACGAAGACACGATCATCGGCTCGGCCTCAGGTCTCTTCGACCGGGCCGGCTTCGTCGATGTGCTCGCGAGCACTGGCAATCGCGAGGCGACGCACCCCTGGAACACGACCTACTACAACTCGACACGTTGGCTTGTCATCGATCACATCCTCACGCGCGGCGCGACCCCGGTCGCAGGCGAGGTCCTGGACATGGGCAGCTCGACCGTCGCGGATGAGATCGAGCGCATCGAAGAGAACTTCCGTCGCACCGGCTCGGACCATTACCCGATCGTCGGTACGCTCGAGTTCTGAACTCGCTGCGGGGCTGCACCCCTGTCACCACCCTGTCACCGTTGCAGCGAATACTTCGCACTGTACTGCGCGCGACACCAGAAATCGTAGGATCATCTGGCCACGGGAGATTCATCATGCATCGTCAATCGCTTTCGCTGCTTCTGTCTGTCTCCATCGCGACGACGCTGCTCGCCGCCAGCACGGTCCCCGGCCGCGCGCTCGCTGCGGAACTTCCGAACGGGGTCGCCGCCGGCGACGTGACCCGGGATTCCGCCGTCCTCTGGGCGCGCGCCTCGAAACGCGGCGCCGTTCGCTTCCAGGTGTCCAGGACCGGGGATTTCCGCGGGGTGCGGACCTATGCGGTCCCCGTCGCGGACGCGACCGTGCCGGCCAAGCTGCACCTCGAAGGCCTGCAGGCCGGCACGACGTACTACTACCGCGCGACCGACGCCGCCAAGTACTCGAGCACTGGCCGTTTCCGCACGCCACCAGCCGCATGCACCGACGCCGGCGTGCGCTTCGGCGTCAGCGGCGACTGGCGCGGCGAACTTGCGCCCTACCCTGCGATCCGCAATGCCGCCGGCCGCGACCTCGATTTCTTTGTCGCGCACGGCGACACGATCTATGCCGAGAACTACTCCGTGCCAGGCACGCCGACCGCGTCCACGCTCGAGGAGTACCGCGCCCTGCACGATCTCGGCATGACGACGACCTTTGGACTCAACACCTGGCGCGAGTTGCGCGGCTCGACCGCGCTGCTCGCGACCATCGACGACCACGAGGTGGTGAACGACTTCGCGGGCGGTGCGGCACCATCCACGGACCCGAATTTCGCCGGCCAGGCCGGCGCGTTCATCAACGAGACCACGCGCTACCAGGCCGGACTCCAGGCCTTCCACGAGTACATGCCCGTCCAGGAACTGCGCTACGGCGACACGGGCGACGCGCGCACCGCCGGCAAGCTGCGCCTGTTCCGCGAGCGCACCTACGGCAATGCGGCCACGGTGATGGTGCTCGATAATCGCTCATTCCGCGACCAGGGCCTGCCGCCTGTCACCGACCTGACGAACCCCGCGGCGATCGGCGCCTTCCTGGTCGGGTCGTTCAATCCTGCGCGCACGATGCTCGGCGCTGCGCAGAAGGACGAGCTCAAGGCGGCGCTGCTGCGCGCTCAGCAGGATGGCGTCGCCTGGAAGTTCGTGATGGTGCCCGAGCCGATCCAGAACCTCGGCGTGGTGGCGGCGTCCGACCGCTTCGAGGGCTATGCGGCCGAGCGCACCGAGATACTCAAGTTCGTCGACGAACAGGATATCGACAACGTCGTCTTCGTCGCGGCGGACATCCACGGCACGCTGGTCAACAACCTGACCTATCAGCTCGGGCCCTTCCAGCCGCAGATCGGGCTGACCTCGTTCGAGATCTCGACCGGCGCAGTCGCCTTCGACGCGCCGTTCGGGCCGACGGTGGTCGAGCTGGCGGCCGGTCTCGGATTGCTCACGCCGGCGCAGGTGGCGTTCTACAACTCGCTGCCGGTGCCGTTTCGCGACGTCTTCGTCAACACGCTTGTCGACCAGCAGGTTGTTCCGTTCGGCTACGACCCGGTCGGGCTCACCGGCTCGCCGGTCAACGCCAGCCTGAGCGTCGGCGGCTACGTCGCCACGCACACCTACGGCTGGACGGAGTTCGAGGTGGATCGTGAGACCAAGGCGCTGCAGGTGACCACCTACGGCGTACCGCCCTATGACTACGCCACGCTGCAGAGCAATCCGAATGCGGTCACGGCGTTGCAGCCGGTCGTGGTGAGTCGGTTCAGCGTCTTGCCCGTCGCGACCGGTGGCAACGCCGGGAGCTGCGGCAGCGGAGGCTGAACTGGACTGCTACGCGGCGGTTCGACTGCGGATCCGACGAGGGGGCAGTCGTGCATCCGGGTCTGCCGCGCCACTAGCGGCGGCCGGACGCCTCCCATGGCAAGTCCGGCGTCAGCAGCACGTTCAGCAGGTTGTCCTGGAAGCTCGCGTTGCCGGTGAGCTGGTCGTGTCGCTCGCACAGGAAAAAATGGTACGCGACCGGCAGGAAGCTCTCCTCGTTCTGCGGTACCGTCGGGTCGATGGTCTCGCGAGCGAGTAGCGACGGCTTGGTCACGCGGCCGTCACCGGGCTCGAGCATCGCCATCTCGAGTGCCGCCCGATCGGCGACGTTGCGCACCGCCTGCGGAGACAGCCGCGTTCGCGGCACGCCCGCCTCGTCCTCGACGACGATACGTGCGGGCGTCAGCGTGCAGTCGCCGCCGAACAGCACATAGCGGATCGGCGTTTCCGGCTCCGGTGTCGAGAGCATCCACGCGAAGCGACGCGCGCGCTCGAGGCGATGTTCAAAGAACCTGCGCAGCTCGGCGAGATACGTCTCGTCTCCATCCTGCGCGGCGCTTATCCGCGACACCACGTCCGGATCGTAGACGCTCCAACCGTTGCGCTGCCAGGTCGCCGGGTCGAACACCTCGTCGGGCAGCGACCGGCCGTTCGGGTCGATCAGCCACGGCGCCAGTGGATGCGGAAAGAGCTGGTAGCCGCTCGGCAACGTCGCCAGCGTTTCCGGCCGGATACGATTCAGTCCGACCGGTTCGCCTGCGAGATAGCCATGCAGCGCGGATACCGCGCCGAAGTTCGGCGTGCCGAGCAGGATCAACTTGCGGACCCGGCTTGCGCCGTACAAGGAAACCAGCGTCGGCATCCCGTCGAGCACGTCACGCGGGCCATAGCGCAGGTAGTAGCGGGCAATGAGGCCGCCCATGCTGTGCGCGACGATGTCGACGCGCAGCGTGGCGTCGCCGTAGTCCGCGCGAATCGCGCCGATCAGTGCCTCGAGCCCCCGCGCCTGCTCGACGTTGTCCTGTCGCCAGTCGTAGGGGAACACGTACAGGCGCCGCTCACCCTTTGGCGCAGGCGTGCCCGGCGTCGCGCGCACGAAACCGCCGAAATCCACCAGTGTGCGGACGATCGGACCGTAGAAGTCCTTGCCGAGCACGGCCTCGGCGATATCGAATGCCTCGAGCTCGTCGCGCCGGACCTCGAGGGTCGACGGGTCGAACGCGAGTGCGAGGTCGGCGTAGTCGCTGAAGAGCACGCGGCTCCACGTGCCGGGCCAGACCTCGATCCCGGTGCTGCGGTCGCGCAGCTTCGAGCCGAACAGCCCCGGGATGAGGATCACCGGGGTGTGGTCGGGCGACTTTGAGGCGACGCTGTACAGCCGGCCAAGATCGGGTCGCTGCGGCAAGCTGCAGGCCGCGAGAACGCAGGCGAGTACCAGCGTGGCGACGGCTCGCAGCAGGTTTTTCAAGCCTCAGTGTCCCATGTCGAACGCAGCCTAGCGCCTTCGCTGCTGCTCTCCGCCCACCTGTTCTCTGACGACGCGGCCCATGATGGTGCCCTTTTCACTCTCCAGGGCGTCCTTGGCCGAGATGCGCCCGAACATATCCATCAGCGGCGCGACGAGACCCGTCCAGCCCGTCTGATGGCTGGCCCCAAGGCCCGCGCCGTTGTCGCCGTGGAAGTACTCGTAGAACAGGACCAGGTCGCGCCAGTGCGGGTCGTCCTGGAACTTCGCCGCGCCGCCGTAGACCGGCCGTCGCCCGCTGGCATCCCGCAGGAACGTCCCCGTCAGCCGGCGCTGGATCTCCTGCGCCACCTCGAACAGCGTCATGGACCGGCCCGATCCGGTCGGGCATTCCACCTTGAAGTCGTCGCCATAGAAAGCGTACAGGTTCACCAGCGCCCGGACGATCAGCGCGTTGACCGGCATCCACACCGGGCCACGCCAGTTGGAGTTGCCGCCGAACATGCCGGTGTTCGATTCCGCCGGCAGGTACTGCACCTTGTACTCCTGGCCGCCGACGTGGAACACGAACG
>PDVJ01000378.1_pt1 | contig 14880 bp, 17 predicted proteins | sample 1369811 | NCBI WGS metagenome assembly PDVJ01 (sample SAMN07795376, study PRJNA414565) | Alkali sediment metagenome, whole genome shotgun sequencing project. | reverse complement strand
CCGGGTTATGATCACCGGTGGCCGATTCAGGCCTGCAGCGCAGAGGGCGGCTGTTGCAGCAGATCGACGCCCGGCTTGGGCTGGACGAAGGCGATCTGAACGCCGTGCAGCGATCTGGGGTGGGCGAAGATGACTCGGCCTTCAGGGAAGTCCAGAGGTTTGTCGGTAAGAAACTCCACTCCTTGTTTGGCCAGGTGCGCGATGTCTTGGAGGTTGGTGATCTCCAGTGTGAGATGATTGATGCCTTCGCCTCTCGTTTCGAGAAACCTGGCAATTGGACTGCGGGGGTCGTCGGAAGCCACCAGGCTGATGGTCAGTCCCAGGACTTCGGAGTAGGTCGCCGCGGCCGCCTCCAGATTCCTGACTGCTATGCCCACATCGATGAAGTGCTTGATCACGCGATACTCTCCGGCTGAGGAAGAAAGAAGGAGGCCAGACTGGAGTCTGGCCTCCTCAGCAATCGATCCTTCTCAGCCCCTTTCTTCAGGGTACTGACTTCGAAACCCCGACTACTTATCGGGCTGGATGAACTCAATCTGCACGCCGTGCAGCGTCTTGGGATGTCCGAAATTGACTTTGCCACCCTCGTAAGCCAGCGGCGTGGGGCTGGTGAGTTTGACGCCCGCTGCGGTGAGGGCCTCCCCGTCTTTCACCAGGTCTTCCATGCGTAGAGAGATCAGGAAGACGCCCTCGCCCTTGTTCTCGAGGAACTTGGAGACGGAAGTCTCCGGGTTGGATGAAGTGATAAGGTTGATCATTACGCCGTCGGGCAGAATGAATGAAGCGCCCTTCATCCCTGGGAACGCGAATTTCTCAGGCCCTTGCCACTCCGGCTTCACGCCGGTCACTCCCTGATACTTCTTGGCTGCAGCGTCGAGGTCTTTCACCACTATGTTTACGCCGAAGAACTTCTTTACACCCATGCTGTCTCTGTGATCCTCCTCTTTTTCGAAATAGCTATCCAAAGCTATTTTAACAGAATGTCGTTGAGTGCTGCAACCAAGGCGTCGGTGTGCTCCGGCTTCCCGACGCTGATGCGAATGTAGTTCTTGAGGAGGGGGGTATTGAAGTAGCGTATGAGGATGCCCTGCCGCTTCAGGTCCTGATAGATTCTCTGCGCATCATGGTCGATGACAGAGCAGAGAATGAAGTTGGCCTCTGAGGGCCGGGGCTTGAGCTTCCGGAATCCTGCCAGCTTGTCAAACAGGCGCTGGCGCTCCGCGACGATGGACTTGACGGTGCTCTGAAGGTAGCCCAGGTCCTTCAGCGATTCGAGCGCGGCAACTTGTGCGGCGGCGTTCACGTTGTAGGGCGGCTTGATCCTCAGGAGATGGGCGGCGATCTTGTCCGGGAAGACGCCGTAGCCGACCCTCAGGCCCGCTAAGCCGGCCCATTTGCTGAAGGTGCGCAGGACGATGAGGTTGTCATGCTCTCTAACGAGTGGAACCAGCGTCTTCTGGCTGAATTCGTAGTAGGCCTCATCCAGAACTACGACTATGGGCAGGTCCAGGAGTTGGAGGATGTCTTCCTTGGGCGTGACGTTTCCGCTGGGGTTGTTGGGGCTGGCGATGAATATGACCTTGGCTCCCTGGCCGGCGGCCTTCCTTACTACCTCGGCGATGTCGACGCCAAAACTGGCGTCGCGGGGGACGGTGACTGTCTTGCCTCCCCACGCATCGGTGCTGAACTGGTACATGCCGAATGTGGGTACGCAGTTGATGACTCTGTCCCCGGGGTCGATGAACAGGCGCATGACAAAGTCGATCAGTTCGTCGCTGCCGCTGCCGGCGATGATGGATTCGGCCGGAGCGCCCACGTAGCTCTGCAGAGCCTGCCTCAACTCGCGCTGCTCGGAATCGGGATAGATGTGGTAGTAGGGGTACTCTGACAATGCTTTCTTCACCTTTGGCGAGCAGCCGTAGGGGTTCTCATTGCCGTCGAGCTTGATGATGCGGTCAGCCGATACGCCGCTTTCCTCGGTTGCTGCCTCGAGTGGGGCGACGTAGGCGTAGGGCTTCATATCGATGAGATGAGACCTGATGAGCTTCTCCGGTCCTTCTTTCTGTCTCAACGTTTCTTAGCCATCCTCTCCAGGCATTTTCAGCATGAGCACCTCCAGAGCCAAACGGGGGTTGGCATTCTGCTCGAGCTGCTGGCCGGCGGCTCTGATGTCACGCATGAAACCGGCGATGCTTCCGGCTGTGACCCTCTCGGCTTGCTTGGACAGTATCGCTTCCTGGTCAACATTGATGATCCACTGGCTGTTGGCGCACTTGATGAGCAGGAGATCGTGCCACCACTGGAGCCACGCCGAGAGGACCTCAGTCACTCTGTCCCGGCCCTTGCCGAAAAGAGCGGCCAGGTCGGCAGCGTAGGCCAGGCGGTCGCGGGTGCCAGCCGTGCTGAGCCGCGTGAAATCAGCCAGCCTCTGCTCTCTATTCGAAAGCAAGGTCTCGTCCCGAAGGGCCAGGATTGCCCAGCCAAGGCATCCCCGTGACAGCCTGGCCAGGAGATCTGCCTTGTCCTGCGGGATCTGGTGGTCCGTGACCAAGACATCTCTCACTGCACCAAACGGCAGAGGCCTCAGTTCCACACGCTGGCAGCGCGAAGCGATGGTGGGCAACAGAGCGCTCTCGTTGGTTGTCAGAAGCATGATCAGGACATTGGGTGGCGGTTCCTCCAATATCTTGAGGATGGAATTCGCGGCCTCATGAGAGAGCAGGTGAGCTCCATCTATGACAAAGACCTTGTGCTTGCCTTCGTACGGTGGCAAGTGAGTCTCGGTCTGCATGTTTCTAATCTGATCGATGGAAATAGACTTGGCTTTCTCTGGCAGGAGGTCAATGACTCGGAAATCGGGATGCTTGGAGGCGGCTATGCGGCGGCAGGAGGTACATTCCTGACATGGGCGGTTCTCCGAGTCACAGTTGACCGCCTGCGCCAGGTTGAGGGCCAGGGTGGACTTGCCGACGTGCGCCGGCCCCACAAAGAGATAGGCGTGCGAAAGCTGCCCGTTTCTCAGGCTCTGCTGGAGAAGTGTTGTGGCCCTGGAATGTCCTGCTAACTGCCACATGGTTTCAGTCCGATCGTCGGCGATCAGAGAGACTCGTGTGCTATCAAGTCCTCGTAGGTCTCTCGCCGTCTGATCAGGCGAGCTTGGCCTTCCTTGACTATGACGATGGCCGGTCGCAGCGATGCGTTGTAGTTGCTGGACATGGGGATGGCGTAGGCGCCCGATGTCGGCATGGCCAGAATATCACCGGCTTCCAGCTTTGGAAGGCGTATGTCTTTGATGAGGATGTCGCCGGACTCGCAGAACTTGCCGCCTATCGTCACCACGTCGGTTTCCGGCTTGCCCATCTTGTTGGCCACCACCGCCTCGTATTTCGAGTCATATAGGGCGGGGCGAATGTTGTCTCCCATGCCGCCGTCAACGAAGACGTACTGGCGCACTCCCGGGATATCCTTTGAACCTCCGATGGTATAGAGCGCTGTCCCGGCCTTGGCGACGATGCTTCTCCCTGGCTCAATGACCAGTCGAGGCTGGTCCAGCTTGAGTTTTCGTGCCTTCTCAATCATCGCCGACACAATGGCTTCGGCGTAGCGGCTGACCGGAGGAGCCGGCGAATCGAGCAGGTACTGTACCGCGAATCCTCCACCCACGTTCAACTCCCGCATCTCGAACCGGTGTCGCTGCTTCATCTGTGCGGCAAACTGGAGCACGACGTCAATCGCCTCCAGGTACGGTTCGACCTCGAACAGAGAGGAACCCAGGTGAGAGTGTAGTCCGATCAGGTTCAAACCGGGTGTGGACATGGCCTTCGTGAGGGCTTCTTCAGCTTGCCCCGTCGTCAGAGGGAAACCGAATTTACTGTCCAGAATGCCGGTCGCTACGTGACTGTGTGTGTGGGGGTCAACGCCGGGCGACAGGCGAAGGAGAACATCCTGGCGCTTCCCTCGTTCACCGGCCAGTCTGCCAAGCAAGTCAAGTTCGTGGAAGTTGTCCACCACAATGCGGCCAACGCCCCATTCCAGAGCCTGTTTGAGCTCCTCTTTTCCCTTGTTGTTCCCATGGAAATAGACCTTGTCCTGAGGGAAACCGGCGGACTTGGCCACATGCATCTCACCGCCGGAGACAACATCGAGTCCAAAGCCTTCCTCGTGCAGGAGGCGAATCAGAGCTTGGCTGGTGAAAGCCTTGCAGGCGTAGATGATCAATGTGTTCGGATAACGTTGCCCGAACTCACGGCGGTACTCAGAGCATTTGGCTCGGAGGGTGGTCTCATCGAAGATGTAGAGGGGTGTACCGTAGGTGGCTGCCAATGCGATGGTGTCACAGCCACCAACAGTGAGGTGTCCCTTGTCATTCAGTCCCGCGGTGTGCGGGAAGAGGGTCAGTTTTGGCAGTGTGTCTCCGTATTCCACTCAAAAGCATCCGCCGTTACTCGTCGGCTACGCCCAAGTCCGTGATGTAATCAACGGCATCCTGTACCGTCACTATCCTTCTGGCATCCTCGTCTGGGATTTCTACCTTCTTGCCACCCTTGCTGAATTCTTCCTCCAGCGCCATCATCAACTCGACCAGATCGAGCGAGTCAGCGTTGAAATCCTCAATGAAGGAGGCTTTGGGTGTCACCTCCCCATCTTTCACTCCGAGTTGCTCGACAATAATGCGCTTTACTCTCTCAAAAACTGTAGCCACTATAACCTGACCCTCCTCATTTGGTTTTCGATTGACAGAGATCACTGTAGAACGAGCCCAGCACTCCATTGATGAACTTGGAGGAACTCTCGCCTCCATAGGTCTTGGCCAGCTCCACGGCCTCGTTGATGGCCACCTTCACCGGAACAAGGTCAAAGATGATTTCGCAGATTCCCAGGCGCAGAATATTCCGGTCAACGATAGCGATCTGGTCCAGCGGCCATGCCGGGGCGAACCTGGCAATCAACCCGTCGATACGTTCCCTGTTTTCGAGCACAGTCGAGACCAGTTCCCGGGCGAATGAAGCGGTGTCATCAGGCAACGAAGACTGCTCAAGCAGTCTATCCAACGCCTGCACGTAGTCATGACCGGCGCAGTCAACCTCGAACAAGGCCTGCAAGGCCATGGCTCTCCCCTTGCGTCGGGAAGCTACAGATGCTCTGCTCATTGTCTTTTCCACTGTTCTCTGCTCAGGGTCGCCGGACCTGCCATTTGGCGTTCCGGCACACTAGTATAGCATTGCTTTGCAGGCAAGTGAAGATGGGATGATGAGTTTGATCGCTATGACGGTCTCTTCGCCTCGGTGCTGATTGCCTTGGCCTCTTTGCTGATACGTTTGATCAAGCCGGTGAGCACCTGTCCGGGGCCTATTTCCACGAATTCGTGAGCGCCCTCTTTGATCATCCACTCCACCGACTTCTGCCACAGCACGGAGTGGCAGAGTTGGCTGAGCAATTCCGCCTTCAGCGCGTTGCCGCTGGTCATCGGCTGAGCGGTAGTATTGGCCACGATGGGAATGATAGCGTCTTGGAATCGCAGATTGGAGACAGCCTGCGCCATGCCATCGGCGGCCGGCTGCATCAGTCTGGAGTGAAAGGCACCGCTGACTGGAAGAGGTATTACCCTCTGGGCACCCTTCTCCTTGGCCAGTTGTGCGGCCTTGTCGAGCACCTGGCTTGGTCCGCTGATGGCTATCTGCCCTGGGCAGTTGATGTTGGCGATCTCCGTGCCGGTGGCTTGGCAGACGCTCTGGACGGTGGCCTCATCCAGCCCGATGACGGCCAGCATTCCCCCGGATGTCTGATTCCCGGCCTCTTGCATCAAGCGCCCCCTCTCACGGGCCAGCCGGAGGGCATCGGCGAAGCTCAATGAGCCGGCGGCCACGAGAGCCGTGTACTCGCCCAGACTGTGTCCCGCCAGAAAAGATGGTTGTGGCCTGTCTTGAAGCTGGGGGCTGGTTCTCAGATAGGCGACGCTCACCGCCATTATTGCCGGCTGTGCATTGACGGTCTGGCGCAGGACATCTTCAGGCCCTTCAAAACAGAGCGCAGAGAGGGCAAAGCCCAGAATGGAGTCTGCCTCTTCGAAGACGGCCTTTGCCTCTGGCAGGTTGACGTACAGATCATGGCCCATACCTACCCACTGAGAGCCTTGGCCGGGAAAGACATAGGCAACCTTCTGGTCTGCAGCCACTTGGGAACCTCCTCAAGGTGTCGTGATGGGTAGCCTGCGAGTCATCTGAATCCAAAGGCAGCCGAACGCTCGATTCAGCTTGCTTTCAGCATAGAATGTGTTCTACGGTCTAGTGGTCCATTCCGAATCAGGCTGGTAGTGTCGGATCCGGTGACGTGTTTCGCCCGCCATAGCTCTTGCAGTAGGTATGATCATCGAGTTCCAGGCTGTGAGTCCGACTGTCTTACGCTGCGCGCAACTGGCTATGACTTCTTCTTGGCCTGGCCCTTTATGATCTCTTCGCCGGCGTAGGTTCCGCACGTTGGGCAGACGGTGTGCGACAGCTTCAGGCTGTGGCATTTTGAGCACGGCTGCATGGCTGGTGGATTGACCGCCAAATGGCTGCGCCTCTCACCGTGACGAGCCTTGGAAGTCTTTCGTTTTGGTAGCGGTGGCATTCAATCACCCCAACTTTCTTCGATATTCTGCTTCTTCGAGCGCCCTAGCCAAAGCTGTCCGAGGACCTCCTGCACAGTGGCACTTGTTCTCGTTGAGATTGGCGCCACACTCGGGGCAAAGCCCACCACAATCCACCCGACAGAGAGGCTTCATTGGCATTGCCAAGAGATTATATTGACGAATCATCTCGCTCATGTCAAGTATGTGGTGCTCATCAATCGTGAAACTGCTACTCGCATCCTCGTCCGGCAGTGCCACCGGCAAGCCGCTCAGGATATCTATAGATGGGTAGAACATCTCCTCGACACTGAACACAGAGGAGTGGGCGAAGGAGTCCAGGCAACGACCGCAAGTCAGTTGACCATGGCAGGTGAAGGATCCCTTCAGGAGAATGCCGCGTGCGGCTTGGGTGAGGCCGACCTTGCCTTGTACCTGGTAATCTTGGCCGTCATCTGAGGAGATGGTGTCATCGATGTCATAGCTGCGGGTAGCCCCGGTGCTCTCTTTCAATAGTTGAGCGACATTGATCTGCATGAGTTGTACTCTCGTTCCTGAGTCTCGTTGTGTTACTCCACACTACATTTGTCGGATCCGGGGCTGCTTCTCTCTGCTGCACTGAGTAGTTGGTACCTGCCGCCACCTCGGGCAGAGGGTGGTCTTCAAGCCGACATCCACTCTGCTACCTCTTGTCTAGCCCCTTCTCCCTGTGCTTCAATTTTAACACAACTTCGTCGATGACGTTGTCCGGAATGGAGGTGCCACTGGTCACGCCAACAGATCTGCCGCGTTTGAGCCAAGCGTCCTGGATCTCCGTCGCCGTTTCGATATGATGGGTCTCGGTGCCGGCAGAGGAACATATCTCGGCCAGGATGCGGGTGTTGGCACTATTCCGGCCGCCCACTACTATCATCAAGTCCACTTCTTTGGCCAGTTCCAGCGCTGCCGCCTGTCGTCTCTTAGTCACGTCGCACAGCGTGTTGAGGACACTCAACTCCTGGACGTGTGGCAACAGCAAAGACACAAGGTCATTGACGAACTTGGTGAACTCCGACTCGTTGCGGGTCGTCTGCGAAAGCACACCGACGCGCTTGGGGAACTTGTCCAGGCGGGCAACATCGGAGCTCTCCAGCGTAGCTATCCCCTGCCCGTTTGCCCAGCCGAGTATAGCCTTGACCTCTGGGTGGGCAGGATCACCGAAGACCACCAACCAGAAACCGGCTTCGGCGAGTCGTTTGGCAGCTAGCTGGGCTTTGTGAACGTTGGGGCATGTGGTGTCTACTATGGTGAGTCGTCTGCTCTTGAGTTTCTCCGATGCCTGTGGCGGCAGGCCATGCGATGAGATGACAGCCACGTTGCCTTTGACCTCATCCGGGTCTGCGACGACTTTGACGCCAAGCCGAGCGAACTGGTCGACCACTTGTTGATTGTGGACGACGGGTCCCACAGTCTCCACCTCGCCGTACTTCTGGGTCGCTTTCTCCAGGGTTCTCAGCGCCCTCTTCACTCCGAAGCAGAAGCCGGTCTCTTCAGTCTTTCTTATCTGCATGGGCATTGTCACGGTAGACGCCGCGATAGCTTTCCGGGAGAAGATCAGCGATGCTGTGCATTATGATCTCGGTGCAGCGGTCTCGGTCTTTTCGACCAGGATGGCCGTGCACGTCCGGTAGCATGTAGGGCTCGCCGATGTTGACCACGACCTTTGGTCGGTAGAGGATGTGAGTAATCTTGTCGAACTTGTCTCGGATGTTCTCGGTCCCTGATACACCGATAGGCAGTATGTAGGCGTTCTTGTGAAGAGCGATGAACGCCGTGCCCACGTGTCCCTGCTGCAATTCAAGACTTTTGCTGCGGGTTCCTTCGGGGAATATCCCGAGGCAACCGCCTTCATCCAGTATGTCGAAGGCTATCTTCAGCGCTGTTCCATCCACGGCTCCCCGCTCCACGGTGAAGGCGCCGTAAGCATCGACTAGGTGTCTGTGGAATCGAGAGTGGAAGTGGAAGTACTCCTTCTTGGCCATGAAGGATATCTGTCTGGGTATGGCCACGCCAATGAGAGGTATGTCGAACCAGCTGAGGTGGTTCGATACCATTATGAGTGGACCGTCGGGCAGCTTTCGCTTTCGATTCCTGAACTCGTAGCGGCAGAGGAACCGGAGGGCGACGGCCGCAAACGGTCTGGTGCAGTCGTATAAGGTTAGCTTCAACTGGCCTCCTTTGCCAGGGCAAGTACTATGTCGGCGACCTCCTGGGGGGTCAGGCCCTCGGTGTCCACTATCCTGGCATCGTGAGCGGGTACGGTTGGGGACAGTTCCCGAGTGCTGTCAAGAGCATCCCGCCTCTTCAGCTCAGCCAGAATCTCCTCGTAGGCCACCTTCGCCGACCCACGTTTCTCCCGGTAGCGTCGTTTAGCTCTTTCCTCCGCGGAGGCGACAAGGAAGACTTTGAGATGGGCCCGGGGCAGGACAACCGTGCCAATGTCCCGCCCCGCCATAGCCAACTTGCCTTGTTCTGCCATGGTGCGCTGATGGGCGAGCAGAGCTCTTCTCACGCCTGGCACTTTGGAGACATTGGAAACCTCCGTCTCCACCTTTTGGCTGTAGATCTCGGTGGCGACATCGAAGCCATCTATGATCACAGAGTGGCTTTCGCCACCGGTAGACGTCTTGATCTCCACTGTCGCTTCGGAAGCCAACTTGCTCAGGCTCAGTTCATCTCCTGTGTCCATTCCCCGGTGAAGGGCCAGCCACGTGACTGCGCGATACATCTCTCCGGTATCGACGAATCGATATCCGAGCCTTCGCGCCACGATCTGCCCGACCGTGCTCTTGCCCACTGCCCCCAAGCCATCGATGGCAATCAGGAGTGGGACCATTGACGTACTGCCTGCTTCTATCACTTATCCTGGAATTTGGGCGCCCGCTTGTGGGCGAACGACTTCAGAGCCTCCCTGTAGTCCGCGGAATCGGTGGCGATGGTGACGCAGGCCATTGCCACCCCCAGGGCCGTCTCCAAGTCCCAGGACAAACCTTTGTAGACCTGGAACTTAGACAACCTGAAGGCAATCGGCGCGCCGTTGACGATCTTCCGAGCCAGCTTGAGCGACTCCTCCTGAAGCTGCTCAGCCGGTATGATCCGGTTCAGAAGGCCTATGCGGTGGGCCTCATCGGCCAGGCACGGCTCGCCGGTATAGATGAACTCAAGGGTCTTGGCGATGCCCATGATGCGAGGCATGAACCAGGTGCCTCCGCTGTCTGGGGCGACGCCGGCGCCGGTGTAGCCGATAACGAAGGTGGACTTGGGACAGCCCAGCCGGATATCGCAGGACAGGGCCAGATCGAAGCCGAAGCCGGCGGCCACGCCGTTGACAACGGCCATCGTGGGCATGGGGAGATTCTGCAGGCCGAGCATGACCTTCTTCTGAACCTTGGGGGGCAGGATGCCTCTTCTCACCTCGCGCGTGGTCTTAGGCCAGAAGGCGGTGTCTTCCTGGGTAATCACTTCCTTGTCCTTGAACTTGCTGAAATCCAGGTCGCCACCGGCGCAGAAAGCCCGCCCGGCGCCGGTGACGATGACGACTCTGGTCTCGTCGTCGTCGGCCAGGCTGTCGACAGCAGCCGCCAGTTCCAGCCCCATCTCTTCACTCACGCCGTTGAGGACCTCGGGGCGGTTCAGGGTGATGGTGGCGATCCGCTCCTCTCTCTTCAGGGTAATGGCCTTGAATTCCATTGTTCCTCCTTCTTCCTACTAGCTTTCTTTCAACGTTCGTTCCAATCGCTGGACTGTGTCGGCGATCCTCTTCTCCTTAACGCCCGTAGCTGCCTGAGTGCCGCCGATGAGGCAAGCTGAAGACTCGAAGAGAGTATCGATGATCCTGAGTCCGTGTTGGGCCAAGGTGCGTCCTGTCTGGGTGTTCTCGATGAGGAGATCGGCGTCTTCGGGCAAGAAGGCTTCGCTTGCTCCCCAGGTGGGGATGAGGCGGCAGGGGCTGAGATGATTCTCTCTGGCATACTTGTCGGCGATATTGATATATTCCGAGGCTATCCGGAGAGTGGTGATGTCCTGCCTGCGCAATGGCGCCCGGAAATCCTGAGGACTCTCGAAAGGCAGGCTCTTGCTCACCACCGCCACTATCCTGACTCTGCCGAAACCGAGAGTCACGACCTTCTTGACCGGACTCGAAGGGAACTTGTACAGGTGATCAGCCAGCCAGTCTTCGCCGGTGATAGCCAGGTCGAAATTGCCGTTGGCCACCTGGAGAGGCATGTCCTGCGGGCGAATAACCTTCACGTTGACTCCAGCCAGGTTTGTCGCCGGACGACGCGGGTTCCGCGGGTCGTCGGAAATCGTTATGCCGGCTCTGGCGAGAAAGTCGAGCGTCGGCTTCTGCTGGTGTCCATCAGGAAGAGCCAGCCAGACGGAGCCGGAGTCTTCGGGTCGCTTGGGCCATGGTGAGTCCTGCGGTGTGCCGACAGCGCGTGCCTTCTCAGAGGAAGGCTGCAGGTTTCCAAGGCTGGCACATATGCGATCGAGCAGAGAGCCCATGTCTTTGGACTCCCAGCTCGGACGGTGGGCAATAAGGTAGGCGCGTGACCGGAGTACCGTACACACTGGAACCAGATCGTGGTTGACCGGATTGTCCGGCGTCTCTGATATCAGTGCCAGGTCAGCACTCTCCGGCGGATATGCCTCAGCGCCTCCCCAAAGAGGGAATATGGCAAATCTCCTGAACCTTCGCGCCAGCGCGAAAGCTTCGGCCAGGTTGGGATATTCGGTAGCTATGCGGATGTTCTCCGCCCGGCCGTTCAGTCTGTCGATGGAGTTGATGCCGGCAGTCTTGCTGGCGGCCATGCACAAGTCTTTTCTCCCGTATCCCAGGTCCCGTATCTTGACCAGGGCGCTGCTGGGATACTTGGCCAGAAGCTCTTCTACCCAGTCCTGCCCGCAGATACCCAGGTCGTAGTTGCCCACGGCTACCTGGATCGGTATGTCCTTCTCATTGAAGACTTTCAGGAATGCATTGGGCAGGCTCCTGCACTCCGGCCGGTAGGAGCGTGACTGTTCGTCGTAACCGCTGACTTCCAGGCCGGACTGGTGGAGCAAGGTGCTGGTTTCTTGAAGAAGTTGCCCTTTAGGAAGGGCCAGTTTTAGTTGCATTGGCTACCTGCAGTATGCCTAGAATCTCCGATATTGAATCGAGTTCAGTTGTCTTGCCGCTCGACTGGTCGGTAAGAACGAAACCCGGCTTGCCCTTCTCACCTCGTATAGAGAGAATCCATCTGTGCTTAGTTGTCCCTGTGTAGCCTTGATCAAGGTCAGCCCTGTAGCCGGCCTGTCTCAATTGGTCGGCCGTCTCGAAGATCACCTTGTCGCTCTTGCCGGCATTCTCGGCGCGGACCAGGATGGTTGACCTGGAGTTGTCCGGGCCCTTGGAGATGGTCGCGAGGTGGTCAAGGTCCAGAGCGAATCCGCAAGCCGCCACATCTCCGCCGCCCATGAGAGGTATCAAGTCATCATAGCGTCCGCCTCCGCCCAGCTTCTGGGAGCCAAGCTGGAATCGGAAGATGACCCCGGTGTAGTACTCAAAGCCCTTGCCCAGTGCCATGTCAACCTGGTAGCTGCAGCCCATGTCTGTCAGGAGTTGAGCTATGGCCAGGAAATCATCCATGCTGGCCTCAAGCCTGGGGAAGTCTCTGATGAGAGTGGCCTTCACGTTCTGTATGAAGCCCGGAGAACAGCCGTTGAGATCGAAAAGCAGGGACAGAGAGTCCTTCAGCCTTGAGTCTCCGGTTGCCACGGTCCTCATCATCTCTGAGGCATTCCCGTCCATGATCTGATCGAAGATGCGGGTCTGCTCTGCCGGATCAAGGCCCAGTTCACGGAGCAGAGACCGTATCAGACCAGCATGAGACAGGTACAGCACGGTTCCACTAATGCCCAGTTTCCCCAGGATTTCCTGGGCCAGCATTATCAGTTCCACGTCTGCCGATGGGCTGCTGCTTCCCAGCATTTCGGCCCCGCACTGCCAGCGCTCCCTTGACTCCCTGCCCGTCTCCTCGAAGCTGAAGATGTTCTCGACATAGAACAGCTTGGCGGGGGAAGCTTGCGGGAGGCTCTCGATGTACAGCCTGGCCGTTGGGATGGTGCCGTCAGGCCGGAGAACCACTCTCTCCCCGCTCCAGCCATCCCAATCCAGGAAGGAGTAGACCTTGCTGAGCATGCTGGGAGTGAGAGTGCCGGTTGAAGTGAAGAGGTGCAGGTACTCCAGTGTGGGCGTTCTTATCTCCTCGTATCCCCACTTCAGGCAGCCGGACCGGAAGACGTCCTCGACATGGCGGAAGCTGGCCATGTCTAGGGGAAGAAGATCACGGTTGCCTTTACACCTCTTCTGCATTGTCTCCTTCGTGAAGCTTGTTCGGCGAAGTCGGAAGATATTGTAGCATGCGCTACACACTGGGGCAATTTGGGGGTAATGGAGTGGCAGGGCTACTACTGGGGGTCCGGCTGTATGTGGTCTGGTGCGAACGGCAGCTAGGTCGAGGCGCTACTATGTCTGGTGGCCGAGAGAGCAATTCTCAACCCTTGACTCAGTCACGGACTCTATCATCTGGATAGTCTCTCCCAGGTGCCTCAGGCTGAAGGAAAGCCCCATCTTCCTCAGGTCTCTGTGGTGAAGACCTTGATAGAGGCCCTGGCCTGCCACACGACACATTTCGTCGTACAGATCAGGCCATTCCTTCTTCTGGCGGGTGCAATAGAGGATGAATCCGATGACCTTGGGATCGAGTTCCATGCAGAACAAAACTATATGCTGGCTGACTGGTCAAAAGCAAAGCGGCTGGCAGCGGTTAAGACGCTTTGGTGGGGTTGGCAGGCAAGTCCTGGCCGACCTCTTCCCAGGGTAGGCCCCTCACTTTTTCATGTCCTGCACATGGGAGGAAAACGCTGATCGTATCTGTAGCCTACATAACTCGTGTCAATGACGATAATGTGCATTGTCAAGAAGGTCATGATCCTGGCAAATGCTCCGTTCGAGAATGGGCGTCACTGTAGGCGCGGTGGAGTTGCTTCACGGGGTGCTCTTACTACAGACCCCTCTACGACACCTCCCCCTCTGGGACGGAGGGCCAGAGCTGGATGTGTGCCAGGGCGTAGTGTGGTGCTGAAGATCGATGCCTGTTGGGGAGTCTGTTTCGACTGGGAAAGGCCGGGGGCACCTCGTCGGTGCCCCCGGTGACCAAGTAGACCTGTAAGCCGGGTTCTGTGGTCCTGCCTAGTTGGACCGGTGACCATCTATCTAGCCCTACAGTTACCTATAGGGTCCAGCAACCAACCCGAGGACATTGGTCGGGCAACCTTGGGTCCTCCTATTCGGTCTTGCTCCGGGTGGGGTTTGCATAGCCCACTGGTCACCCAGTGGCTGGTGAGCTCTTACCTCACCATTTCACCCTTATCCGCCTCAGGCGGACGGTGTGTTTCTGTGGCACTTTCCGTAGGGTCGCCCCTCCTGGGAGTTACCCAGCACCCTGCCCGATGGAGCCCGGACTTTCCTCCCTCCCAGAGTCATCCCCTGGAACGGCGGTCACCCGGCCTACTTGGTTTAGCCCCAGTTTACCACTTCTGCTATTGAAATCAAGGGCGCTTGAGGTTATTTAACGCTTCGTTAGCCAGGGCATCTGCTTCGCTGTTGAGGTAGCGGGGGATGTGGTCAATGGAGTAGTACTGGAACGCCGTCAGCAACTGCATAGCCTTTTCGAACAGCGGCCTGATGTGGGCGTTGCGCACTTTATAGTTGCCGTTTATCTGTTCGGACATCAACTGCGAATCGGTATTGATGTATACCTGGTCGGCACCCAGCTTCCTGGCCTCTTGCAGCGCGACGATGAGAGCGCTGTACTCAGCCTGGTTATTGGTAGCCCGTCCGATGGAGGACGATACCTTCAGTATGGTAGCGCCCTGCTCCTCCTTTATGACCGCGCCGACAGCGGCCGGGCCGGGATTCCCGCGAGAGGCCCCGTCAACGTAGATTGTCAGACGTTTCGGTGGTTTGTCCATATTAGGTTTTCAACCCCCTTGGCCCCCCGGCAGGAGTCCCTCCTGCACCTCCTTGGGCAACCATCAGTCTGGGGACACCCCAGGTCCAGGCAGGACGAATAATGCGCCTGTGTTCGGCCAATCTCAGGCGGGTATTGACTGGGGGACCCGGCGGCTGCAGCAGGGAAGCATCAGGTGCTTCCGCACACGGCTAAGGAGCGCAAAGGACGCGGCTG
>PDVJ01000352.1_pt1 | contig 14890 bp, 18 predicted proteins | sample 1369811 | NCBI WGS metagenome assembly PDVJ01 (sample SAMN07795376, study PRJNA414565) | Alkali sediment metagenome, whole genome shotgun sequencing project. | reverse complement strand
CTGGATTTCTACAACAGGTGGAAGTTATGTGCAACCCATAGGAACAGACATAATTTTGAGATTCTCTGCAAAGGCCGGAGCGTCATTGCCATTGAATTTGATGATCGTTAGAGATTGGCGGTTTTCTTCAGCTTCTCCTTTGCCTCTTCCCTTCTCTTGCACTCTATGCACAGGGAAGTGACCGGCATGGCATCGAGACGCGCCGATTCAATCTCCTGCCCGCAGGCCGCCCAGACACAGTAAGTACCAGTCCTGATTTTTTCGAGCGCAAGCAGCACCTCTCCCCTCAGGGCCGTGTCCCGTTCGATGATGCGGAGCCCGATGTCTCTTGCCTGTTCGGCAGTTGCCCAATCGACGGGATCCGGAAATTTCATTCCTCTGATATCCCTGTTCATTCGAGAGCCGCCGGTGTTCTCTGCCATTTCACCGAGTCTCTGATGAAGCACATTCCTGAAATACCTTTTCCGCTGTGTCTTGAGCATGTGGCGCTTTAACCTCCCCTAAGATTAGGATACGGGTGTCAGGCCACTGACGTGAGACAATCCTATTCAGGCTGCCTGACAACCGCTGAGAATTTAGAGCACCACTGTTAAGAAATTATTTGGGACAGGTGATCTTTTGATTTGGATGGTTTTTTCTGGATCGGTGCTCCTCATGGCCCGTGTTGCCTTCTCCGGTTTTACCGGATCAGCTTGTATTCCCTGCCTGCTATTTACTCAGGTATTCTCGGAGCCGCCTGGCATCATCGCGCTGCGGATTTACCTCCTCGAGTTCGAAGAGCAATTCTTCTGCAGCTTTCGGATCTGTCTGGTGCAGACTTTGTGCCATGGCAATGAGAGGGTTGTATGCGGCTTCAAACTCGGGACTCTGTCGGACAATCTCAAGGAGTGGCTCACGGATGCTGCCCAGCAGCGTTCGCAAATCCCTGGTCGGAGTGATTCCGATCCCGGCGTGTATAAAGTTGTTTCGGGCTGCCCAGTAAGAGAGTAAGCGCGAATGCATACGGCGATCTGAATCGGTTGATGCGCGATCGAAAAGGTGTTCCGGCTTGGGCTCGAATCTGTCGATTAATCCCAGCAGCCTGACATAGGCGGGATCCTGTTGAGAGTAAACAAATCGCGGCGCTTCGAAAATGACTACCGGATGATCGTCCGTATTGATGGGTCCTGACCCGGCGAATTGCTCCAGCTCTTCAGGGCCGGCCAGAAAACAGCCAAAAAGAGCAAATGAGTCATGAAGCCTGAGGGCTTTCAGCTCGCGATAGAGCGCCGGGTCGTTCACCCGATGCGACATCCAGTCTTCGTTCAAGGCTATTGGCCCGGTGCCCGCAATCAAGCCTAGAATTGGAGTTTGGAGGCTGAAATGGGCAAGAAAGGCTTTTCCTTCCGGAAAGACCTGCAAGAAAGTACGTACGATCACCCGAACAATACCCAGGTCCATTTGATAGAGAGGCAGCCATTGGCAGAAAATGCCGCCGGAGTTGAGACGGGACCGAATCGAAGAGAAGTGCTCTGCGGTATAGAGGGAGCCCGCTCCATCCCTTGCGGGATGGAAAAGATCTGCGACAATCACGTCGTACTTTTTAGTTGAGGCGTTCACAAAACGTCTGGCATCGGCCACCTTGATATGCAGCCCGTCGCTTCCCATGAGACCACCTGTTGACTTCTCGAAATGTTTCAGCAGAGGTATGATCTCGGGAATCAGCTCGACACCCTCGCCTTCAAGGCCGGGGTGACTTGCTGCCGCTGCGAAGGTAGCGCCCGTCCCCAGGCCCAGAAAGAGAGCTTTTTGGGGACATGGGTGAAGCAGCAGGGGAATATGTCCCTGCCTTCGATCGGAATAAAAGGAGGATGTCCCCCCCATCTGGAATTTGTTGTTGACTTTCAGATGGTAATCTTTTCGCCCGTCCTGTGTCACCGTGACGGCTGCCATGACACCCTCCCTATGCGCCACGATGCGTTCGCCCGGAGGGAGCGTGACAAACCTGAACGGCAGCGGACTGAACAGAAGGATGACAGCAAAGGCTGAAGGAACGGCCGCCGTCAGCCAGCGGCTCCTGCGGAAGCTCGGCAGGAGGAAAAGGTAACCGGCCGAGACGAGAATCAAGATCAGCTTGAATCCAATCGCAGGCAACAGAACGACGCAGAAGACAAACGGGGCAAAAGAAGCACCCAGGGTGTTTAAAGCCAACGCGTGACCCAGCCCTCGCTTGTGGCCCCTGGCATACTGACCCAGATGGCTGAAGGTGGCCCCCATGAACAGGGTCGGGACAAAGAAAACGCTGAAGGCCAGGGCCAGTTCCGACATAACCGATCCGGAGAAACCGCCCCCCGCCATGATCCTGACAGATTCGTAGATAGATTCGGAGTACACCAGAAGAAGAGTGCCGAGCAGGCAGGCGGTGGACAGTGCCTGCAGAAGAACCGCCAGGATTCGATCGAAATCTCTTCGCGGGGCGGCGATCTGGTACAGCGACGCCCCGAAAGCCGTTCCCAAGAGATAGACCGACAGCACAGAGGCAAAGCTGTAGACTGTGTTTTCAAGGACCTGGCTGAAGGCCCTTACCACAAGCACCTCATACCCGATCCCAAGAAGCCCGGTTAGAAAAAGCGTGATATAGAGCCGAGCCTCTGAAGGTCTCAAGGGGATATCAGGATTGACCGGCAGCCGGGATTTCTCATTTCGCGCAGCCCCGAGAAGCACACCTGCGGCGCACAAAAAGTTGGCAGAAGCTAAGAGAACAAGGGTCAAACTAAAGCCCAGGTGCGGAACGGAGATGAATGTGTTGATCACGGTGCCGGCCACTGCCCCCAGGGTGTTGACACCATAGAGTCCTCCAACGGACCAGCCATTCCGGCGAAGGCGTGAAAAGAGACGCTCCATCGCCGGGAGCGTGCCGCCCATAGCGAAGGTGGCAGGCAAAAGCAGGACAAAGGGTATGAAAAAGGAAAAGAACCACTGTCTGGCCCATGTCGGTTCAGGCCCCATGAGATAGGAGGCGGCTCTGTTAGCCCACGGGATGAGGGCGATCAGTGCAAGAGACCAGATCCCTACAACTGCCTCGAGCGCAGCATACCAGCGCCCTGGACGAGAGCTCCGGCTCACGCTGCCGTCTAGGCTGAATGATCCCAATGCCATTCCGCTGAAAAAAGCGGCAACGACGGCCAGAACCGCGACAATTTCGTGACCCAGCCCCACCGACAGCATCCGGGTCCAGACCATCTCATAACCCAGACCGGCAAATCCTGAGAGAAACAGGAATAGGTAAAGCAGATACGCCTGAGGACGATTGCTGTTATTCATAGACGTCCATGCCGGTGAAAGTATTACAATTCCCCTATGAAACATAAAGGGGGCCGTGCGACCCCCATGAAAAGACTTCAATCATTGTCTATGAAATGACTTTTCTCCATTACTGCACATAGACAAAGATCGGGTTGGAATAGAACCACAGGTCGGCCCAGGCTTCTTCGGCTCCGTCGATGCGCAGATTCTGCGTGACCAGAGCATCCGCGAGGGGGTTGCCCTCTGCGTCGGTCTCAAAGGGGGTGTTTCGAGCCAGGTTTGTCCCCCGGAGTCGAAAGTACATGCTCTTGTCAAGATCATCGATCCGGTAGGTAATGATCTTGTAACCATCCCGATCCACCCTCCAGTCGTCAGCCGTAAAGGTGGCGATGACGTTGGTGGTCTCGTTGGTGGCTTTGGTGTAGTCCGGGCTGGATGGGTCAACTTTGCCCTTGATCTCGCCGGCAATGAGGTCAACGTGGTCAACCACCGGACTGTCGCCGTTGTTGTTAACGGACGGGCTTTTGAATTTGATGGTGAGCACCAGAGGTTCTCTGGACCAGCGCCGGTCTTTGATAATGAGTTCACCGCCCATGGAGGCCTCTTGAAAGCGGCTTCGGGCCTTGAACTCAAGGTGGCTGATCAAATCGCCGTGCACGAAGTACACGTTGCCGGAGCGCAGTCCGTCGGCGATCTCGTTCAGGGAGTATTCCCCGTCGCGATCGCTATCCATGGCATACACATGGGTCTTCTGGTATTCGCCGGGGTAGAAGTCGTCACCGCCGGCCGTGTAGTGGCTATGATAGTCAGAGTTGGCATAATTGAACCAGCGCCGGCCCTCGCCCAGCAGGGCATCCCAGAGACCGCCCACCTTGGCCGAGTAATACCCAACTCCGCCATAGGTGCCACCAAAATCCTGTGAAGTACATACGCCATCGACACAGGTTATAGGGTTTCCAAACCCACGGTCATTATTGACCTGATGGCCCGGGGCGCCCTCGAAACCAAAGCAGATATCGGGGGCCGCATTGTTGAAATCGCGGAAATGCTCGACGTTGTATCCGCCGTCGCTTGAACCCGTCTTGAACACACCGGCCCGTTCGATATGCGCGAAAATGATCCAGCCATCGTCGATGGTGCCGGCCTCATACTGGTCCTGCATCCACTCGCTGGCTGCAACGGCGTCAGCATGACGTTCGGTGCCGGTGGTTTTGTTCGCCGATTGATCGGCGATCCGTCCATTCTTCTTGGTCAGCGTACCGAAGGGCGTCCATTCGCCCACGCGACTGGTGTCGCTGTCGGATTTGTCGAACCTAAATTCAAAGGCGCTTATTGCCAGCGGGCCCATAATCTCGGAAACCACGCCGACGCTGCAGTGCTCATGGCCGGGAACGTTCCACTCGAGCCCGGAAAAGATTCTCTTTTCCGGATACATTTCCCGGGTTTCCAGAATGCCTGGGTAGACAAAGTCCCGCAAGCTCTGCCACCGCCACATCACCTGGCGCCCGCCGCTGATCGCGACTTTTCCAAGGATGGGATTGCTCGGGTAATAAGCCGGATCATCCCAGTAATGGTTCTCACCATCCCGGTTCCGGCTTCCACCGTGCTCAGAGTTGGCCCACCAGTCAAGCCCGTATTCGTGATTCTTTTCCATGACGAAGTCGAACGTAGTACCGCCATCTGTATAATAGGTATGTTGGTGGAAATCACCGGAAAGCCATTTGCCCTTGGGCTCCTTCGCTTCGATCGAACCGGCGGACATAAAGCATACAGCCGTGGACAATAAAGCCGTCATCGCAATTCTTTTGAAAGATTTCTTAACCATCATTAGACTTCTACCTCCCTTGCATTTTTTGTTTGTTTCGTTTTTCTCCTGATCTCAGAGCAACCGGTATTATTCCCTGCTGATGCAAACCGGTTTGCCGATCAGAGCTCTTGATGTTGTATTTTGAGAGCTCTGAATTCCTCTGCCTGCTCGAATTCTCACCTCCTTTCCGATTGAGAGGGCATCCTTGGTTTTCTTACCTTGCACCTTGAGCGGTGTACCGTGCCCCTTTTTGCCTTGCTTTTATTAGCCTCATGTGAGCGTCCTGTGAAATCTTTGTTAGACCTCCATTGCTCGACCGATCCGGGGCTGGTCTTTGCCATGGTTTTCTTATAAGCTTGCCCTCGGCGTTGGCCCTTTGTGCCACAACCTGTCCGCTTCAGCCGACAGCCGCCGCCTTGCAAATTCATTGACTTCTCAATGGGGGAGTTAGAATTTGATATCAAAGTGACAGCTTTGAATGGCTGCATAGAAGGGAGCGTTAGGCGTTCATGGGTAAAATCACGTTGCGGGGCTTGGAGCCTTCTCTGAAGGAGAAACTGAAACGGGCGGCCAAGAAGGAAGGGAAAAGCATCAACCAGATGGTGAAAGACGCTCTGAAACAGCACCTGGGCATGAGCAAAGAGAAGAAGTTCACTTTGGTCCATCATGACCTGGATCACCTTTTCGGACGGTGGTCCGAGGATGAGTTCAAGCGGATTCAGAGGAAGATCGATTCTGAAAGTAAGATTGACGAGGATTTGTGGCAATGAAGAACCTGTTGATCGACACAAACATTTACACGTATGCGCTCGAGGGAGACCCTGAGGTCGTCTCGGTATTGCAGCAGGCTCATGAGATCGGAATAAGTGCCGTGAGCATCGGCGAATTGTTGTCAGGCTTAAAAGGGGGAAAGAGGGAACAGGACAATCGTCGCGAATTTGAGGAGTTCCTGGATTCACCACGCGTTCGCGTCTACGGCATCGACGAAGGGACCTCTGAGTTGTATGCCGAGGTGCTTCACAACTTGAAGAAGAAGGGAAAACCGATACCGACCAATGACATCTGGATCGCAGCCCTTGCTTTTCAGCACGGGCTGGCCCCTTTTGCCAAGGATCAGCCTTTCAAGGATGTCCCGGGGCTGCTGATGGTTTCTCCATGGAAGTCCGGCCGCCGAGGGAAAGAGGAGGAAACGGAGAAATGAAAAAAGGTGGTTTACGTTTCATCTTCAGAGGGCTCAGGGTCCTCAATGCTTTCGGGAACAAAGTAGGCGTTGACCGCTTCCAGGGCCAGGTTCGCAGGAGCGTCGGGTACAGCGAATTGAAAAGGACATGAAACCTTTGTCATGTCGGATTCATTCCCAATCTCATTGACGGCGGTTATGCCGATCTCTACGGCCCCTTTCACCAAAGGAAACGAGGGAACTTCACCCGGAAGAATGATCTCCCCGACGTTGCCGATCATGGCGCTATTAGAGTCGTAATTCACTTCACCTTCCACTGCCCAGTAGAGCTTGTATCCCACGACACCCCGCGATGGGGATGTTTGCCATCGGAGTCTTCTCTTCTTTATCTTTGCCACTACCTCCTCCTTTCTTCCATGCGCTTGCCCTCCCGGATCACTTCCTTGCAGAAGCTCTCGATTTCCTCTGCAGCGGCGCTGCTCGGTGAATACTGCATGACTGAAACTCCTGAGAGCATGGCTTCAATGTAAGCGATCCTCTGGCTGATTTCGTTTTCAAACACGTCGAGACTGAACACCTCGAGGGCTTCTCTCGCTTCGCGGGCTAGTCTGGTGTTGGCGATTTTCCGGCAGATGAGCAGCTTGCCCTTTAAGGACTTGTTTCTCTTTCCAGCTTCCTCTATCATCTCGGCAGTGTGTCTGCTCGCCCAAATGTCCAAAGGACTTGGAGCCAGAGGGACCACAGCAAGATCTGCCAGCTCCAATACCGCCGCTGAAATCGAGCCTATGGCCGGGGGCGTGTCGATGACGATGAAGTCATGATTAGGGAGAAAAGGTTCTATATCAGCGCGGGATATTGGTCGAGGGAAATGCTCCACTTCAAAAGCGATGTTCCCTTCAAGCGATTTCCATTGGAGGGCAGTCCCCTGAGGGTCTGTATCGATCAGAAGGACGCGACAGTTCTTCCTCCTCAAAGCGGCCGCCAGATTAATCGCGAGGGTTGTCTTGCCGACTCCCCCTTTTTGGTTTACGAAGGCGACGATCATTGTTGCCTCCCGGAATAGAAGCTTTAGGAGAATTGGCCTATGATTGGAATATATCCCGGAAAGGCTCTGGAGGTCAATCCTGTTGTCCTGTCCACCCTCACATCCCTCAAAGCGCTGCTCTGCATTTTCTGAAAGTGTTCTACGGGTCTATCCCGGAATGGCATTTTTTGCAAAAGACGATGCCGAGGCCGATCGATAAGATCGCAAGCTTCTTTCGCATCATGGTTCCCCCTCCTCGTCAGTAAGAGAAAATTGTCCGCCCCAAGCCGTGGATATACATGGCCTTTGATTTCCGACCAGGGCACTTATAGAAAGAGGATTGTTACGAGCGGATTAAGGAAGAGTTAGGAAAACGTTTTCTCTGTGTGACATCACTCTGAAGGATAAGCGATTCGTCGTTCTTCAGAAAAGGACCCAGAGCATGGCAAACGCGCCGAAACAGAAGAGCACGATTCCGGAGATCCTGTTTGCAAGCCGGAGTTGCGCCAGGGTGAGCTGCGGTTTTAGGGTCGCTACCGCAGCAACGAGAATAGGCGCCCAGAGAGAAGAACCGACAAAGACCCCGGCGACAAGGATTGCAGTAGCGCTGTAGGCGTCCTCCCATCCGCCGATGCCCAGGGCGGAGAAGGTGGCCGTGAACACCACGATGGCCATCGGATTGGTGAACATGAGGAAAAAAGACGAGCCGAAAGCGGCAACGAGTCCGTGGCCCTTTGCTTCGGGCGTTTTTTCAGCGGGATGGGTGAAGAAGATCTTGATCCCCATAGCGATCAGAAGGAGACCGCCGGCCAGGCGCAGAACCATGCTCTCCTTGTTCAGAAAGTTCGAAATGTAGCTGACCCCGAGACCCGCGATGGCACAGTAAATCGCATCCATCACGGAGGCTCCGAGGACTGAAGCGATGCCGGCTACTTTCCCGTCCGTCAAGGTTCGCATCACGCACAAGAGGCCGATGGGGCCGAAGGGAATGCAGATGACGAACCCGGCAATCAGTCCTTTGACAAAAAACGTTGACTCCACTCTGTCTTCTCTAACCCCCTCCCCCTTTACTCCCCATCGAGACAGGTGAGCATACGTTTTTTCCGGCTCGGCCGTGGGGCCTCTTGTTCTTCAAGTTCACTCGAGTCGCTATCGCTTCAAAGGAGTTCTGGCAGCCGGCCGCAACCCCGCGCCTATTTACTTCTCGGGTTTGCGGTAAGTATAGTCAATAGAAATAAAACGGCCAGAAAAAAAGTGTATGGCGGAAAACCATAGGTTCGAATCCATATCAGGAAGAAGGTGAACCCGTGGGGGAAGCGGATTCTAGCAACCCTTGCTTCGATCACCGGGAGTGGAGCACGGGGCATACAAATATCCACAAAGCATGGCGACGAGCTCTTGAATGAAAATCTCTCTGCCCATGTCCTTTGGGGGGTGAACAATGAATTCATGAATGAGATTTTCCACCACATGCACAATGAGGTAGGCGGTGTGTCGGGCATGGCGCACGGATATCCCCGGAGATCTCGACAAGTAGTTCTCGATGGCCTCTGACATCACATCTTCAATGCGATGAATCTTCTTCGTGATGTCAGAGGTGCGTGGAGCCTCGAACAAAAAGATGTGAAGTAAGTCTGGTTCTTCAGCATGAATCTGAAGCATGAGGTTCACAAAGCGGCCGAGCAATTGTTCGGGAGGCACCTCCTCGGTCACCGCCGATTGGATCATCCCGGTCAGCAGGCCTGAAACCTGCTCCATATGGCGCTCCAGAAGCGCCACCAGGATGGCGTCCTTATTGGGGAAGTACTGGTAGAGCGATCCGATAGAGACGCCAGCCATGTCTGCGATGTGGTTGGTTGTCGATCCGGCATATCCGCGCCTGGCAAAAATGTGAGCAGCCGCCTCCAGAATCTGGTCGACGGTGAACTGGGAACGCTTCTGAACCGGGACTTTCCTCTGTTTAACGGGTTTTCGGACGCCCACGGGTTCCTCTGGGAAAAGCGAGTTGTCAAATGTGAATAATTGCTCGTATACTTCATTACACCTTGATGAACATGGAGGCAACATGAAAAAAGATCTCATCACGCTTCTCGTGCTTGCTTACCTGGTTCTGACTTTTTTGGTGCCCGTGCTGCGCCACCGCATCCTTTTCGGAAGATGGCCCCTTGTCTTCCACCTTGAATCAGACCCGCTCCAGAGACTGATGGGAGGTCTGCTCGGCATTCTGGTCTCTGCCTGGGCCGTCTGGGCCTGTCTCAACTGGATGCTCCCTCCCGACCGCCTGGGGGTTTGGAAAACCCCTTCCTGGTTGGACTGGGTGGGGCTCTGCTTTGTGCTGGGCGGAGCGTCCCTTCAGTTTGCCGGCCAGTCGACCATGGGGGCTTCCTTCCGCGTGGGCATCGATACCCATCTTACCCCGCTGGTGACGGCAGGAGTTTTCGGAAAGGTGCGAAACCCCATATTTGACGGCCTTCTCACTGCGTTACTCGGGTTCGCGCTCCTGACGCCTTGCCCGTGGACCCTGATGAGTTATTTGTGGATCCTCAGTCTCGTTCTGATTCAGGTGAGGCAGGAGGAAGCCCATCTGATCAAGACACAGGGCGAGAAGTATCTGCACTATGCAGAGAGGGTAGGAAGGTTTTTTCCCGGCTTAGGAAGACTGAGCGCAAATCGATCCAGTATACGAGGTCCCATAGCTGCATGCCGCTGTGCATTTTCTGATCAGGGAAAGTGAGGAGGACATCCATGCGTCTATCCCTTGCAGAATTCGAAGCCATGAACAGCCCCACTCGGAGATTCCTCCAAAAGCACGTCGAGTTCAAGACCTTCCTAAAGATGGGCCTGAAGGGGGAGGGACAGGAGATCCTCGAAATCGGGTGCGGCAACGGTTACGGTGCGGCGCTCCTCTCGAGTCTAAAGCCGGCAGGCTATCACGGGATCGACATCATGCCTGAACAGATCGCCCTGGCGAGGGACAGGGCTCCAGCCGGATTCGAGTTTTCTGTCCTGGATGCAGGGAAGCTCTCTGTGTTCGCTTCGGCGAGCAAAGATATCGTCGTGATATTTGGGATTCTGCACCACGTGCCGGAGTGGAGAAAAGCCCTGGCAGAATGCCACCGGGTTCTTCGACCCGGAGGCTTTTTGTACATCGAGGAGCCTGATTCAAGGCTCATCCAAATGTGGGACAAGATCTTCCGGTGGAACCACCCGGACCAGGGACGATTCACGCTTCAAGAGCTGGAACGGGCAATGGAGTTCCTCGGTTTCGGGATTGAAGAAAAGAGGAGTCTCCTTCCGTGGTTCGCAGCCTACAGGGTGAGGAAGACATCCTTCAGTCCGGCTGCGGCACCTGGGAACTCTATCCAATGAAGATCAACAGGGAATGAGCGCAGAGAATTACACCTGGCGGACGCCTCAGTTTGTAAGAGATTTCGACAAGTCGATCGCTCGCGTGAAGGCTATGGTTATTTACCACCATGGTGCGGAGCGAGCGGTTGGGCTGATAAGGGAGTCGCGTCAAGAATACCATGTTCTTATACCTCAGATTCCTTATATCGGTGTAAGAAATCCTTTCCTGGTCTTCCTGCTTCCAACAACCCGGTATCTTGCTGTGTATCGGACTCTACGAAGGCACGGCACGCCCGTCGAAGATGCGGGACAAACGGCCTATGCGATGGGAGAAGCGGAGCTCAAAGCTATTCCGCGATTGGTGCGTCGGGGGATTGGATCCCTTTGGTTTTCCCCATTGTTCTTGGGTCGTTTGCGAAAGCGTGCTGCAGAATCTCAGAAGCGCAGGTATCCCGGGGACTTTGTTTTTCAGTATGTCCAAGGCAATGGGCGGGACTTCGACTACGGCATTGACTACATCGAATGCGCTAACTGCAAATTCCTTTTCGCACAAGGTGCCTCGGAGTTGGCACCCTATGTGTGTGCGGTTGACAAGGTTGCCAGTGAGATGATGAAATGGGGGTTGACTCGAACAACGACCCTCGCCGAAGGGGGTGAGAAGTGTGATTTCCGGTTTAAGAAGGGCGGGAAAACACAAGTGGAGATAACGCGATCGTTAAAGCATATTGGAGTCTAAGGGGTGTGGATATGCGCAGAGTCTTGTTGGGGTTTAAACACTCCATGGTGCCTGTCCCTTGGGTTCTGTTCACTCGCGTCCTGCGGCGTGGGGCCAGGAAGACCAAAGCGGTCCTGGGGGGCTTGGACGACGATCATCGACAGGTGCATCACTTCGTCGTTAGGAATCTGCCCAGCCTCGCCCGGCCTATGCCGCCCGAGTTCATTTCAGCTCGCCTGAAAATGGAAGAGGGACGGGTCATCGAGATCCTGGATGAATTGGAGCGGCGTCTCATTTTTCTGTTCCGGCCTGGGGGCCGCGATATTGTCTGGGCCTACCCGATCACTGCAGAGCCGACCCCCCACAAGCTGGCCTTTTCCAGCGGTGAGAGGCTCTGGGCCGCCTGAGGAACGGATGCCGTGGCGGCTCCCTTCGTGCAGGGGAAACTGAGAGATGAACCCCTTTCGTTCGATATCGAATCAGAGTGCGCCTGTTGCAAGAAGCCGATTCGATTCACCATGCGCCACGACCTGACCTTCACGCTTGATGATCTCAGCAGCGAGCCCGTCTTTTTCGTCCCCATGGTCGACTTTACCCGGCTTAAAGCCCCCAGCATCATCGAGCGTTTCTGACGTAAGTCCGTCTTCTTCTGGTCAGAAGAACATGCGGCTAGGCATCGAAGACAGCAAGGCGGGGTGACAGGCGTCTATCTCACCTTGGCCCAAAATGCTGCTTTTGCCCCAATCGCACAAGACTCCTCGTTCGAGTTTACCCGCTGCCCTATGGGAGGTTGACACCGCATCCTTTTCAATGGGGTTCATTCACAACACCGATGGAGGAAGTTATGAAGTCGGCTCAGTCCCCTCCCTCCATGGGATTCTGACCTGATCTGTTGCGTATGACGGAGCGTCCTGTCGCATGACAAAATTCTGGAGCGTAAAGAACACTTTGTATCCTACCCTCCATATTTTAATTGTTGTTTTTTGCAGTCTTTCGAAAAAATGTCTATCGGTCGCGGTCTGTGGAGGTCCGAAAGGAAAAGGGCCACAAAGTCATCAACACGGGTTCCTGCCGAATCCGGTCGCTTTTCACCGCGTACGAAGCATCAGGCCGCTTTCGGCTTTGCTCCCTCTGGAATGGAACGCGGAACACGAAGATCCTGACCAGAAATCAACATAACGATACGCAAGAATTCTCCCGCGTTAGCCCGGTGCACTAGTACGCGGCCTCTTCATACGAAGAGTTGATGAAGGAGTTTTGCTAATATGACATCAAGGAGTGGCGTCAAAGAGAGCGAGTACACTCGTTATCCGTTATCCAGTTTGCTCATATACAACGGGACCACGGTGCTGCATTATCTGTTCGGCGGCTTCGGAATAATGCTCGGCTATAACTTCTCGTGGCCTGCCTCCTTAGTGGGTGCGCTTTACATCGCGTTGGCTTTCATCCAAATGTATATCCTTATGCCGTTATTGGTATGTCCCAACTGTGTGTATTACAAGTTGGAGGATTCTCTTTGCATTTCGGGCCTGAACATCGTGGCGAAGAAAATTTCCCCGGAAGGATCCCTGAAGGATTTTGCCAAGCGGGGAGAGGGCCTCCTGTGCCATAATCATATGTACATGGGGGCTAAGATTGTCCCCGTCTTGGCCATGCTGCCAGGACTCTTTCTGAATTTCTCGATGGCCCTGCTGGTGATATTCTTGGTCGTTGCGGGGTTATTGGTATTCCGTATTTTTGTCATTTTTCTTAAAGTAGCCTGCGTTCATTGCAGGGCCAAGGATCTCTGTCCCAATGCCAAGTCAATGGGGCTAAGTCGCAGGTAAATGACGCTGTTTCAAAATGGTCTTGCGCGAGGAGATTCTACAATTTGACAAGCTTCCCTTGCTGGCGAGACGCGGGTTAAAAAGGGCATCAAACCGACCGCTGCGGCACCGTTTTGAGAAGAGGTCTCCTCTGGCACTTTGAGCCATTCTTAAAGCCAGTATTTCGTGGGCGGCGGTTTATGCTTTAGACGTTGGCCCATAAGCCATAGCGGGAAGAAAAATCTATGCATAAGCCAGGGAACGTGAGCGTTTTTCAAAGGACTCGGTGGGAGCATGTGATGTGGATTCTGGCAGGGGCTATGCTGGGATTTGCAGTGGCTGCTTTGTTTGCGGGTGTACTCCGTTGGCCGCGACGCATCTATCTCTTCCCCTACGTCCTTCTGGTGATGGCTTTTCTGTGCGGTTATGCTCGCCGAACTCGGCTCGATCTGACCAAGCACATAAGGGCCCATTGGGGTTGGGGTCTGATTGGTGGAACCGCGGCCGGCGTTTTCGCTGTACAGTCGGTCCTCCGGCAGCCCTCCTCATCACCACCGGGAATGATCGAATTCATCGTCGACCTCCTTTGGTTGGGGATTGTCTATGGTACGGTTGACGGCCTGTTGCTGTCCGTGTTGCCCGTGGTTGCCATCCAGAAGGCTTTGGACGAACTTCCTTGGACATCTCGCTGGCCGGGGCGCATGGGAAAGGGTGCGATAGCCTTATTCGCTAGCATGGTTGTAATCTTGGTCTATCATCTGGGCTATCCTGAGTTCCGAAGTGCCCAGGTGATGTTTCCCGTTCTTGGGGTAAGTGTGATGAGCTTGGCATTCATTGTTACCGGCAATCCCATGTCGGCAGTAATCAGTCATGTGGCTATGCATGTAGCTGCCGTAGTTCACGGTTCGAACACGGTCATGCAGTTGCCTCCACACTACTGACCAGAGTAAGAAGGCCCAACTGATCCTTCCACCGATGTTCGGCTGACCGCATAAGATGTATTTGTAAGCCCATGCAAACACTTTTGAAAGTTAATGAGCAATTACGAGATAGCCTAGGACTCTGCTTCCCTCTTCGATACGAGGCTGCAACGCTGCTCAGACACATGTTGTTTCGATGTCGTCCCCGGGGGCGTTCTTCACGGGCAGGTTCTTCCTCAACAACTGTGCTCCTGAGCTCCGCCCGAGATATCGGAGCGCCTGCTCGCCTTCCCGCCCCTGACCTGCGCCTTCCTGCTTTTATGGGGGAAGTGAGAAGCGGTTATTCGTTTCCCGATGAAACCCGGGAGGGGGCTCTTACAGGTCGGCCGTTAACCAACGGTCGAGGCGCCGATGGACGGGGTTTGTCATTGACAGGCAAGAGGGGAATTCCCTATAGTCGGCTCCATGGGAAACGAGTGCTTGTCAATAAGCATTCACAGGGAGGAAGTGATTTACAAAAGGAGGGAGGACGATGAAAGCGAAAGAAACGGCTGTTGTTCTGATTGAGTTCCAGAATGATTTCTGCAAAACAGGCGGCAAGCTGCACGACGGGGTCAAGGCTGAGATCAACCGCCAGGGCACCATCCCCAATGCCGTCAAGCTGGCAGAGGGCGCCCGCAAGAAAGGCGCCGTGGTGATTCATGCACCTTTCATCTTCAACCCGAAGTATTGCGATGAACACCAAATGAAGGGGATCGTCAAGGCGGTTGCGGATACCAATGCATTCCGCGAAGGCACCTGGGGGG
>PDVJ01000376.1_pt1 | contig 14895 bp, 14 predicted proteins | sample 1369811 | NCBI WGS metagenome assembly PDVJ01 (sample SAMN07795376, study PRJNA414565) | Alkali sediment metagenome, whole genome shotgun sequencing project. | reverse complement strand
CCTCGCCGATGCCGATCTTGCTGATGTCCATGGTTCAGGGTCCTACGTGATACTGCGGGCTCAACTCGTGCACGGCGTCCACCATCGCGAGCGCGTGCCCGGGCGGCACGTCCGGATGGATGCCGTGGCCGAGATTGAAGACGTGGCCGTTGCCCGGGCCATAGCTCGCCAGCACGCGCGCCACCTGTGCACGGATCTCGCCCGGCGGGGCGTAGAGCACGCCCGGATCCAGGTTGCCCTGCAGAGCGACCCTGTCGCGGACGGCGCGGCGCGCATCGGCGAGATCCGTGGTCCAGTCGACGCCCAGCGCATCGCAACCGCTGTCGGCCATCTCCGCAAGCCACGCACCGCCGCCCTTGGTGAACAGGATCACGGGCACGCGCCGGCCCTCGCTCACGCGCGTCAGGCCATCCAGGATCCGCCGCATGTAGCCGAGCGAGAACTCGCGGTAGTCGGACGGCGTGAGCGCACCGCCCCAGGTGTCGAAGATCATCAGGGCCTGCGCGCCGGCCGCGACCTGCGCGTTCAGGTACGCAAGCGTGGCTCGCGCGATCACGTCGAGCAGCCGGTGCAGCTCGCGCGGCGCGCCGTAGAGCATGCCCTTGATGTGCTGGAAATTCCTGCTGCCGCCGCCCTCGACCATGTAGGTGCCGACGGTCCACGGGCTCCCGGCGAAACCGATGAGCGGCACCCGGCCGCCGAGCTCGCGACGAATCAGCCGCACCGCGTCCATCACATAGCGCAGCTCGTCCTCGGGATCGGGGATGGGCAGCCTGTCGATGTCCGCCGGCGTGCGCACGGGCCGCGCGATCTTCGGCCCCTCGCCTGCTTCGAACTCGAGTCCCACGTTCATTGCGTGCGGGATCGTCAGGATGTCGGAGAACAGGATCGCCGCATCGAGGCGGTAGCGCTCGAGCGGCTGCATCGTCACTTCGCAGGCGAGCTCAGGGTTCATGCAGAGACTGAGGAAGCTGCCCGCCTTCGCCCGCGTGGCGCGGTACTCCGGCAGGTAGCGGCCGGCCTGGCGCATCATCCACAGCGGCGTGCGCGGCGTCGGCTCGCGCATCAGCGCGCGCAGCAGCAGGTCGTTCTGCAGCGGCGGCGTCATCGCGACGCAGTCCCGCCAAAGACGCCAGCGATGGTCTTCTGGATGGCGAGCGCCGCCTCCCGCGGACTGGCGGCGTCGCGGATCGGTCGTCCTACGACGATGTAGTCGGCTCCGTTGGCAAACGCCTGGGCCACGTCGACGGTGCGCTTCTGGTCGTCGACGGGACGGTTCTCGACGGGTCGGATGCCCGGCGTCACCACCAGCAGCCGATGGTCGATGAACTCACGCAGCTTCGGCGCCTCGAGACCCGAGGAAACGACACCGTCGCAACCGGCCTCGAGCGCGCGCCGCGCCCGGGACAGCACCAGCGCCTCCACGTCGCAGGCGAATCCAAGGTCGTCGAGGTCGCCGCGATCGAGGCTCGTGAGCACGGTCACGGCCAGCACTTTCACGTCGCCCTTGGCCGCGGCCGCAGCCTCCATGATTCCCTGGTTGCCGTGCACGGTCGTCAGCGTGACGCCGCGGTTACGCAGCTGCCTGACGGCGGCACCCACGGTCGCCGGCACGTCGAAGAACTTGAGGTCGACGAACACCTTCTTGCCGCGTCCGACCATCCAGTCGAGCAGCTCGAAGTACCCGCCGGACATGAACAACTCGAGGCCCAGCTTGTAGAAGTGCACGGCGTCGCCGAGCGTGTCGGCCAGGCGGCGCGCCTCGCCCGGATCGGCCACGTCCATGGCGAAAATCAGGCGCTCGCGCGCGGGGATTGCCTTGATGTCGACGGGCATGAGCGGACTCGGTGGCGTGGGCGGAGCGCAATGATACCGGAGGCAGGTATGGCCCGCAGGCGCCGCAATTCCCTCACGTCCGCTCCGACGGGTCGAACAGCCGCTGGTGCTCGAGGATGGCGAAGCGATCGGTCATGCCTGCGATGTAGTCAGCCACCGCGCGGGCCCGTCCCGGGCGGCCGCCATCAGCCTCCATGCGCTGCGCGGATTCCTGGTGCTCGGTCGGCATCAACTCGGTCTCCTCGAACATCGCCTGGAACAGCTCGCTCACCACGCGCCGCGCCTTGGTCGTCATGCGCAACACCTTGTAGTGGCGGTAGAGATGCCGCCGCAGGTACTGCTTGAGCTCGAGGTGCTCGGCGCGAACCTCGGCGCCGAAGGTGAGCAGCGGCTCCGGCCGCGAGCGCACGGCCTCGACGTCCGCGGGAGCGGCGCGGGCAATGGCGGCCTCGGACGCCGCGATCAGGTCGTTGACGAGGAAATCGATCATGCGCCGCACGACCTCGTGCACGAGCCGCCTCGACCCGAGCCCCGGATACCGCGCGGTCACTAGGTCGTACTGCCGCCGGAAAATCGCGACCTCCCGGAGCTCGTCGATGCCGATCAGCCCGGCGCGTATCCCGTCGTCCACGTCGTGGTTGTTGTAGGCGATCTCGTCGGCGAGGTTCGAGAGCTGCGCCTCGAGGCTCGGCTGGCGTCTTTCGAGGAACCGCCGCCCGAGCTCGCCGAGCTGGCGCGCATTGGCGGCCGAGCAGTGCTTGAGGATTCCCTCGCGTGTCTCGAACGTCAGGTTGAGGCCGGGAAACTCCGCGTAGCGCTCCTCGAGCTCGTCCACCACCCTGAGCGACTGCAGGTTGTGCTCGAATCCGCCGAACTCCCGCATGCAGTCGTGCAGCGCGTCCTGCCCGGCGTGGCCGAATGGCGTGTGTCCCAGATCGTGAGCGAGGCAGATCGCCTCGGCCAGCGGCTCATTCAGCGCGAGCGCACGAGCGACGCTGCGGGCGATCTGCGCCACCTCCAGCGAATGGGTGAGGCGGGTCCGGTAGAGGTCCCCCTCATGGTTCACGAACACCTGCGTCTTGTAGACGAGGCGACGGAAAGCCGTCGAGTGGACGATGCGGTCTCGGTCCCTCTGGTACTCCGTCCTGTGTCGCGGGGCAGGCTCGGCGAACCGTCGGCCGCGCGATCCGTCCTCGCCCTGCGCGTAGCGGGCGAGAGCGCCTGTCAGCGCGCTCACGTCGCACCGCCGAAGTGAGCGGCCAGCGTCGCCTGCAGCTCCGCTGGCGGGTAGTCGCCGCTCACGACACCCTCGCCGAGCCGCCGGAGCAGCACGAGCCGGATCCGGCCCGCCAGCACCTTCTTGTCCATCCCCATCAGGTCGAATGCGCGCGGCGCGCCGATCGCCGGCGCGACGACCGGCAGGCCCGCGCGTTGCAGCAGGTCGCGAACGCGATCGACCTCGGGCAAGCCGATCCAGCCGAGTCGGCGCGACATATCGGCCGCGAGCAGCATCCCGACGCCGACCGCCTCTCCGTGCAGCCATTCGCCGTAACCGGCAGCCTTCTCTATCGCGTGACCGAATGTGTGGCCGAGGTTCAGCAGCGCGCGGCGGCCATGCTCGCGCTCGTCCTCGGAGACGATCGCGGCCTTGATTTCGCAGCAGCGGCGGACTGCGAAGGCCAGCGCCGCAGGGTCCAGAGCGAGCAGCGCTGCCATGCTGGCATCGAGCCAGTCGAGAAAGCCTGCGTCCGCGACGAGCCCGTACTTGATCACTTCGGCCAGCCCGGCACGCAGTTCGCGCGGTGGCAACGTGCCGAGCGTCGCCGTGTCCGAAAGGACGGCCCGCGGCTGGTGAAACGCGCCGATCAGGTTCTTGCCGCCCGGGTGATTCACGCCCGTCTTGCCACCCACGGACGAATCCACCTGCGCGAGCAGGGTCGTGGGCACCTGCACGAAATCCACGCCGCGCTGGTAGCAGGCGGACGCAAAACCGGCCATGTCTCCCACCACGCCACCGCCGAGCGCGACCACGCAGGCGTCGCGGTTCATGCGCCCCTGCACCAGCGCGTCGAAGATGCGGCCGGTCGTCTCGAGCGTCTTGTGCTGCTCGCCGTCCGGCAGGCGCACGCTCGCTACTCTGCGGCCGTCGAGCGACCGGACCAGTCGATCGAGGTACAGCGGTGCCACGACTTCGTTGGTGACGACCAGCAGGTCACGGGCGGCGATGGCCTCCGCAAGCGCGGCCGCATCGTCGATGAGCCCCGGACCGATCAGGATCGGGTAGCTGCGCGCGCCGAGGTCGATCATCAGTCTGTGCATTGCCCGTCCCGCCCGGAATCCAGGCAACGCAGGATCTCTTCCACGACCGAGCCCACCTTTTTTCCGTCGGTGTCGACGGTGACGTCGGCGACGTCCTCGTACAGTGCAGCGCGCTGCTCCATCAGGCGCTCGAGCGTCCCGCGTGGATCGGGGTTCATCAGCAGCGGACGCTGCGAGCTGCGACGGGTGCGTGCGAGTTGCTGGTTCACGGAAGCGCGAAGATACACGACGCAACCGCGGTTGCGCAGTCGCTCGCGGGTGCCCGGGTCGAGCACCGCGCCACCGCCGGTCGCGACCAGCACGCCTGTACGCGTCGTGATGTCGTCGAGGATCTCGGCCTCGCGGGCACGAAAGCCCGCTTCCCCTTCGCGCTCGAAGATGTATGCGATGTCGACTCCGGTACGGGCCTCGATCTCGGCGTCGCTGTCGACGAGCGACAGGCCCAGCCGACGCGCCAGCGCGCGGCCCACGGCGCTCTTTCCCGAGCCCATGGGGCCGACGAGGATGATGTTCCCGGCTTTCAGCATGCCCGAAACGAATGCGGCCGCAGGATCGCTGCGGCCGCATTGTCCCATCCGCAGGGGCGGGCGTCAGTAGATGTTGGCACCTTCGCGCAGGATCTTCGGCGTCACGAAGATCAGGAGCTCGTTCTTCTCCTCCTTCTTCGACTTGCTGCGGAAGAGCACCCCGAGTCCTGGCACGTCGCCGAGGAACGGCACCTTGTTCACGTCGTCGCGATTGTCCGTCTCGAGGATGCCGCCGAGCACGACGGTCTGTCCGTCGTTCACGAGCACCTGCGTCGTGATCTCGCGCGTGTCGATGCTGGGCACGAGGCCGCCGGTGGCGCTCGGCACGAACTGGCCGACGCTGTCCTTGGTGACCTTCAGGTCGAGGATCAGCCGGTCGTCCGGCGTGATCTGCGGCGTGACGGTCAGCGACAGCACCGCCTTCTTGAACTGGGTCGTGGTCGCGCCGCTCGACGCGGATTCCTGGTACGGGATTTCGCGGCCCTGCTCGATGTAGGCCTCCTGGCCGTTCGCGGTGATCACGCGCGGCGCCGAGATCACCTCGCCGCGGCCTTCACGCTGCGCGGCCGTGATCTCGAGGTCCACGACGTAGTCCGAATCGAGCAGTGTCATGGCGAGCTTCATGGCCGGGTTCACGATCGGCAGGTTGACGAGGTAGCGATCGGGCGCCGGGCCGGTCGCCACGGAATTGCCGTCCACGCCGACGCCGCCCGGGCCGTTCGGCGAGATGATCGGGCCGCGGTTGCCGGTTGATGAGTTCAAGCCGTTGTTGCCGACCCACATCAGGCCGTCGTCGCTGCCGTAGTTGCCGACGAACGCGCTGCCGAACCGGACGCCGAGCTCGCGGCTGAACGTATCGTTGACGATGACGATGCGCGCCTCGATCAGCACCTGCTTTACCGGAATGTCGAGCGTCGAGACGAGGCGGCGGATGTCGGCGAGGCGGTCGGCCGTGTCCACGAGCAGCAGCGTATTCGTGCGCTCGTCCACCGAGATGCTGCCACGATCCGAAAGCAGCGAGGTCTTGCCCTGCGACCTGATCAGCCCGGCAAGGTCGCTCGCCTTCGCATAGTTCACCTGCAGGTACTCGGTACGAACCGGCGAGAGTTCGATGATCGCCTTCTGCGACTCGAGCATCTGCTTCTCGCGGGCCTGCAGCTCCTCGGTCGGCGCGACGAAGATGACGTTGCCTTCCTGCCGCTTGTCGAGACCCTTGGTCCTGAGCACGATATCCATCGCCTGGTCCCACGGGACGTTCTGCAGGCGCAGCGTCACGTTGCCCTGCACCGTGTCGCTCACGACGATGTTCTGGCCGCTGGTCTCGGCCAGCAGCTGGAGCACGGCTCGGGTCTCGATGTCCTGGAAGTTCAGCGTCAGCCGCTCGCCCTTGTATTCGCGCCTGGACGGGTCGACGACCGCGACCTTGGGCCTCGGCCTGACCTCGAGCACGTAGTCGCGGTCCGACTGGTAGGCGAGCTGCTCGTAGTCGCCCGCGGCGGCGACCACGATCCGCGCGCCGTTCGGCCCGCGCGTGACGTCGAAGCTGCTGACTGGAGTCGCGAAATCCACGACGTCGAAACGGCGCGCGTAGGCATCGGGCAGGGCCGTGTTCGGGAAGTCGATGACTATGCGACCGCCTTCCTGCTTCAGGCTCGCCTGCACCCGCGGATCGCTGGTCGTCACCAGGATGCGCCCGGCACCATCGGCGCCGCGGCGGAAGTCCACTTTGTCGATGGATGCCGCAGACGTTGCCGTCGTCGCCCTGGGCGTGCCGCCGCCCGCGACCGGAGCCGCCTGCGCAGCGAAACTGCCGCCCTGCCCGATCGTGACGTACACGACGTTGCCGGCGACCCGCGTCTGGTAGGACCGCAGCTGATCGAGGTTGAAGACCAGGCGGCTGCGTCCGGATGCTTCGGCCGCGACGATCGTGTCGACGCCGCCGGATTTGACGTCGACGCGACGCGACGGCAGAGCCAGCGTCGTGCCGGGCAGGTCCACCGAGAGGCGGGCCGGATTGTCGATCGTGAAGGTGACCGGCTGCGGCGCGGGGCCGTCCAGGACCAGCTTCACCTCGATCTGCTCTCCGGGTTGCGGGTTCACCTCGATCTTCTCGAGACGACTGGCAACCTGCGCGAACGCGGTCTGCGCAAGAAGGAATGCGGCCAGCCCGGCCAGCGCAGCGAGCGCCGCGGGCCTGGTCCGGCGATGCGCCTCGCGCGCGCCATGGCGCGGGTCGATCGTGTGAAACGATGCAGCGGTCATGCTCGAATCTCCTTGCAGATCAGTCGCTCAGCGCTAGCGCGGCGGGACGCTCGATGAAGCCGCCCATGCCGTCCGGAACGATCTCGATGAGCGAGATCTTGCCTTCCTCGACGGCCGTAATCCGGCCATCGCTCTGGCCCATGCGGTTGCCGGGCAGGACCCGGTGCACGAGGCCGTCCTTCGTCTGCACGAGCCCGAAGACCCGGCCCTGAAGCTTGAGTGTGCCGACCATGCGCATCGTATCGAGCGAGAACTGCTCGAGGAACTCGCGCGGACGGCTCGAATCGGGGCGGATCGCGTTCGGCCCGGACGACGAGGACGGGATTCCGGGCACGAATGGCGATCGCTCGTCGGATGCCGGGTACGCGAATATCTCGTACGGCTTGACCTCCGGCAGCGGCTCGATGCGCCCGCCCGGCCGGCTCTTGATGTCGGCGATCTTCGCGCGCAGCTGATCCGTGTCGTCGGAACAACCCGCGACGGCCGAGAGGACCGCGGTGAGGGCGACGACGCGCAATACGGTGGTCATTTGGTCTGCCATAGCCGCCTCACTCGCCCTTGCCCTTCTTGGGCTTGCCGCTCTTGGCCGCCTTCTTCTTGCCGGCCTTCTTCCCACCCGTGTCGGCATCCGCCGGAGCCTGCTCGTCCTCGTCCAGGTAGCGGTAGGTCTTGGCGGTCACGTTCAGAACGAGATCGCCCGCCGCCAGGTCCTTGGCGCCGGCCGGCGTGATCTCGATGTCGTGGAGCGTGACGATGCGCGGCAGCGCGGCCACTCCGCTCGCGAAATTGCCCATCTGGTGATAGTCGCCGGTGAGCCGGATGCTGATGGGCAGCTCGGCGTAGAAGTCCTTGCGGGCCTCGCCCTGCGGCTGGAACAGCTTCTCGTCGAGTCCCGCGCCGAGGCCGGTCTGGGAGACGTCCACCAGCAGGTTCGGCACTTCGGTCTTGTTCGGCAGTTGGCGCAGCATCGCACCGAAGGATTTCTCCATTTCGGCCAGCTGGTCCTTGTAGGCCTGCAGGTTCGCGGCCTTGCGCGCCTTGCTCTCGAGCGTGTCGAAGAGCTTGGCCTCCTTGGCGCGCTCTTCGAGCAGCACCGGGTGCAGCGACTTCCAGACGAAGAAGTAGTAGCCGGCCGAGGCAGCGAGCGTGAACAGCAGGATCGCCGTGCCGAGCCGAACGCCAATCGGCCAGCGCCCCGGGTCGTTCGGGTCGAGGGCACGAAGCTGGTCGAACAGTTCCTTGAGCTTGTTCATTTGGCGGCCACCTTCTCGGACGCCACCTCGTCTTCGGGCACGGTCTGGCTGCGCTGCATCGCGAACAGCGTGAAGTTCGAACCGCCGCCGGGCTCCCGGCCCTTGCTCTCCACCACCTGCAGCGACGGGTCAGCCAGCCACTGCGAATTGTCGATGTTACGCATCAGAGCCGAAACGCGCGTGCTCGACTGCGCCACGCCGCGAAGCTCGATACGCTGTCCGGACTGCTTGAGGTAGGTGAGATAGACCCCCTCCGGCAGCACCCGCACCAGTTCGTCGAAGATGTGCACGATCTCCGGACGGCTGCGCTGAAGCTTCTCAATGATCTCCATGCGCGCCAGCAGCCTGCGCTTCTGGTTCTCCAGTCCGAGGATCTCCTCGATCTGCTTGTCGAGCTGGGCGATTTCCTCGGTCAGGATCTTGTTGCGCTCCTGCTGGTGCTCGATCGACGCGCTCATCTGCCAGCGCCCGACCAGCAACACGAGGCCAGCGGAGGCCAGGGCGGCCCCGATTGACAGGAAAAACTCCTGCTCGCGCAACGGCAGCAGGTTTATTCTTGGCATGTCAGTCGAAGCTCCTCAGCGCCAGACCGCAGGCCGTGAGCAGCGCGGTCGCATCCTTTTTCACGCCCTGGGCCAGAGCCCGCGTCGAGATCTTCATCTGGCCGAGCGGGTCGCCCCGTTCAGCCGGGATGCCTACCCGGCTCGCGATCACGTCGGCCACGCCCGGGATGTTCGCGCAGCCGCCACAGACCAGGATCTGCTCCGGCGCCTCGCGGCCACTGCCCGACGCGAGATAGAACTGCAGCGAGCGGCTCACCTGCTGGCACATGTCGTCGATGAAGGGGTCGAGCACCTCGGCCTGGTAGTTCGCCGGCAGGCCGCCTTCCTTCTTGGCGCGGCCCGCTTCCTCGATGGTGAGGCCGTAGCTGCGCATGATCTCCTCGGTGAGCTGCTGCCCGCCGAACGCGAAATCGCGCGTGTAGGTGACCTTGAGGTTGCGCAGGACCGAAAAGGTCGTGCTGCTCGCGCCGAAGTCGATCACGGCGATGTTGCGGTCCATGCCGCCGTCCGGCATCTGGTGCGTCAGCAACCGACAGGCGTTCTCGAGTGCGAAGGCTTCCACGTCCACGATTCGGGTAGTGAGTCCGGCGGCCTGGACGGCCGCCTGGCGTTGCTCGACGTTCTCGGAGCGCGTCGCCACGAGCAGTACGTCGAACATGTCGGGGTCCTTCTCCGATGGGCCGATCACTTCGAAATCGAAGCTCACTTCCTCCATCGGGAACGGGATGTACTGGTCGGCCTGCATCTCGACCTGCGCCTCGAGTTCTCCCTCGCGCAGGTTGCGGGGCATCTGGATGACCTTGGTGATCGCGGCGTCGCCGCTGATCGCGACGGCGCAGTCCCTGCTGCGCGCGCCCGCGCGGCGCACGGCGTCACCGACCGCCTGTGAATCGACGATTGCCTTCTCGTTGATCGCATTGGGCGGCGACGGCTCCGCAGCATACGATTCGACGCGATATCCGTCGCCACTCCGCGAAAGCTCGATCAGCTTGACGGAGGACGTCGTGATGTCGAGCCCGATGACCGGTCGTGACCTGCCCTTAAACAGCACGGGTGAGTCCTTCTAGTTCAAGAGGTTGCACATCGATCGTGGAGTAGATTCCATTCTGCCGCCGCACTATATAACAGGGTCAGGTCAAATAGAATTGTGAGTGTGCTAGCAGAATGAGCCATTTGGCAGACCAGCCCCCCGGGACATGCGATGCGGTTCCACAAGTGGCGCAGGGCAGAGACGGCGGCCGGGGGTCGGGAGGGAGGCCCGGAGAGGGGGTTCCAGTCAGGTGACGATCGCGTCATTCGCTGCTTCGCAAACAAGGAATGCAGCGACATCGTCAGGACCGGCAACCCCGCTGTCATAGGCTTCGCCCTTAGACCGGTGGCTTTGCGTCCTCACCTTTCGGCGAGTTTGCCCTTGCGTCGCGAGCTACTATGCACAACCGCCGCGGATGCGGCAAGGACTGGGTCTCAGATTTGGCAATGCGACGGCCTGTTCGAAAACTGCTCGTGATCCTGCTCACAACGGCGCTCACGATAGTCGCGCTGGTCGGACTCGGGATCGCCGGCGCGTATCAATACCTCGAACGCGAACTGCCGGACGCTGCCGACCTCCGCGAGCTGAGGATGCAGCTCCCGCTCACGGTCTACACGCGCGACGGCAAGCTGATCGCACAGATCGGCGAGCAGCGCCGCATCCCGGTTACTCGCGAGCAGGTCCCGCAGGTGGTCGTGGACGCGTTCCTCGCGTCCGAGGACGACCGGTTCTTCCAACATCCGGGCGTGGACTGGCAGGGCCTGGTACGCGCACTGGCGATCAACGTGTCGGCCGGCGGCGTGCGCGAGGGCGGCGGCACGATCACGATGCAGCTCGCCCGCAACACGGTCCTGACCTCCGAGCGGACCCTGCGCCGCAAGCTGAAGGAAGTCTTCCTCGCTCTGCGCATCGAGCGAGAGTTCACCAAGGAAGAGATCCTCACGCAGTACCTCAACCGCATTTTCCTGGGTCAGCGAGCCTACGGCGTCGGCGCCGCGGCCGAGGTCTACTTCAACAAGCGCGTAGAGGACCTGACGCTGCCGGAGGCGGCTCTGATCGCAGGGCTGCCGCGCTCGCCGTCCAGGGACAACCCGGCGGCAAGCATCGATCGCGCCCATGCGAGGCGCTCGTACGTGCTGCGCCGGATGGTCGAGACCGGCAAGATCGACGAGGCGCAGCGAGAGGCCGCCGACCGGGCGCCGCTCAGCAGCCGCATCCACTCGCCCGTCGTCGAGGTGAACGCACCGTACGTCGCCGAGATGGTTCGGCAGGAACTGCTTCGCGAGCGCGGGCCATCGGCACTCACGGACGGCTATCGCGTCACGACGACGATCGACAGCCGCCTGCAGGCAGCCGCCAATGTCGCGCTCTGGCGCGGCATGCTCGAGTACGACCGCCGCCACGGCTACCGCGGGCCGGTGGAGCAGCTCGACGTCGCGAAGGCATCGGATCCGGCGGCTGTGCAGGTGGCGTTGAAACAGCATCCGGACCGCGGCAACCTCCGCGCGACGGTCGTGACGTCCGTGGGCGCCCGTGACGCCAAGGTGCAGGGCCGGGACGGACGGGTGATCGACCTGGGCTGGGATGCCTTCTCGTGGGCACGACCTGCGCTTCCGGCAGACACGCTGGGCCCCGGGCCGAGGTCTGCCGGCGACGTGCTCGCCGTGGGGCAGGTCGTCTACGTAGAGCCTCTCGAGGAAGGCCAGTACCGCCTCGCTCAGGTGCCGACGGTCGGAGCCGCGATCGTCGCGCTCGATCCGCGGGAAGGCGCGATCGTCGCGCTGGTTGGAGGATTCGATTTCGACGCCAGCAAGTACAACCGGGCCGTGCAGGCGAAGCGGCAACCGGGTTCCGCCTTCAAGCCATTCCTGTACTCCGCGGCGCTCGATAAGGGCTTCACGCCGGCCACGCTGGTCAACGATGCGCCGATCGTCCTGCCCGGCGGCGGCGGGGAAGACGGGACCGAAGAGTGGCGCCCGCAGAACATCACCAAGCGCTTCTACGGCCCAACGCCGGTGCGGGAGGCGCTGGTGCGGTCACGCAACCTCGTGTCCATCCGTTTGCTGCGCGGTACCGGCATCGGTCCGGCGATCAGGCACATGGGAGCCTTCGGGTTCGGTCCCGAGGCACTGCCGCCGAACCTGACGCTGGCGCTCGGGACCGGGCAGGTGACGCCGCTCGACATGGCGCGCGGCTTCGCGGTTTTTGCGAACGGACCAGCGGGGCAAGACCGTTTTCGTGGCAGACCCGCCGCTCGCGTGCCCTGACTGCTACGACGGCGCGCCGGCGAATGCCATCGATGAGTTCTCGGGGCCAACGCCCGACGCAGACGCGGCGGCTGGCGCCGCGCCTGCGGTGAACTCGCAGGACACCGCGGTTATCGTCCCGCCCGAGAAGCGCGCCCCGCGGGCCATTTCGGCGGCCAATGCCTATGTGATGACCGACATCATGAGGGACGTGGTGCAGCGCGGCACGGCCCAGCGGGCCAATTCGCTGGGACGCACCGACATCGCGGGCAAGACCGGCACCACGAGCGATCGGCGCGATGCCTGGTTCGTCGGTTTCAACGCGGACCTCGCGGCGGCCGCCTGGATCGGATTCGACCAGGAGCGCTCGCTCGGCGAGACCGAGGAAGGCGCGCGCACAGCCCTGCCGCTGTGGATCTACTTCATGGAGGAAGCGCTGCGCGACAAGCCCGAGCACCGCCTGCCCGAACCGCCGGGCGTGGTGCGCATGTGGGTGAACCGCTCGTCAGGCGCGCTTTCAAGCGCCGGAAGTGGCGGTGCCATTTTCGAGGCATTCCTCGAGCAGTACACGCCCCGGTTCGGCCAGTCGCTCTATGGCGCCGGCGTGGAGGCGGAGAGCGTGCCATCGCAGGGATCATCCGACGAATCCATCTTCTGACCGGATCGCCGATGCACCGACGACCGAACCCGCGTGCGGAACTACTGCGCCTTGCCGTCGCCGAAGAGGCGGCGCGCATCATGCGCGAGCAGGGCGTCGACGACTTCCTGCTGGCCAAGCGCAAGGCGGCCGAGCGGCTGGGGGTCACCGACGCCTCGATCCTGCCGCGCAACACCGAGATCGAGGCAGCCAGAGTCGCGCACCAGCGGCTGTTCGCGGCCGAACGGCATGAGGCGGACCTGGTCGCGTTGCGCAGGGCCGCGCTCGAGGCGATGCGACTCATGGCCGACTTCCAGCCACGACTCGTCGGTCCGGTGCTGGCGGGCACCGCCTCGGCACATTCGGACATCAACCTGCACCTGTTCGCGGACACGCCGGAAACCGTGTCGATCCGGCTCGAGGAACGCGGCGTGCCTCACGAGGTGCAGGAGAGGCGGTTTCGCTACGAGCGCGACCGCACGGTCAGCTATCCCGCCATTCGCTTCGTGGCTGGTCGCCAGGCGGTCGATGCCGTGGTGTTCCCGGTGGACGGGATCCGTCAGTCGCCGGCGAGCCCGGTCCGGACATGCGCCGCCGGCATCACCCGCGCTTGTCGATCTCGACGTAATCGCGCGCCACCGGCCCCGTGTAGAGCTGCCGCGGACGTCCGATCCGCATGGACGGATCGGCGATCATCTCCTGCCAGTGCGCCACCCAGCCCGCCGTGCGCGCGATCGCGAACATCACGGTGAACATCGAACGCGGAATGCCGAGCGCGCTGTAGATGACGCCCGAGTAGAAGTCCACGTTCGGGTAGAGCTTGCGGGCGATGAAGTACTCGTCCTTCAGCGCGACTTCCTCGAGCCTGAGCGCCAGTTCGAACAGCGGGTTGTCGGTCTGGCCCAGGCGCGCGAGCACCTTGTGGCACATTTCGCGGATGATCCTGGCGCGCGGATCGAAGTTCTTGTAGACGCGGTGGCCGAAGCCCATCAGCCGGGTGTGGCCGTCCTTGCCTTTCACGCGATCGAGGAACTTCGGGATGTTGTCCACGGTGCCGATGTCCTCGAGCATCGCGAGGACGGCCTCGTTCGCGCCGCCATGCGCCGGGCCCCAAAGCGCGGACACGCCCGCGGAAATCGCCGCGTACGGGTTCGTGCCCGTGCTGCCGGCGAGGCGGACAGTGGAAGTGCTGGCGTTCTGCTCGTGGTCGGCGTGCAGGATCAGCAGCAGGTCGAGGGCCTGCGCGGTCACCGGATCCACGACGTAGTCCGCGGCCGGGACGGCGAAGAACATCCGCAGCATGTTCGCGCAGTAATCCATGTCGTTGCGCGGGTAGATGAACGGCTGGCCCAGCATGTGCTTGTAGGCCGCCGCCGAAATCGTCGGGATCTTGGCCAGGATGCGGTGCGCGAAGATCTCGCGGTGCCGCGCGTTATTGATGTCCATCGAGTCGTGGTAGAACGCCGCCATCGACGAGACGACGGCGGACACCATGGCCATCGGGTGCGCGTCGTAGTGGAAGCCGTTGAAGAATCGCAGCAGCGATTCGTTGATCACTGCTCAAGCTGGCCCGCGGTCGGCAGCTCGCCGTTGATCAGCAGGTACGCCACCTCGATGAAGCTCGACTTTGTCGCGAGCTGGTCGATCGGGTAGCCGCGATGGAGCAGGATCCCGGCGTCGCCGTCGATGTAGGTGATCCTGCTTTCGCAGGACGCCGTGGCCATGAACCCCGGGTCGAAAGTGAAGATCCCGTGGTCCTTTGTCAGGCTGCTGATGTTCAGGCAGTCAGGCCCGAGGGTTCCGCCCAGCGCCTGCAGGGTGCTCTTCTTGCCCGTCTCGAGGTCGGTCAGTTCGTAGTTCTTCGTGCTCATCTTTGGCCTGCCTTTTCGAGCCACCGCGGGACGTTCCCGGGGCGGCCAGTCAGGTTTGCATGAGCCGCGGGTCCAATCAAGCTCGTACTAGTCCACTACCTTGACGAGCTCGCCAGGGGTCGGTTGCTTGTCGGGATAGAGGTCGTTCAGCAGCCGCAGCCGCTCGACCGGATACTTCACGATGGGCGAGCCCTTCGCCAGCTGCTCGATCCGCGTCCCGGGTCCGGCCTTCAGGAGCTTGATCGTGTCCGGCTCAGCGAGGGCGAACTCGTTGTCGCGGAGACGACGGAAAGTCTTGATGCTGGACAGAAAAAACGGGTCGCTGGCGGACAGCGCGGAGTTCAGTCGGGT
>PDVJ01000105.1_pt1 | contig 14926 bp, 24 predicted proteins | sample 1369811 | NCBI WGS metagenome assembly PDVJ01 (sample SAMN07795376, study PRJNA414565) | Alkali sediment metagenome, whole genome shotgun sequencing project. | reverse complement strand
ACCAATATCATGGATGGGAATCGAGAGAGACCCTCGACGCAGGCATGCAGATGTCCACAGAGTTTTACAGGGTCTATGATGGGGAGAGGGTATCAACGATTTCTAACCTTTATAAGGTGTCAAAATGGATGCATACCATCGAGCCGACCGTGGATTATCGTTACGGTCCTCGAGTCGATCAGGATGCCCTCCCCCTCTTTGATGAGGCGGACCGAATTCCTTATACGAATGAGATTACCTACGGGATCACCCAGCGCTTGGTGGGAAAGCCTCAGAAAGAAGGAGTCCGTTCCGGACCTTATGAGTACGCAAAGCTTAAGGTTTTTCAGAGTTACAGTCTCGGTGACCCTTTTCTGGATTCCGAAGGAAAAAAGCGGTCCTTTTCAAATATCAAGGGAGAGCTATGGTGTCACTTCAGCCCCCACCTCTCTGCACAATGGAATGCTGAATTTAGCCCTTATCAAAGAAGTTTCGATGTCCTGAATTTTTTAGTTAAGGCCAAGGATCGAAGGGATGATGCCCTTCAAGTCCAATATCGAGATACTCGGGGCAGTGTCAGGGAAGTCAACCTCGATGCCCGGATAAAAACAATCTCCTCCTTATACTTGTTCGGGGCCTTTCGCTATAACCTATTAGATGATTGGAGAGTGGCGAACATGTACGGGGCAGAATATCAGGCCCAATGCTGGAGTTCAGCCTTCGTCGTAGAACACTGGGGCCAATCCCCCGATGGCACCCAGAAAAAAGAATTAAAGTTCCAAATCTATTTTAACCTGTTGAATATTGGTTCGTATGGGCATAAGCCCTATGCCATGAGTTTATAACACCCCGCTTAGGAGAAAGAAATGAAAGGTGTGATTTTAGCCGGAGGCTTAGGCACTCGACTCTACCCCTTGACCAAGGTGACCAACAAACATCTCCTTCCCGTTTACAATAAACCGATGATTTATTACCCTATTCAAACCCTGATTAATGCGGGCGTCGATGACATCCTGATTGTCACAGGCGGAAACAACGCTGGAGATTTTTTAAGGTTGTTGGGAAATGGGAAGGAGTTCGGACTTAAACATATCAATTACACCTATCAAGAGGGAGAAGGAGGTATTGCGGAGGCTCTTCGACTGGCAGAATTTTTCGCTTCCGGAGAGAAGATCTGTGTGGTATTGGGAGATAATCTCATTGAGAAAAACATTCGAAAGGCGGCAGAAAATTTTCAAAGACAACCGAAAGGAGCTAAGATATTGTTAAAGGAGGTTCCTGATCCCCAACGGTTTGGAGTAGCCGAGTTGAAAGGAGATCGGATCGTTGGGGTTGAGGAGAAGCCCAAGAAACCCAAATCCCAATATGCCGTGATCGGGATCTATTTCTTTGATCAGGAAGTGTTTAATATCATCAAGACCCTCAAGCCCTCTCACCGAGGGGAATTAGAGATCACCGATGTGAACAATCGATATATTGAAAAAGGGGAGATGACATGGGATATTTTAGAGGGGTGGTGGACCGATGCGGGGACGTTTGAATCCTTGCTTCATGCAAACCAATTGGTCGCCCAAACGAATGCCAACAAGGTTTGACACGGTAAACGTCAAACCTCAGCCTTAGGGTTGAGGCTTAAGGTCAGAGGGGAAGATCATTTGCCTAAACCCTTTCACCTCAAGTCTGACTTGAATGGAGAGGAACAATGATAAACGGGGTGAGGATAAAATTATTGAGGGCGATTCCGGATGAGCGAGGAAGGGTGATGGAGATCCTCAGGGCAGATGATGACCTCTTTTTGAAGTTCGGTCAGGTTTATATGACGACCACGTATCCCCAAGTGGTCAAGGCGTGGCACTATCATCAAGTTCAGACCGATCATATCTGTGCCATCCAGGGAATGATCAAACTGGTCCTATACGATCCCGGTGAAGAATCTCCGACCCAAGGGGAAATTAACGAATTCTTCATCGGAGTTCACAACCCTCTGCTGGTGCGAGTCCCCGGAGGGATCTATCACGGATGGAAATGCATCAGCGAAGAGGAGGCGATCATCATCAACATTCCGGATGAGGTCTATGTTTACAACGCACCCGATGAGTACCGCCTACCACCCCATGGGAAGGCTGTTCCTTATGATTGGTCTAGAAAGGATGGATAAAAAAAATTTCAAATTCGAAGCACGAAATCTGAAATTCGAAACAATTTCAAATCACCAAATTTCTAAACTGAAAACTAAGCGGTGTTTCGAACATTTGGATATTTCGAATTTAGGATTTGTTTCGGATTTCGATATTCGCATTTCGGATTTTTAGTGCTGACACAGCCTCAAGCATTGAGAGGAGTCGAAGATAGATGAAGATTTTAGTGACAGGGGGTTGTGGGTTCATCGGCAGCAACTTTATCCGTTATTTTTTAAAATCCTACCCGGATTATTCTCTGATCAATGTCGATAAATTGACCTATGCCGGGAATTTGGAAAACCTCTCCGATCTCTCTCATTCTCCCCGTTACTATTTCATCCGGGGGGACATTGCCGATGCAATCCGAATGGAGGACTTGATCAATAAAGGCGTGGATGCCATCGTCAACTTTGCTGCCGAATCCCATGTGGATCGATCCATTGAGGACCCCAGTGCCTTCATGAAGACAAATGTCTTCGGAACCTTCGTCCTTCTTGAAGCCGTGCGTAAAGTTTTTCCCAAACAGGTTATCCGTTTCCTTCATATCTCCACCGATGAAGTCTATGGTTCCCTTGGCGAAAGAGGAGCCTTTACCGAGGAAACCTCCCTGGCCCCCAATAGTCCTTACTCAGCGAGTAAAACAGCGGCCGATATGTTAGTCAGGGCCTATCATCATACGTATGGGATCCCCGCCCTCATCACCCGATGTTCAAATAATTATGGACCGTATCAATTTCCTGAAAAACTGATTCCTTTGATGATCTCCAATGCTCTTGAGGATAAAGAGCTACCCCTCTATGGAGATGGGATGCATGTCAGGGACTGGATCTATGTTCAAGACCACTGCCGGGCCCTGGATAAGGCTTTACACCACGGGAAAGCGGGAGAGGTTTATAATGTAGGGGGTCGAGGCGAAAAGCCAAACTTGATGGTGGCCAAGACCATTTTGGATCGATTAGGGAAACCCCATTCCCTGATTCGATTTGTTGCCGACCGGCCTGGCCATGATCGTCGTTATGCTATCGACTTTTCTAAGATCGAAAGAGAGTTGGGATGGAAACCCTCTGTCTCCTTTGAAGAAGGAATCAGCCTAACCGTGGAATGGTATCAGGCCTATCGGGAATGGTGGAAAAAGATCAAGACCGGAGAGTATCTGGATTATTACACCCGGATGTATAAAGACCGTTGAGACGGTAATTTTTTATAAATACGAAATTCGAATATCGAAATTCGAAAAAAATCCGAATATCTCATGCCACCCATTTCAATATAAGTTTAGAGCATTCAGATTTGGGATTTTGAAATTGTTTCGTATTTCGAATTTCGTGCTTCGGATTTAAAGTGATAGGATGGCGCCTTATACAAAGATACTATGTGAGGGAGGAAAGGATTTACCCCAAGGATGAAGCGGATACTGGTCATTGGGGCGAAAGGGATGTTGGGGAGGGATCTGATGGGTCTTCTCCTGTCTTCTCATCCCCATGACGAAATCATTGGATGGGATATTGAAGATATCGATATCCAAAAAGAAGAAGACACTGTTTTTAAAGTTGAAAAACTCCGACCCCATCTCGTCATCAATCTGGCTGCCTACACCGATGTGGATGGGTGTGAATCAAATGAGGAGAAAGCCCTTGCGGTAAACGCAGAAGGGGCAAAACATGTCGCTCTCGCCGCATTGAGATGCCGAGCGAAGATGGTCTACCTGAGTACGGACTATATCTTCGACGGAAAGAAAAAGGAACCCTATCTGGAAAGTGACTCTCCCCATCCCCTCAGTGTCTATGGCCATTGCAAATGGAAAGGCGAGCAATACGTCCAAAAGTTGGTGAGAGATTTTTTGATCATTCGGACCCAGTGGCTCTATGGAAGATATGGGAATAATTTTGTGAACTCGATTCTCCGCCAGGCGAGCGAGAAGAGGGCTCTTTCCATTGTGAATGACCAGATTGGTTCGCCTACTTACACTGTCGATTTGGCCAGAGCCATTTCCGCTTTGATCCAATTTGACGCCCGGGGGATTTTCAATGCGGCGAATAGTGATCTCTGCACTTGGTATACCTTTGGCCAGGCCATTTTAAAGCTTTCGGGGATGAATAAGGTGAGGGTGATTCCCATCTCTTCAAAAGAGCTTGCTCGTCCCGCGGTCCGGCCCTCTTATTCTGTTCTCAACTGCCAGAAGTTGAAAAAGGAAACCGGTTTGACTTTGCGACCATGGTCCGAGGCTCTGAAGGAATACCTTTCCACGGTTCGCCCATCCATGGGTAGAACGGGCAGATAAGGGAAAGAAGGAAAAAGAGAGGAAGGGGTTTGGCGATGAATATCTGTATCATCGGCACAGGTTATGTGGGATTGGTAACAGGAGTCTGTTTAGCAGAGTTTGGAATGAGTCTGATCTGCGTGGATAATGACCACTCGAAGATCGAACTTCTCCAACAGGGGAGGGTGACCATCCATGAACCAGGGCTTGAAGATCTTGTGATGAAGAATATGAGGGAAGGAAGGCTTTCTTTTTCTACCAGCATCGAGGAGGGTATGAAATCGAGCTTAGTCATCTTCATTGCGGTGGGAACGCCTTCCAATGATGACGGTTCTGCGGACCTCAAGTATGTAGAGGAGGTGGCTAAAGAAATTGCCCGAACTATGGATGGCTATAAAGTGGTGGTGGTCAAATCCACCGTCCCCGTTGGAACCTGCCGTCGCTTGAAACAACTGATCAAAGACCATCAAATCCAACCCACTCCTTTTGACATTGTCTCCAATCCTGAATTTCAGAGGGAGGGATCCGCGATTGAGGATTTTATGCGGCCGGACCGAGTCACCATCGGTGCAGAAAGCGAGCAGGCTATTGCCATTATGAGAGACATTTACAGTGCTCTCTATCTGATTGAAACCCCGTTTGTCATCACTTCTTTAGAAACAGCCGAGATGATCAAATATGCGGCGAACACCTTTTTGGCCACCAAAGTAAGCTTCATTAATGAGATTGCCAACCTCTGTGAAAAGGTGGGTGCCGATGTCCATCCTGTGGCGAGGGCCATGGGCCTGGATGGAAGAATCGGGAAGAAGTTTCTTCACCCAGGTCCAGGATATGGAGGATCCTGTTTCCCGAAGGATACCCGAGCCCTTTCGAGGATGGCCCAGGAGAAAGGATATTCCTTCAAAATTCTGGACGCTGTCATCCATGTGAACGAAGAGCAAAAAAGAAGGATGGTCATAAAAATCGCAGAGAAAGTAGGAGACCTTAAGGGTAAGACCATCGGGATCCTCGGTCTTTCCTTCAAGCCGAACACGGACGACATCCGGGAATCCTCTTCGATGGTGATTATTCAAGGACTTCTGGCCATGGGAGCCAAAGTGAAGGCCTTTGATCCAGCGGCCATGGAGCAAACCAAGGCGGTCTTCCCTAAAATAGAGTATGGAGAAAATGCCTATGATGTTGCCAAAGGAGTGGATGCATTGGTTCTGGTAACCGAGTGGAATCAATTCCGGCGTTTGGATCTTCAACGCATTAAAGAGCTGCTAAAAAAACCGGTCTTCATTGATCTGAGAAATGTCTATGATCCGGATCAGATGAAGCGGTTAGGTTTTGATTACTGCGGCGTTGGAAGGTGAGGGTGGGTATTGGCTCATTCCGAAAAGGACTGGATCTTTGTCTCCGATGCCCATTTTACAGGAAAAGGCTCCGAATCGATGGAGGCGTTTCTTAGCTTCTTAGATTCGGAGAAGAACAAAATGGGCCATTTGGTGATTCTGGGGGATCTCTTTGAATTCTTCTTTGGTTTTAAAAATTTTTTCTCATCTGAAAAATCTTCTGTTTTTGCAGACTATCTTCCCGTGTTCCGTAAGCTTCAAAATCTTTTTGACGAGGGAATCCGAATAAAATATTTCGAGGGAAATCACGATTTCTTCCTCCATTCCTTCTTTTCAGAACAATTCAAGATGGAGGTGGACGTCTATCCCAAGGGAGGTGAAGAAAGGTTGGGAGTTCATCGCCCATGGAGATTTATCAAATCCAAAACAGTGGACTTATCGGATCTTCCGAAGGATTCTTAAAAATTCATGGAGTTATCGATGCATTCATTTTGTAGGCCCCCGGCTCTCTCGTCGAATTGCCCAGAGGCTGAGCGACCTGAGTTATCAAAAATATCATAACGATCTCCCCTCCCTTCCCCCACCTGCCTTCAAGACCTTTGCTCATCAGAGGTTTTTAGAAGGCTTTGATGTCGTCATTCTCGGCCACTCCCATTTCCCGGAGGAGGTTGAGGAGTGGATGGATGACAGGAGATGCCTTTATTATAATGTTGGGGATTGGATGGTTCACCGATCCTTTTTACGTTTCACTCCACCTGATCGATTTGAGTTAAGTCGATTTGTTTAAGGAAGATGGGGGGATGGATAGGTAAGGAGATAGAGAGATAGGGTGATGAGGAGAGTGATTACGGACACGCGACACGCCTGCCTGCGGTAGGCAGGGACACGATCACGATATTTTCTAGGTATTTTGAACATGGCAAACAGGGCAATATTTCTTGATCGGGATGGAACCATTAATGAGGAGGTAGGATACGTCAACCATCTCGAACGGTTTATCCTTCTCCCTCGAACAGGTCAGGCGATTCGATTGTTGAACCAGTATGAGTGGAAGACCGTGGTGGTTACCAATCAATCCGGTGTTGCAAGAGGTTATTTCCCAGAATCGTTGGTCCATGAGGTTCACCAGAAGATGCAGGATCTCTTAAAGGAGGAGGGAGCCCATCTTGATGGAATCTATTATTGCCCCCATCATCCTGATATGGGAATACCTCCTTATCGGCAGAAGTGTCGATGTCGAAAGCCGGCCACCGGATTGATCGAGGAGGCGGTGAAGGCATTGGATATCGACTGTGCTCAAAGTTATATGGTGGGGGATCGGGGGGTGGATATCGAATTTGGTCATACCATCGGAGCCAAAGCGATCCTCGTCCTCACCGGATATGGAAAGGGAGAATGGGAATATTTCCGAGATCAGTGGAGGGTCAAGCCGGATTATGTCGCCGAAGATCTCTTTGCGGCCGTTCATTGGATTTTTCAACAAGAGGGGCTCGATTTCAGTCGGTGAAAAAGTGAATGGGTTAAGGTTAAGAAGCCAGTTTGCCTGCCTGCCGGTAGACAGGGTTACCCTAACCGTTGAATCGAAGACTTTTTTCTTGTAAATTAAAGGAGGGTAAAAGATGCCGCTCAGCAAAGAACTATTAGAAATTTTAGCCTGCCCAAAATGTAAGGGCGATATTTATTTGAATCGAACGGGGGATGGTTTAATCTGCAAGGCTTGCAGTCTTCTCTATCCCATTAAGGACGATATCCCTGTGATGTTGATTGATGAAGCTCTCCCCTATCGGGGAGAGGAGAGGTAAGAGATTTCGGAATTCGGAGTGCGGATTGCGGAGTTAAGAATCTAACCTGAAATTCAAAGTTTGAAATCTGAAATCAAAAATATAAAAAATGATTGCTTATCTTCTCTACTTGCTTCTAAAAGGCTTAAGCTTCCTTATCAATCTCCTTCCAGAAGGTTTTGCTCTCTGGGCGGGGAGACAGTTGGGAAATATGATGTACACCCTGGACCTGGAGCATCGCAGGGTGGCCATTCAAAATCTTCAAGTTGCTTTTGGCCAGGAGAAGTCGAAAGAAGAAAGGCATGCCATCGCCAAAAAGAATTTCCAAAATTTGGGAATGATGGCCATTGAATTTTTCCGGATCCCTGGGATGGATCTAGAGACCTATAAGGAAAAAGTGGAGGCGGAGGGGGTCGATGAAGCATTGAAGGTTCTTGAAAAAAATAAGGGAGCCCTTCTTTTACTCGGACATTTCGGAAATTGGGAATTGATGGCCCTGATGTCGAAGGTCATCAAAAAGACAATCCTGGTCATTGCCAAACCCATCAAACAATCCCAAAGGTGATCCGGGCACTTTCTGAAAATAAAGTGGTTGGCATCCTGTTTGATCAACGGGGAAAACGTAGCAAGGGGGTCTGGGCAGACTTTTTCGGGCGAAAAGTACCGACCACCCCGGGTCTGGCTGTGATGGCGTTAAAAAGCGGTGCTCCGGTTCTGCCGGTTTATATGATTCGAAATGGATTTCAGAAACATCGTCTTATCGTCAAGGAACCCCTTGAATTGATCCGTACCGGTGACTTTCACAGGGATATAGAAGCGAATACCCAACTCTTCAACGATACGCTGGAGTCCATTATCCGCCAGTATCCTGATCAATGGCTCTGGATCCATCGGCGATGGGAGAGAAAGAAGAGGGTTCACCATCGATGAAACAGCTTCCCCAAAAAAGAAGCGAAGGTTCTTCAACTAAAAAGCCGAAGCGGGAGAGGCACACTTACCTTCGTGTTGGGGATAAGGTGCTCCATAAGAAGCTTAAATCCTGGGGAGGCGGGATCGTAATGGAGACGTGGGCCTCTGAGCTACCGGGTGGAATGTGCTATGTTCGAATTCTCTTCCAGGATGGGAAACAGAGGGTCTTCGATAATAATTTTGACAGCGCCTGTTGCTGTTACTATACGGGAATCACCCTCCTCAACCGCATGGAATTATAACTCTTCCCCTTTTTGATTCACCCTTCATTCTTTCTGGTCACTGAGATAGTTTCCTAAAAGTCCCCGGCTGTGTTCATCATCGTGACAGTAAATACAGAGATTCTCCCAATTCGATCCATCCGGGGGATTATTCAGATGATTTCCATCTCTGTGGTGCACGGTCAGGAGATGTCTCGCCTTTTCATCGAATTCTCTCCCACATTTGGCACAGATGAGGCCGTGTATTTTTAGAGAGCGTTCTCGATAATCACTTCCTTTGGAACCAGGTTTTTGTAATTTTTTAAGAGTTTCTTCAATCGATTCATCATTACCTTTTTTTTGAGGTGGGTGCTTCTTATGAATTCGATAAGGTCTATTTTTCATAGGGGTGACCTCCTCTATGGAGAGAGCAGGACCTGATCTCCAAAATGCTCTTTCAATGAAACCGAAAGTGCCTCAGCAGCCGTTGGGTCAGTAAACTCCACCATGAGTTCTCCTCCTTCGCCTAAAATCAGCCGCCCATGTTTTTTAACCACCTCAGCCACCTCCTTGGGTTCCGCAGTCCACCAACCACGGGTGCGTTGAAGCAGTTCTTCACCCTTCAACGGTTGCGGAGTGACCAGATCGACGCTGCGAAACCATGCCTCCCATCCAATTTGTGCTGGAGCCCGAAGCACAGGGCTCACTGGGTCATGATAGATACGGCAACGGCCAAATAAACGAAGGCGAATCATGGCAGCGTCTCCTTTAGAAAACGGAAGATTTTCTCGTTCATTGGTAGCCAATCTTTGGGAACCTTAACACCGACTGAACTCAAAGCCCTTGCCAGGCAGTGGAGGTAGAAAGGGGCAGCCTCTTTCTCATCCCCCATGATTCCCTGTCTGACGGCAAGAGGCCAGGTTTTCTCGAAGAGTTCCAGGGCCTGTTCACGGACACTTCGGAGTCTCTTGTCAAAAAGGAGGATATTCAGAGACTTCAATAATTGCTGCTGGGCTTCCTCCATCAAAGAAAAAACCCGCCGCATACTCTGAACCGAAGGGTCATGACCCCATTCATCTTGAATCGATTTCATCGAACCCAGACTGTCATTCTGAACTTGATTCAGAATCTAAAGGACAAATCAGACCCTGAAATCGATAGATCCTGATTCTGAAACAAGGATGACATTACTTATTCAGGACCTGGTTCAGGGTGACAAGAAAGTGCAAATATTCTTCACGCCCCTCCCGTAAGGGTGAGGAAATTTATCCATTGATGATGTCAACCGTGACTTCAATCCGGTCAATTGGATTATCGTTACCATCTTTGGGTTGAGATACAATCTTATCCACTACCTCCATCCCGTTCACCAACTCACCAAACACTGTATATTTTCCATCCAGAAACGGTGTATCCGCCACGCAGATAAAAAACTGAGATCCGGCGCTATCTGGATGGGCAGCCCTTGCCATCGAGAGCGTCCCTCGCTTATGAAGTTTTTGACTAAACTCTGCTTTCAATTGATAACCCGGACCTCCCATGCCGTGCTTTGATCGATCAACTTCTTTTGAGTTAGGATCCCCTCCCTGAATAACGAACTTGGGGACGATTCTGTGGAAAGTCGTTCCATTATAAAATCCTTTTTGGGCAAGTTCGACGAAGCTTTTGACGTGGTTAGGCGCAATCTCAGGGAAGAACTTCAAAGTAATATCTCCCCATTGGGTGTGGATGATAGCGTGGTGTTCGGACGTTTTATTTTCCTCCGTGGTTCTTTCATTGATTTAAATTCCAGTCGTAAGGTTGATATCGGATCTGGATACGATCTCTCCGCTGTTGTAGAAAAGTCTTCTTTTCCCCTTCATCGAGGAATTCAAGAAGGAGTTCCATCTTGTTTGATTGATAAAAATTCTCTTCATGAAAAGATTAAGACCATTTAAAATTAACAGGGGAATACCCTAAAATCAATAGGAAGGCATATAAAAATGCCTTGTTTAGGTATAGAAATTTTGGTATCTATAATATCTTGAAAGTGGAAAGTGGAATGCGGAGGGTGGTTTTTAAAGATCCACTCTCTACTTTCTACATTTCACCTTCAAATGAGAAGGAGGTGTTTGATAATGATTTCGGTCCCAGCCCACAAGGTCACCTAAAAGACATGCGTCATCAATAGGGTTATCCATGATGATAAGAAAGGGACAAGAGTTACGAGATTCGGAATTGATATTTTAAATAGAGAGGAGAATATAGATGAAGCGATATGTGATTGTTGGGAATGGAGTAGCGGGCGCAAGAGCAGCAGTTAAGATCAGGGAGGCGGATCAGAAAGGAGACATTCGAATCTTTACAGAAGAGGCTTACCCCTTTTACTACCGGGTTCGATTTCCAGAGTACGTCGCAGGAGAGGTGACCATTCAGAATCTCACTATTCATAACAAAGAATTTTATCAAAGCAAGGAGGTATCGATCCATTTAGAAGAGGGGATCATAGAGGTGAATTCACAAAAAAAGGAGGTCACCAGCCAAAAAGGAAAAACCTATCCTTATGACCTCCTGCTCATGGCAACGGGTGGGTATGCCTTTGTGCCGCCTATTGAAGCGACTGAGAAGAAAGGGGTTTTTACCCTTCGGACAATGAAAGATGCAATCGGTATGAAGGCATTTTCAGAAGGGGTGAAGCAGGCGATCCTCATTGGAGGAGGGCTTGTGGGATTGGAGACAGGAGGGGCTCTATTAAGGCGGGGGATAAAAGTGGCTGTGATCGAATATAATCCCAGGATTCTTCCCAGACAGATGGATCCTGAAGGAGCAAAGATCCTACAGGGGAAGATGGAATCAATGGGGTTCTCCTTTTTCCTCAACGGTCAATCTGAGGAAATTCTTGGAAAAGAGACAGTGGAAGGGTTACGCCTCAAGGACGGAAGGACGGTCGAAGGCCAGATGGTGGTCATCTCCGCTGGAGTGAAGCCAAATATAAAACTAGCCCAAACCATGGGTCTGGAAATAAAGAATGGAATTTTGGTCAATGACAAATTGGAGACGAAGACAAGGAGAGACGGCTGGAATGAATATGGCAGGAGGAAACGCCCCTTACGAAGGAACAGTGGTTTCGAATATACTCAAGGTGGTGGGAATAGATCTGACCGCTTCAGGGGATATTGATGCTGAGGGGAAATTGGAATGTGTGGTGAAGACCGACCGGGAAAAGAACGTCTACCGAAAGGTGGTTTTTAAAGAAGACAAAATCGTGGGCTGCATTCTCCTGGGGAATATCAAGGGGAATTCCGAAATCCTCAATGCCATTGAAAAACAGGTCAATGTAAAGGATATGAGGAGTCTCATTTTGGAGGAAGATTTCGATTTTAAAAAGTTGAAATAGACCCATAAAAAATCCACCGAACTCAATGAGCTCGATGGATCTTTTAGGTAAAAGGGTTAATAAGGAGGAAAGAGTTGTTATCTTGATAATCATTATACCCTAGTTACATTAAAAGAAGATTAAAAATAGATTAGAATTTTCTAATTTTTTTACCTGGGGAGGTGGCCAATGGAAGAGGACCAGAAACTGAGCGAAGAGGAATTTGTGCTCCAGGCAATTANNGGCGAAANNNNGAGTCCAGAAAAGAGCGATAGATTCCGGGTCAAGCCCGGAATGACACCGAAGAGAGGCAGTTGATACCCCGCTGCTTGCGGNGGGGTAGTTCATTGGCGAATGAAGGGAAGATTGAGACGAGGCCCTTTAAGGGTGGAGCAATGCTTTTTTCCCTGGAGAGGCTCCCAAAAGACCTTCCGCCGAAGAGATTATCCATTTGATATTGGAATCCGGGAACCGATCTCTCTCCGAAGAGGAGTTCGTCATCGCAGGGATCACAAAGCTGAGAAGGGAGCCTTACAAAGGGATCCACAGTGTCTTCAGCGGATTCAATGAGGCCTTCCGAAAACATTTCAATAAAGACCCGATTGAATTCACAAGCAAGATGGCCTTGGCTGGGAAGGTTGAAATCATGCCATTAAAAAATGGGAAAGGAGTGATGCTCTATCTTCCGGGGGATGGGCCCAGGGGAAGAAAGACGGATGAAGCCCTTAAAAAGATTTTGGGATAGAGAAAATCCATTCCAAACTCAAAACCCATTTCTCCAAACGACCACGATACCGAAATGCCAATCCCTAAATGGCAACGACCCAGTCCTCCCTCATTTTTACATCACCGCCTCTTCGTTCAAAAGCTGCCCGTCTGAGAGCCTAATCAGCCTTCTTGTATAGTGGGCGTATTCATTGCTGTGGGTCACCATGATCACGGTGATTCCCTCTTGATTCAACGTGGTGAGGAGTTTCATCACCTCGACACCCGTGCGCCTGTCAAGGTTGCCTGTCGGTTCATCGGCAAGGAGAATGGGAGGACGGTTCACAATGGCCCTGGCAATGGCCACACGTTCCTGCTCGCCCCCGGAGATCTGACTCGGCAGGCGGCTTGCCTTGCCTTGGAGGCCCACGTGTGCCAGGGCGTCGATGGCTGCGGAAACCTTCTTTTTCCTGCTTGGGTTCACGATGGCCAGTGGCAACATGACATTTTCTGCAAGCGTCAGGTAGGGCAGAAGATGAAAGCTCTGGAAAATGAAACCAATGGACTTTTTGCGAAAATCAGCGCGCTCGTCGGAAGTGAGGGCGTAGACATCCGCCCCGTCCACGATGAACCTGCCTGATGTCGGGGAATTGAGACCCCCCAACATGGAAAGGAGAGTTGACTTGCCAGAGCCTGACTCACCCATAATGGCTAAAAATTCCCCTGCCTCAATCCCAAGGCTGACGTCTGCAATAGCGGTGACGGTCGCCGCACCCGTACCATATTGCTTGATGAGATTTTTTGCGTCTATGTAACTCATGGTTTTCCTCCTTAAAGTGCCCTTAGCGCTTCATTGGGGTCGAGCCGTGAAGCCATTAGTGCAGGATATAGGCTTGCGCCAATTCCGAGTATGATCGATGCGAGAAAGGCGGCTCCCGCCATCACCGGGTCAAGAGAAATAGCTCCGTGGCCATGCCCTTCGGTAAACAGGGGGAGGAGTGCCCTTGTCGCGCCCAAGCCGGCAAAGTAGCCTGTTATCCCTGCTACGGCTGCCACAATACCCGCTTCGAGTAGTATGATACGAATGACGTGGGACTTCCGGAATCCCATGGCGCGGAATATCCCGATCTCCACGGTCCGCTCACGGACACTTCCCATCATGGTGACCAGAACCATGAGGCATCCGACAAATAATACCAGCGCTGAAACGACATAGGAAAACTTCTGGAAGTGATCGATTGTCTCCATCCGCCCTTTCACCACCTGCTGGATAGCCATGACGCTGGCACTGGGGAGAACGTCGGAGATCTGCTTCACCATCTCGGGGATGGGGCATCCGGAGCAGAGGGCAGCTACTTCTGCCATGGAAATTTTATTTTGTTGACCAAGAATAGTCTGTGCGGACGAAAGTGGAGCGAAGATAAGCCCATCGTCCTGTGAGCCCGTTGTTTCGAGTATGCCCATGACGGACAACTCTTTACCCTGGATGTTGACCTTGTCGCCAAGTTTAAGGCTGGTGACACGGGAGGTTTCCGCACCGAGAAGAATACCCTCTCCATCGATGGGGATCTTCCCTTTTACGCTCCACCACGGCCTCAGAATCTGGGTGGCTGTGAAATCGACCCCTGCCATCAGGACGCGGTGCCCTCCTATCATGACTGGACCGAGCACCATGGGCCCCACCGCGGCCACGTTAGAAGCGTTCTTAATGGTCTTGATCTTTTCGAGTTCTTCCTGTCGTATTTCCTTCATGTCGAAAGAAATGCCACCCAACGACATGCCCCCATAGGTGAGAGATAGGTTTTCAGTCTTGGGAACGATCAGGATGTTGGCCCCATACATTTCCAGCTTGTGGTTGATATCACTCTTCATCTCCTGGACAAGGCTGATGAGTCCGACGACCGTGGATACGCCGATGAATAGCCCTGCAAGCACGAAAATCGCGCGGGCTTTTCGTCGTCTCAGGTTGCTGAATGCAATGTTTTTAAGGGTCATCGCTTCACCCCCCTGAGATCAAAATATTTCTTGCCCTCGAGAAGATCAGCCACCTGGATCAGGACATTCCCATTCGCGATCTTCCGTTTGAGCGGGGCGGGGTTGCAGCCCCCCTGGACCTCATTAACACGGGTGGATGGAAAACGTTTACCACAGTTGTTACAGACC
>PDVJ01000372.1_pt1 | contig 15013 bp, 16 predicted proteins | sample 1369811 | NCBI WGS metagenome assembly PDVJ01 (sample SAMN07795376, study PRJNA414565) | Alkali sediment metagenome, whole genome shotgun sequencing project. | reverse complement strand
GGATGGAATTATCAATCATTCAAAATAGATTACAAAACATCTTGAAGGGATGATGAAATTGTGCTAATTTTTACTAATAAATATTGGAGGGATTGATATGCACATCGACGAAAGCAAAAAGTATGATAAAAGAAATATTGAAAGGAATATCAAAGACGGGATAATTACTGAGAAAGATTACGGAATTTACTTTTCCAGACTACCAGACATAAGCGATAAATTATTCAATCTCGGAGAAGACATGACGGATTTTAACGAATTAGATCAAAAAAGGGAAGATGAGACACCCACAAAAAAGAAAGGGATCAAGAAAAAAGCAAAGGGGAAAGGAAAAACTAAATAATTATGCCTATTTATGAATATAGATGTAAAGAATGCAAACAGGAATTTAGTCAATTAATTCTCAACCCAAGAGAGATCAAAACCGTTAGATGCAAATTCTGTCAGAGCCGAAATCTAACCAAATTAGTTTCAGCCTTTTGCATCCATCAAACTGAAGATTCTCGTTTGGCAAACCTTGATACTTCAAAAACCAAAGGAGATGATTTCTATAAAGATTCAAGAAATATCGGACTTTGGGCAAAAAAAAGGATGAAGGAAATGGGCGTGGATTTGGGATCGAAGATGGATGAAATTGTAGAAAAAGGGAGGACAGGCAAGATTCTTGAAGAGTATAATAAATAACGAAGTTATTGGAAAAATCTATGGAAGATAAAGATTATTATAAAGTTCTTGGGGTTTCAATGGACGCCTCTGAGGATGAAATAAAAAAGAGTTATCGAAAAGTAGCGATGCAGTATCATCCTGACAGAAATCCGGGAGATAAAGAAGCCGAGGAAAAATTTAAGATTGCCTCAGAAGCCTATGAGGTCCTAAGAGACCCTGAGAAGAGACAAATATATGATCGCTATGGGATAGAGGGTCTCAAGGGAACCGGATTTACTGGTTTTAGAGGCTTCGAGGATATTTTCTCTTCATTTGGAGATATCTTTGAAGATTTTTTTGGATTTAACGCCTCCCAAAGACGAAGAACAAGAGCGGTACAGGGCGCGGATTTAAGATATGACCTAAAACTTTCATTCTATGAGGCTGCTTTTGGTAAAGAATTTGAGATCGAGATCCCTAAAAAAGCTTTGTGTGAGGTCTGCAATGGAACGGGCGCTAAACCTACTTATCCCACCCATTGCCCGAATTGTAAAGGTTCGGGACAGGTCACTCGTTCTCAAGGGTTTTTTACGATCAGTACAACTTGTTCACAGTGTCATGGAGGAGGGAAGATTATTCCTCATCCGTGTAAAGAGTGTCGAGGACAAGGGAAGGTAAAAAAGACTAAAAAAATCCAAATAAAAATACCTCCTGGAGTGGATACCGGGTCCAAATTAAGAATTCGGGGTGAGGGTGAGATCGGAGAAAGGGGCGGTCCCCATGGAGATTTATTTGTTTTTCTTTACAAGAGAGGTGGATGATATCCTTTGCCAAATACCGATTAGTTTCCCTCAAGCGGCTTTGGGAACTGAAATAGAAGTGCCTACTTTAAATGGCAAAAAGAACTTGAACCTCCCAAAGGGAATGGAAAGTGGAGAAATTTTTAGAATAAAGGGAGAAGGATTCCAAAAAATCAGAGGCTATGGTCGGGGGGATCAACTTGTTCAAGTGATTGTAAAAACGCCCAAAAATTTATCAAAAAAACAGGAGGAACTTCTAAGGGAATTTGAGGAATTAAATAAAAATAGGGAAAAAACAGAAGAGGGCTGGAGAAGGTTTTTCAAGAATTAAAATAATAGTTAACATAATATATCTTATCAGACATTATTTTGGAATCTAATAATAAATTATCCGGGATCATCCTTTCAGGCGGGAAAAGTGTCCGGATGGGACAAAATAAGGCCTTTATTGAAATCGATGGGATTTCTATTATTAACAGAATTGTTGCCCTATTTAACGAATTGTTCCAAGAGATTATTATTGTTACAAATGAAAAGGAATTATTTTATTCTTTTGATTCAAAAATTTATTCTGATCTTATTCCTAATAAAGGGGCGTTAGGAGGGTTATATACCGGGATCTTCTTCTCCAGCTTTCCATTTTCGTTCTGTGTAGCTTGTGATATGCCATTCATTAATAAATCAATTGTCCATTATTTGATTCAGAATCTAAAGGAGTATGATGTCATTGTTCCCCAAACGAAAGATGGTTTACAACCCTTACATGCAATTTATTCTAAAAATTGTCTGAGACCTATAAAAAATATGATTGAACAAGGAAAATATAAAATTCTTGATTTCTATCATCTGGTGAGAGTCAAGATCGTTGACGAAGAACATTTTATTCAACTCGATCCAAAACGAGAATCTTTTTTAAATATCAATACCCCTGATGAATTGAATTCTATTAGAAAAAGCAAAATAAAGATTGAAACATGAAAAAGAAAATCATTTTATATTCGTTTCTTTTATTTTTTATTGGACTTTTTTTCGGCACACAGGGAATCCATTCCAAACCGTTGAGTGAAGAAGAACAATTATTATGGGTGGCGACGGGAGCCTTTAAGGATGGTTTTTATGATATTGCAGAAAAACAATTTATAAGTTTTATAAATAATTATCCTAAACATGAAAAAATCTTTGATCTTCATTTCCTTTTGGGAAGAACGCTATTCATGAGGGGCAAGTTTAAAGAGGCCAAAACGATTTTTTCAAACATACTCCATGAGGGAAAACAATTTGAAAATATGGATTACACCCTCTTGGGGATGGCCGAAGTGAAACGAATTCTCCTTTCCCTTATTAAGAGGTTCCCAAAATTTGACCAGATCGATTTTGCCTATTATCTGTTAGGGTTACTTGAGCTCGGATCCAACCAATTTGCCGCCTCAGAATCTACCTTTAAAAAGGTCTCTCAATCCCCAAAAAATAACGGACTCATTCACTCCTCCTTTTTTTGGATGGGGGTCCTCTCCTTTAAACAGAAACAATATGAAACAGCTGCCATTTATTTTTCGACCCTCTTAGAGAACCCTAAATTAATTCCCTTCGTCTATCTAAAATATGTTTTATTCTGGCTGGGCGAGGCCCAATTGAAATTGGGGAGATTTCAAGAAGCCTACTCCACTTACAAAAAATTTTATGAGCAATTTAAACAGGATTCTATCACTCCGGAGGCCTACTGGAGGATAGGATTTTGTGAATATCAAATAGGAGATATCAAGAGTTCCATCGCAACCTTTCAATCCTTTAAAAACCAATTTAAGTATTCCCCCCTTTTCCTACGCACCCACTTCCTGATCGGAACGTTGATGCTAATGAATGGGGATCATCACGCTTCAATCAAAGAATTAAATTCTATTCTGCATCCTTCCCAAGAAACTCTTTGGGGAGGGACCTCCCTTCTGGCGCTTTATTGGAATTACATCCAATTGGGAGATACTGATGGGGCGAATCGGATTTACCAGCGTTTACAAAAATCAAACCATTTCGATGATGAAAAAACCTTTCTCCAATGGCTCAATGCCGAGATGTTTTTCACGAAAGGGGAGATAATGGATTCCCTCCCCTATTATTTCAACCTCCTCAATACAAAATTTAGAGAAAAGGCGTTATTCCAAATAGGCAGAGGAAATTTTTATGAAAATAAGTTTAGGGAAGCCATTACCAATTTGGACATTTTGCTCCTTGAATTCCCAAATTCCCAATATCTTGAAGAGGGATTATTTATGAAAGGCGAATGCCTGGTCCAATTTGGAAATTTAGATCAGGCGATCGAAACCTATCAGCTCATCCTACAACAGAACAAGAATAATGTTTGGACGCTATTTGCTTTAACGCAGCTGGGGACGATCTATGTTTTTCGAAATGACTCTGAACAAGCGGAAAAGGTTTTTAAGAGTGTGGTGGAAGCGTTTCCCCATCATCCTCTCTTTTATCATGCCTCCCTTCAATTAGGAAACTTGAATTATCGTCAGAAAAACATGGTGGAGGCCATTCATCATTACTCGATGGTTCTGAAGGGAAATCTCTTGGAATTGCTGGGGCAAGCCTACTTCGGATTGGGAGAAATATTCTACCAACAGGGGAAATATGAAAAGGCCCTTCACAGTTTTGAAAGCGCCCTTCCCCATCTGAAGGAAGCCTCTTCAGGATTCTTTCTCACCTATTTGGAGATTGGGAATCTAAAAAGGAGATGGGGAAAATATGAGGAGGCTCAAAAAGCTTATTGGATCGTCCTCGATCAATCAAAAGATGAAGAGATGAGGAAGGCCGCGAGAGAATTATTGAATCGCATCGAATTCCCTTGATCCGATTCGCTTCATCCCTTCTTAACGCGGATTTCATAAATGGAATGGGAAAAGGTCACGATTCAAAAAATGGAGCTCAAGGACCTGGAGGATATCCTCTCCATCGAGGATTCTGCCTCTCTGCCTCTTTGGTCGAAAAAGATGTTTATCGAGGAGATGAAACATCCGTTTGCTTTCTGCTATGTCTTAAGAGGAGAGAATGGTTCGATGTCGCCGGTATTCGGTTATATCTGTTTCCGGAATATGGCTCAAGAATCGGAACTGTTCAACCTGTGGGTGCATCCTCACTATCGCCAAGAGGGCATTGGGAAAAGGTTAATGCAATTCTATATTGATTTTAGCCTTCGAATGGGAATGAAAACCTTTTATCTCGAAGTCCATTCTTCCAATGCGTCGGCCATTCATCTTTATCACTATTTCTCTTACCAAGCCTTTGGGATGAGGACTATCAAGGGAAGTTCGATGCCCTTCTCATGATGAAAAAAGTTTAAAAAGTTATGCCTCTCCAGACGAATGGAATGGTGATCAAAAATGATCGAATCAGATCTCCCTATTTCATTTTAGGGATTCACTGCCCTTCCATTGCCGATCAAATTAAGCCCGGCCAGTTTATTATGCTCAAGGTTTCTGACAATCACTCTCCCTTTTTGAGACGTCCCTTTAGTGTTTATAAAACCTTCCCGGCCCACTCAGAAGAGAAAAAAAATAGGGGGGAGTTAGTCATCCTCTATAAAAAAATTGGAAAAGGGACTCAAAAGATGACGACTTTTAAAAAAGGTCAAACGATCAATCTCATCGGCCCCCTGGGGAAAGGATTCACCACCCCTCCCCTTTCCCCTTCTGCGAGGTGTATTCTCATCGGGGGAGGAGTGGGAATCGTTTCTTTGTACCTCTTAGCCCAAGTTTTAAAGGATCGAACATTATTTGTTTTTATCGGAGGAAAAACGCAGGAGGATATATTATGTGTGGAGGACTTTAAGAAATTCACCCCAGACATTTCTATCGCCACCGAAGATGGAAGCCTTGGGTTTAAAGGAACCGTCGTCGATCTTTTTATCTCCAAAAAAAAATTGTTTAATCAAAAGGTCTACCTCTATTCCAGCGGCCCCATGGGGATGTTGAAGGCGTTGGCGAGGAACATCAATTTCAAGAATACCATCTGCGAAGTTTCTTTGGAGACAAGAATGGGATGCGGCTTTGGAGCTTGTTGGGGATGCGTCGTTAAAACAAATCATCCCCAGACACCCTATCAACGGATCTGCAAAGAGGGGCCCGTTTTCAATTTAGAGGATATCCTCTGGGAATAATCGTATTTTAATGCGAGAGTGCGATTTAAAAGTAAGAATTGGCAACCTGATACTTAAGAACCCGGTGATCGTCTCTTCGGGGACATTTGGGTTCGGTGAGGAATTTGAAGATTTTTTCGACCTAAATCGTCTGGGCGCTATCATCCCGAAAGGAATTTCATTAAAACCCATGGCGGGGAATCCTCCCCCTCGAATTTTTGAAACAGAAGGAGGAGTCATCAATTCCATTGGACTTCAGAATCCTGGGTTTCAAGCATTTATAAAAAATAAATTGACCTATTTTCGAAACCTCACCACCCCTCTGATCATCAACTTTTTTGGGAATACTCAAAAAGAATATATCGAATTGGCAAGACGTTTTGATCATATCCCTGGCATTTCAGGCCTGGAGATGAATATCTCCTGCCCCAATGTCAAAAGGGGTGGAATGACTTTTGGCACCGATCCTCAAATGGCGCACCGCCTCGTCCGGGCGGTAAGAAAAGCGACGAAATTAACGTTGATTGTAAAATTATCACCTCAGGTTGCAGATATTGGTTTCATGGCGAAGTGTGTCGAAGAGGGAGGAGCCGATGCGGTCTCTCTCGTGAATACCTTCCTGGCCATGGCCGTTAATATCCATACCCGAAAACCAGAACTGGGGAATAGGCTGGGAGGCCTTTCCGGCCCGGCCATTAAACCGATTGCTTTGAGAATGGTTTGGGAGGTCAGTCAGGCAGTCAAGATACCTGTCATTGGGATGGGAGGCATTATGAATGCCCAGGATGCGATCGAATTCATCTTGGTGGGGGCTTCAGCCATTCAAATCGGAACGGCCAACCTGGTCAATCCAAGAACAGGGATAGAAGTCATTCGCGGAATAAAGAAATACCTGATCCACAATAAAATAGACCGCCTCCAGCAATTGATTGGTACTCTTGAAAAAACCTAAAAAAAGGGATCTTGTCAAATCTCATCTTTAAAAATCTTGGGTGAGATAAAGATCAACAAATCTTTTCTTTCGTCTCTTTTAGTCTCTTTCTTGAATAACCATCCCAAGAGCGGTATTTTGTTGAACAGGGGAACACCAGTTCCCGTGCTGTCTTTCGTTATCGTATAGATTCCTCCAATGGCAACGACGCCATTGTCTCTTATCAACACCTCGGTGATGGCCTCTTTCTTATCAATACTGGGAGTGTTATAGATACTCTTAAAGACGGGGGAAGGTTCATCCTTTTTGACTTTAATCGTCATTTTGATAAAGCCATCGTTTGTCACATGGGGGGTGACGGTCAATTTCAGATTGGCATCTATGAAATCTTCGCTGGCCGTTCCTTCGGTGGTTAACTTGGTATAAGGGATTCTCAATCCTTGCTCGATGGAGGCCTCCTTGTTATCGAGTGTCGCAATCTTAGGACTTGAAATAACATTGAGATCTCCTTTGGATTCGTAAGCTGAAATGGCGATGTCTAATTGTTTCAACCCAAAAGGCGAGGTGAAAAGAAACTCAAGCACACTCACCGCTCCGGAACCCCCGATAGGAAGGGTGGCTGGCAAATCAACCACTTTGTTGGTGGTTGTTGCGCTCCCTGGCAAAGTGCTCACTGATCCTTGACCTCCTCCAACAGCCACTTTGCTCTTGTCTCCCCCTGATGCCAAGAACCCCCAGGAGACCCCTAATTCCCTTTGGAAGGCCAAGGTGGCTTCGATAATTCTTGCCTCGATCAAGACTTGAGGTGTTCTCAGATCGAGTGATTTTATCAGGCTCTTCACCGCTGGAATGGCTTTAGGGATATCTTTGATAATTAATGTATTGGTCCTCTCATCTACTTTAACATCTCCTCGGTCGCTTAAAACACTCTTCACTTGGGGCATAAGTTCTTTCGCCGCCGCATAGTTGACCGGGATGAGTTCCATGGCCAAGTCTTCCAATTTTTCTTTGGCCCTCTTGGCCTCTAATTCAGCCTGGATTTCTCTCTTGAGCGCTTCGAGGGGAGCGATCCGCACCACATTTCCCACTCGAGTCATCCCGAGGTTTTTGGATTGTAAAATAATCTCGAGGGCTTGATCCCAAGGCACCTCCACTAATCTCATGGTTATCTTTCCGGTAACCTCATCCCCAGCAATGATATTTAAATCGCTCACCTCGGCAATCAGCCTAAGAATATTTTTAATATCAGCATCCTTGAAATCGAGCGATAATTTTCTCCCAATATACATCTTTTCTGCCCGGCCTTCCTCAAGAGTCTTTTTCCCATCTCCTACTTTCTTGGCCTCCGGGGCTGGGGCTGATGGGGAGGGTTTTTCTTCAACCTTTATCTCCTCCTTCTTCACTTCCGCCACAGGCTTCTCTTCTTTCTTAACATCTTCTTTCTTAACTTCCTCCTTCTTAACCTCTTCCTTCTTGACTTCTTCTTTCTTTATTTCCTCTTTTTTTGTCTCTGGGACAACTTCTGCCTTTGCCTCAATCTTTTTTGGCTTCTCTATATCGATATAAAGGATTTTCCCTTCTGTGGATGTTTCAAAGGGTACCTCTTCTCGTAATTTAATTGAAATCCTGATATCATTTGTTTTTCCTGCTTTGACATTCTGAATCGTAATAAAATGAACGGCGCTCTCGAATTCACTGGTATCCAGCTCCCGTTGAAGTTGTTTCGGTGCAGAGGCGTTTTTGATATCCACGACAATGATATTTTTTGAAAGAGGGCGAGATTCAAATTTAGGTTCTTCTGTCAAGTTGACCATCACTCTTGACTTATGATCCATCTGTTTAAAATTAATGTCCTTCAAGGTCGACGGTTTACCCTCTTTGGCTTTTGGAACTGGATTGCTTTCGGAGGGCTTTCCTGCCACTACAATTTGGGGTTCGGAAGGCAGAGGGACATTCCCCATCGAGACCATTAATTTTTCATCCATTCGGTTGATTTGATAGGGGGGCAGCTTAGAAGTAGAGGCATCGAACACGAACCTCACTTTATCTGGATATTGGCCCATCCGTATTTGTTTGATAAAAGGGATCTTCGTTTGGATCGATTTTTTTGGATATCGAGTCTCCACTCCCCAAATATCCACCACTAATCTGGGAGGAGAATCCAATTTAAAAGAATTGTAGTTTTCAAGTCTCCCATCCCCAACGATTTGGATCGTGATGATATCCCCTTTTTCTTCAAGTAAAACATCGAGGACCTCTTTTGCTTTGGAGGCAGGCGGTGGGGTGGGAGCTGGTTCCTCTTTCTTCGGTTCTGATGGAAGGGGGTTTATTTTCGTCTCTTTTATTTCCTCTCCCCCTTTTTTTACTTCTTTGACCTCTACGACTTTTTTAACCTTTTCAATATCAATGATGAGATTCTTCTCCTCTTGGGATATATTATAGTGGGTCATTTGGATAAGACTAATTTCAATCCTTCCTTTATCGTCAAACTGGGTGGTGAGCACTTCCCCAATCGTTCCATTCTGGATTTTAAGGGGATTCTTAACCTGTTTTAAATCAATATTTGGAACGTCAATGGCAATCCTCAAGGGATCGTACAATAATTTATAAAATGGGGGAGCGATTGTCTCAGACCCTTCGATTTTAATTCTTGTGTAATTTTCTTCTTCCCCAAATGATATTTTTTGAATGGTCGAAACCTTGTCCCTTGGGGTTGGAGCATCCGGTTTGGGCGTTTGGATCAACGCTTTTTCGGTGGCACAACCTGATATCCATAGTAGAAAAACAGCCAATAAAGTCATTTTAAGGATCTGAGAAAGTCTCATGATTCTCCTCCTTCTTCCATTTTATGTAGAAATAATGAAATCTCACTCGTTTTTGTTTTGCCAAAAATATCCTCGTAGACCTCCTCTATAATCACTTTATCCTTAAGGATTTTGGTCACCTTCCCATCATTTTTACCGATCAAAGTCCCTTTTTTTAAAAAGTACCCCTTCTTCGTCGCATCCTCGACCAGAGCAATATTCCCTTCAGGGGTGGAAATAATTGCCACCAGTGCCAATTGACTAAGATCGTATTTCTGTAAAGGGGTGAGAGGGCCTTTCTGTTCTTTGATAGGGGTTAATTGGATAAAGGGTTTAAAGGGATCTGGTTTACCGGCAGGGTTGTAAACATATTCGACTTCCTCTTTTTTTTCAGGCTCTTTTTTCTCCGGTTCCTTTTTCTCCACCGCCTTCGGAGCCTCCCCTTTTATTTTCTCAACAGAAGGAGTGGTTGTTTTTTTAGGGAGAGAAGATGGAGGGGTTCCCCCTCCGCAGCCCCCGATGAGGAAGAAAAAGACCATCGATACGGTCATCCACCAATCAACCATTTTATTTAATTTTGCTTTTGGGGATGCCTTCATCCTCTGGTTTTTGTGGTGTGCTTTTCTTTTCACTTTTCGTTTCCTCACTTTTCTTTTCAATAAATCGGTAAGTATTGATTAAACAGGAGGTCTTCACCAGGATTTCGGGTTCACTCCTTCCCTTTATCTCTTTGGCCCTCGTCATATTGAAATCAACGACGTTGATAATTCTTGGAAGTTTACTTACCCTATCAAAGAAAAGACCGGTATGATGGTAGCTTCCCAATAGAATCAGTTCGATGGGAACTTTGGCATAAAATTGTTCAGGCACTTCAGATTTAGGCCTGAAAAGTGTAAATTCAAGATAGGATTCCTTACCCAGGCTGGATATGTTTTTCAATATCTCAGGGATTTCTTTCTCATTGGGAAGTTGGGTCAAGGCATCCTTCAATTCTTCATTCAAATGGGCAATCTGGTCTTTAAATTTTTGGAGATCTCTTGTAATGGCTCGACTTTCATTCAATTCCTTGGATAATTTGTTCAATTTTTCTTTCGTCATTTTAAGTTCATCCTGTTGCGGAATAAAAAAGGTATAAAGATAGAGACCGGTGATAATTCCTAAAATGGCGACTAAGATTAAAACCTTCTTAGGTGTTGAAAGTTTTATGATCGCATCCATTGAGAGTGCCATTTTGCCCCCCTCTCCTTTACTTCAAAATGATTTCACATGAGAGAATAAATTTTTTCAACTTAATCTTGCTCTGTTCCACCTGCTCGCTCACAATTAAATCAACATTTTTGAAAAGTTTCGACTTCCTAAGGTTGGTCATGAAATTGGCGATGGTTTCGTCATCTAGGGCGATCCCTTCGATTCCTAACTTCGACCCCTCTTTTTTCAATGATTCAAGATGAATTTTTTCCGGTTTAAGGATGCTTAATTCATCCAGAACCTTCGCAGGGGTCGCTTTCTCCTTTCTTAATAGGTTGATGACATTCAACTTTTCCTGCAAAATTTTTTGTGCCTCTTTGGCCTTGTTGACTTCCGTGGCCAGCGATTTATAGTAAGCGATCTCCTTTTCTGTCTGAGAGATCTTAGCTAAGGTGTCTTCTTTTTCTTTTCCCAATCTCCATTGAACGAAGATGAGGACCACCAATAAAAGGATGACGGAAAGGACGAGAACCATCATTTCCTTTCTCATCCCCACCTTCTTTTTTTCTTTTCTCGCTAAAAGCAAATTGATCTTGATCATCGATCCCCTACCTTTCTTGAGGCGAGACCCACTCCCACAGCCATGATCGGTCCAATTTCCCTTAAATACTCCAGGTCGAAATTTTTACCACTGTAATCGATTTCTTTAAATGGGTTGACCACCTCCACCGGCACTCCGATTTGTTGCTGTAAAATGATATCAAAATCTTTAATCTTCGATCCCCCCCCGCTCAAATATAACTTCGCTATCTTTTCATAAGTGGTCGTGGATTGATAGAAATCTAAAGAGTTCCCTATCTCACCTACTAAGGATTCAGAGGCGGCTTTCAATACATTCTGTATGATGGGTTGAGAGGTGATATCGGCTTTTGAACCCACTTTAATTCTTTCAGCCTCATCATGGTCCACATGGAGTTGTCTTTGAATTTCTTCCGTAATTTGATTTCCTCCCCTAAAAATATCTCTTGTAAAACTGGAGATGTTGTTTTTAATAATATTGATGTTGGTAATGCTCGCTCCCACATTCGCAATGGCAATGGTCTCTTCCTTTCCCATGTCATAATTCATGCCCAACATATTTTCGAGAGCGAAAGAGTCGATATCGATGATGACCGGATTTAATCCTGATTCCATAATCACCGAGACATAATCATTGATCACATCCTTCTTCGCGGCGACTAACACCACATCCATGACCTCTGGGTTCTCGGGTGTTGAACCAAATATTTGGAAATCGATATTGACGTCATTGATATCAAAGGGGATATATCTTTCGGCTTCCCACTGGATCGATTCTTCCAATTCGGCTTCGGTCATAAAAGGCAAACTAATTTTTTTAACAATGACAGCATGGCCGGATACAGAGGTCACGACATCTTTCGTTTTTGTTTTTGAAGTCGCTATCAGGTCTCGTATGGTATCAATAATCGCCACCGAATCCATCAGGGCTCCATCCACAATCGCTTCTGGGGGGAGCGGTGAGATTGCCAGAGTTTGTAACTTATATCCCTTTTTATCCTCTTTTAATTCCACGAGTTTAATGGTACTGGACCCAATAACAAGGCCAATGATATCTCTCTTTTTACCCCAGTTCATTTTTCTCCCCTCACTTTTTTAAACTCATTTGCAATAATTCAACAATTGATATAATTCTCTGATAAATAATCCCTCTAACTTAATAAATTATTTTAGAATATCTCAATAACTCATGGATACTTTAACCTAATTGTTTTCTAAATTATATTTTTTAATCTTTGTCCTAAGCGTAGCTCGAGAAATGCCTAATGTTTTTGAGGCCTTTGATTTATTCCAATCTAATCTTTTCAACACCTTAGAGAGATGTATCTTTTCCATGTCTTCCAGAGACATATTATCACCAATTTCAAAGACCCCATGCTCTGCATTTCTATGATGAACTCTATCCGTTTGTTTCAATTCAAAGGGGAGATGATTAGGGGTGATCGTCTCCTGATCTGTTAAAATCATGGCCCTTTCAATAACATTTTTTAATTCTCTAACGTTCCCTGGCCAAGAATATTGTATCATCAATTTTTTGGCTTCCTCGGAAAGCCCTTTATTGTTTTTGTTATAATTCTTATTGTTTTCTTCAATAAATAGGTTGGAAAGTAAGAGGATATCTTCCGCCCTGTCGCGAAGGGGAGGCATTTCCACGACCATTACTTTCAATCGATAATATAAATCTTTTCTAAAAAGTCCTTCTTTTACCATGGCTTCTAAATCTTTATTGCTGGCCGCAAGGATACGAATATCCACCTTGATTTCTCTCTCCCCCCCTACCCTCATAAAGGTTTGGTTTTCCAGGACCCTCAAGATTTTTGATTGCAAAAAAGGGTTCATATCCCCAATTTCATCTAAAAAAACAGTCCCGCCATCGGCTAATTCAAAAAGGCCTTTCTTTGTGTTTTTGGCATCCGTAAAAGCGCCCTTCTCATATCCAAAAAGCTCTGATTCCAATAAAGAATCTGGTATCGCACTACAATTAATTTTCATCAACGCTTTATCACATCGCTTGCTGTTATAATGGATGGCATTGGCCGCTAATTCCTTCCCCGTGCCGCTTTCCCCCTGAATCAACACAGAGGTTTTATGGGTTTTACTGATCATTTCGATTAATTCTTTCACATAATGAATTTGAGGACTGCCTCCGTAAATATGGCTGTTTTGATACTTCTCTTTTTGTTGTCGATGGAGCCTTCTCACCTCATTGATCAGGCTTTTCGTCTCTAACCCTTTTTCAATCAATAATTTCAGCTCATCTAATTCAAAAGGCTTGTTAATATAATCATAAGCCCCTGATTTAATAGCTGAAACTGCTGTCTGGATATCCGAGTAGGCGGTCATCATGATCACTAAAATCTCGGTATCAAATTCCTTAATTTTTTTTAAAACCTCTAAACCATCGATATCGGGTAGCCTCATGTCCAGGAGAATGAGATCAATGATATTCTTCTTAATCATGGAAAGGGCCCCATTCCCCGATCCGACTGAAAAGACCTCATACCCTCTCTTCTTTAATACATCAGAGAGTGTTTTTAGCATGACCTCATCATCATCCACGATAAGAATAGAGGGTTTCATGTGTTTTCCAATGTCTCTGGCAAATTAATGATGAAGGAAGTCCCCTTCTCCCACTGGCTTTCTACCTTGATCGTTCCTCCATGTTTTTTTATGATCTGATAGGTGATCGAAAGGCCCAATCCTATCCCTCTGGGTTTGGTGGTAAAAAAGGGATCAAATATTTTTTGAACGATGGAAGGAGGAATTCCTTTTCCTGTATCCGAAATGACCACCTTGATCAACTTTTGTTTCTCTCCTTCCAAGGATGTGGCGATCACGGGACTGACCTCGATCTTAAGCTCTCCTCCATGAGGCATGGCCTGAATGGCGTTCAAAAATAAATTCAGAAAGACCTGATGCATTTGGGTTTTATCGACTTTAATCTTGGGAAGCTGTGGATGATAGGTTTCAAGAAATCGTATCCCTTTATCGGCGATCTCTTTAATGAGAAAGGGAATAATTTCGTTGATAATTTCTTTAATATGGCATTGAGCCAAATTCAAATTTTGGGGTTTGGCAAATGAAAAAAATGTCCTCAGAAGGTCGTTGAGTCGATCGATCTCTTTGGTGATCCGATGAAGATATTCTCTCCTTGAATCGTCTTCAGACAATTCCTCGCCCAAGGCTTGAGCGGTCGTTTTGATGCCCGCGAGTGGGTTCCGTAACTCATGGGCAATGCCTGAGGCCAGTTTTCCCAAAGAGACGAGTCGATCCATTCTCAATATTTCATCTTGAATTTTATAAACGTTGGTTAAATCACGAAACACGACAATCTTCCCGATTCTCTCTCCCCAGACGCTCAGGTGATTATTAATGGCAAACCCAACTGGAAATTCAGTGCGGTCCTTCTTCCTCATCCATCCTTCTTTCCTCGTATCGAGGTCATCTGGATTATTGAGAAAAGAGGGGATCAGGCTTTGTTTTTCCCTTAAACCAAATAAACTAAGGGGCTGACCGATCAACTCCTCTTTGGTATAGCCCAGTATCCTCTCCCCCGCTCGATTGATATAGGTGATCGTATCGTTCATCTCCGTAATAATAATCCCGCTTCCGATGCTTTGAATGATGCTTTCCGCAAAACTTTTAACATCCCTCAATTCCTGCGAAAGTTGTTCGATCACCTCTTCTTTTTGGGCAATCTTTTCTTCGATCTCATTGATTGAAATATTGGCATCCATAGAACAAGGTTCACATTAAAACTTTTTTAAATCTAAGATGGGGATCTCCACTACCTGCTCTTGGTAGATGGAACGAATGACCCCAGAAAAATATTCACCACACCCCACCCTTTTCTCTGAGGTCGTGGATAATTTTTTAATGACCTGATCCACCAAGAGTCCCTTGACCTCCCCGTTGTCCTTTAAGGTCAGTA
>PDVJ01000371.1_pt1 | contig 15024 bp, 14 predicted proteins | sample 1369811 | NCBI WGS metagenome assembly PDVJ01 (sample SAMN07795376, study PRJNA414565) | Alkali sediment metagenome, whole genome shotgun sequencing project. | reverse complement strand
ACGATTCACTATCACGACCTTCACCGTCTTTCACCGGATCAGGAAGAAGGGGCGATTTTCCACCCCACCCCGGAAGATCTCATGCCGCACTGCGATTTCCTGGCGTTCCACTGCGTGGCAACGCCGCAGACCCAGCGCATGCTCAATGCCGAACGGATTGCACTGCTCCCGGATGGCGCCATTGTAGTCAACGCCAGCCGCGGTGCGGTCGTCGACGATGATGCGCTCATAGCCGCTTTGAAATCCGGCAAGGTGGCTGCCGCCGGTCTAGATGTTTACAACAACGAGCCCAACATTCATCCGCGGTACCGGGAGCTGCCGAACACCTTCCTGATGCCCCACATCGGCAGCGCCACCAAAGAGACCCGCGACGCCATGGGATTCCGGGCCCTGGTGGCCTGAAGCTTTTCACATTGATCATTGACCATTGAACATTGAACATTGCGCATTGAAGCTTTCGTACTAAATCAGAAAACGTCCTTTTCTGTCATTCCCGCCTACGCGGGAGTGACAACATGGGAGACATTGAGCATTGAAGAACCCCCTTTCGTTTAGTGTGAATGACCAATGGTAAATGTTAAATGATCGATGTGAAATGATAAATGATTGGACCAAAGACCTGTGTTGGGAGGAAACCTGAAATTCATCAGCAACCTGTGTGCAATTAAACTTGAGGAGGGATTATGGGAGCAAAAGAGGATATGTTGAAAGGCAAAAAGATACTGATCGTCGACGATGAACCGGACATCCTGGATAGCCTTGAGGATCTGCTATCCATGTGCCAGGTGGTGAAGACTGGTAGCTTTGAGGAGGGCAAAAAGCAGCTCGAAAGCCAGATCTATGATTTTGTTATTCTGGATATCATGGGTGTGAACGGCTACGCGCTTCTGGAAATCGCCAACGAAAAGAAGATCACGGCGGTCATGTTGACAGCCCATGCCCTCAGCCCCGAGGATACGGTAAAATCTTTCGAGGGAGGGGCGGGATCCTACGTACCCAAAGATAAGATAGCCGACATTCCGACCATTCTGGCCGAGATTTTGGAAGCGAAAAAGAAAGGAAAGAGCCTATGGTCGCGGTGGATGGAGAGGATGGATTCCTACTATCAGGAAAAATTCGGGCCGGATTGGAAAAAGAAAGACAAGGAGTTCTGGGGCAGGTTCAACTATCACACGTAGGGTGATGTCTTTAGGATGCATGAGTTTTTTCTTGACACTCCTCAGGCTTTCTCTGTAAATGTTACGTTCAAATAAGCAAAAAGTTGTACCGTTACATGGAACGTCCACGTCGGCCGACTGATGGATAATCGGGACTGGCCCCGGGGTTGTCCTGTCCCCTCGATATTTTTCTCAACATGATCTTTCCGGAGAGGGAGGGAAGTTGGATGTTCACCATACCTTATAACACCACGCTCTTCATCGTGGTCGTCATTGTTGCGGCCATCATCGGCTTTGTCGTCTACGGTTTGATCAAAGGTTTCGAAAACATTTTTCGTGATGACTCCAAGTAGGGTCGCTCTGCCGAGCGCCGACGCTTACTGCTTCGGCGATTCAGGCTCAGTTGGACCCCGGGGTGAAAACCGCTTTAACCCCAGAAGAAGGATGGACCTTTGCGGTGGCCATCTGTCTGGCTGCCGAGTGAAAGAAGGTGCCCGGGGCTATCTTTGGACCGGGGATTGTGCCTAACTTTAGAGGACTTTTAAGGAGGGTGAAATGGGTGAGGAAAAGAAGCAGAAAGGGAATGGGAAAAAGGTGTCTCGCCGCGGTTTTCTGAAAGGAGCAGCCGTGGCGGCCGGGACAGCGGGCCTTGTCGGGTTTCCGGCGGTAATGCGGGTTTCGGCCCAGGCGGCCATCAAGATCAAGATGCAGACTTGCTGGGATGCAGGCACCATAGGATTCGTCGAGTTCCAGAAGTTCTGCAAGTATGTAGGGGAGATCACCGAGGGGAAGCTGACGGTCGAAGGTTTCCCGGCAGGCGCGATCGTGGGGACCTTTGAGATGTTCGACGCGGTGAAGGCGGGCGCCTTCGATGCCATGCACTGCTTCGACGTGTACTGGCCCGGGAAAGTGCCTGCGTGCACCTTCCTCAGTTCGTATCCGTTCAGCCTCGACCGGGCCGAGCAGTTCGAGGTCTGGTACGAGAGCCTCGGCGGCAAGGAAATTGCGCGCGAAGCTTACGGTGCCCACAACATGTACTACATCGGACCCATCCAGCACGATGACAATCTGATCCACTCCAAGGTGCCCATCCGTTCCTTCGAGGAGTTCAAGGGAAAGAAGATCCGCTACCCCGGCGGTATCATCGCGGACATTTACAAGGCCGCGGGCGTTTCCACGATCCTCCTGCCCGGCGGCGAGGTCTACCCTGCACTCGAGAAAGGCGTCATCGATGCCTCCGACTTCGTGGGCGCGGCCGTCAACTACAACCTGGGCTTCGGTGAGATCGCCAAGTATATCATCATGGGCCCACCCTCGACGCCCTGCCTGCATCAACCTGTCGACCTCATCAGCATTGAGGTTAACATGAACACCTGGAAAAAGATCCCCAAGCACTTGCAACAGGTTTTCGAGGCGGCGGCCAAAGTCCATTCCTGGGAGCATTACTCGCAGATCCAAAAGGCGGATCTGGAAGCTTTTGATAAATTCCAGACGGTGAATAAGGTCGAGGTGATCCGGCTCAAGGAAGAGGACATTGCCAAGTTCAGGAGGTTCGCTCCTGCCCTTTGGGTTGCTTGGGCCAAGAAGCATCCTCTGGCCATGAAAGCCTTCAAGTCCCAGTGGGAATACATGAAATCCGTGAAAATCGGATACTATACGGATAAGGACCTGGTGGATTACGACGGCAAGAAACTGGAGATCTAATACAATCGCCCCTCACCCGACCCTCTCCCTCAGGATCAGGGGAGAGGGAACCGTGAGGGGGCGGCAATATCTCCAGGCAGGCGATACGAAACACTCCCAGTCCTGCTGATAACAGGGTCACTTGTGATCCGGCCGGGCGCGAGTGGCGCAGGAGATCAAGCGATGAAGGCACTGCGAACATTCATGATGGCCGTGGACAAGACCAACATCTTCATGGGAAAGCTGATGGTCGGCGTCACGCTTCTGGCTTGCGCAGTCATCACCTTTGAGGTGGTGATGCGCTACATATTCAACAAGCCCACCAACTGGGGCCACGAGAGCATGGTGCTGTTGTTCGCTATTTTTTACATGGCGGCCGGCGGCTATGCACACTATTACCGAGCCCATGTCAGGGTCGACGTGATCTATGCTTCGGTTTCCCTGAGGAGCCGGGCCATTCTGGACATCATCACGTCCCTCTTCTTCTTTATCTTCATGCTCACATTTCTGTACACGAGCTGGAATTTCTACTGGAGTTCCCAGACCATGCAGGCCGGGGCGGAGATCCTCGGCATCCCCGTCTCGGGGGAGCGTTCCTTCACAGACTGGGGCCCTGCCTTTTACCCGGTCAAATTCATCATGCCCTTCGGAGGCTTGCTGCTCACCCTCCAGGGAATCGTCTGGTTGATCCGTGACGTTTACTTTGTGGCCACAGGGAGAAAACTGACATGATAGATTTAAGCATTGAATGGATCACCATCCTGATGTTTGGATCCATGCTGCTGATCATGCTGACGGGCCTGCCCGTGGCCTTTTCCTGCGGCACGGTGGGAGTGATTTTCACGTTTTTACTCCAGGGCCCATCGGCCGTGAACATGGTGCCCACGCGGATCTTCGGCCTGATGACCAACTACCTTCTCGCAGCCATACCGCTTTTCATATTGATGGCGTGCATTGCGGAGCGGGGAGGTCTCATCGCGGACATCTACGAGGCGGTGTACCAGTGGTCGGGACCTCTCCGGGGGGGTGTAGCCCATGCCTCCATCATCGCCTGCACCATGATGGCGGCGATGGTTGGGGTGATCGGCGCCAGCGAGGTCACCATGGGTCTCATTGCGCTTCCCGAGATGCTCCGGCGCCGCTACAACAAATATATGGCCATCGGCAGCATCCTGGCTGGAGGGACTCTCGGAATCCTCATACCCCCTTCCGCCATGCTCATCGTGTACGGCATGGTGGACAACAGCTCCATCGGCCAGCTCTATGCGGGAGCGTTTCTGCCAGGCTTCCTTCTCGCGGCCCTCTATATCGCCTACGTGGCCATCCGCTGCGCCCTGAACCCTACCATGGGCCCGCCCATCCCTCCTGAGGAGCGCCTCCCTCTGGGTAAACGCGCGAAGAAACTGTTACCCCTTATCCCCATGAGCGTTCTTATCTTCCTGGTCCTCGGGACCATCATCCTGGGCATTGCGGCACCCACCGAAGCGGCCGGCGTGGGGGCTGCGGGGGCGTTCGTGATGATGTATGCCCAGAGGCGGATGAACTGGACGAAAATCGTGCAGGCTTGCGAGAACACCCTTAAGTCGAGCGCCATGGTGCTCTGGACCATGTTCGGGGCCAACGTCTTCGTGGCCCTATACGTGATGGTAGGAGGCGGGGCCTTTGTGACGCAGCTGATCATGGGCGCCGGCGACAAGTGGCTTATCCTGTACATCATGCAGTTCATCCTCATTTTCCTCGGCTGCTTCATCGACTGGGTGGGGATCATCATGCTGACTGTTCCCCTCTTCGGCCCTATTATCCGGAAACTCGGTTTTGATCCTATTTGGTTCGGGGTGATTTTTACGGTCAACATGCAGATGTCCTTTCTTACGCCCCCTTTCGGCTACGCTTTGTTCTACCTCAAGGGTGTCGCGCCCCGGGAGATCACTACCAGAGATATCTGGGGCGGAGCCGTGGTCTTTCTCCTGCTTCAGTTTATAGGGCTGAACCTCTGCATTTTGTTCCCGGAAATCATTTTGGTGGTGCCCAAATTCTTCTTCCGGCAGTAAAGCAGAAGGGAAATAAGGAAGGCGGAAATCGGAAAGAGTAAACAGCAGGAAGTGAACATCAGGAAGAACAGAGGAAAAAGGAAGCATCCTTTAACCTTTGACCTTAAACCTTTGTCCTCGGATTTTCAGCTTTAGACATTTAAGGCGTTTTTAAGGGAGGGTCGGGATGATCCCGAGCAGGAAAGCAATCATGGCAGGCATGGAGAAGCTGCAGAAGGATCAGAGCCTGCGTTTTACGATACCGGATACCTTCGGCGGCGGTGTGGCCCTAATTCAGCTCAACCCGGAAGCGGGAAAACGATACATCCTTAAGGTAGCCCAAGACCTGGAGTCGGCCCGGGTTGCACCCCCATACTGGTCACATAACAAGAGCAAGCCCATTGCCAAGTGGGTTGCCGACCGCCTGGGGGACATCATGTCGTGACGCGAGAGCCCTATGAAGCTCCTACGGCGCTCGTGGCAGCCTTCTACCTTTTTCTCATCGCATGGACGTGCGTCGCCGTTCTCTTCCTAGTCGCCAGAGCCGCACGGTCGGAACTCGGCGATATCCTGCAGTTCATGATGATCGTCGGGGTCTTGTGCTTCACCTGGTACTTCTCCCTGGGCGTCTTCTACAGGATCAAGCTGGAGGCGGATGGCAGCATCCTCTTGAGCGGCGTGCGGAGAACCCATACGCTCCTTCCGCGTGAGATCGAGGCCATAGAGGGGCCCTTTCTTCCCCTCGGCTTCATCCGATTCAAATCAGGGAGGGAACGGTTTTACCTCCTTTGCTGGGTCAAGAATGCGGATCTGCTGGCAATCCTCAAGCGCATCGGTGAGATCAACCCGGGCATCCACTACAAGACCAAATGAGAGGATAAAGGACAAAGGATGTTTTCTCCCCTTTATCCTTTCGTCTTTTTTTTCAACTTATCGCCAACTACTCGGTGGGCTTCGAGCATGTAAACATTGCGGCGGCGAAACGCCACGGGCTGGTGGTGACCAACACCCCATATGTTCTTTCTAATGCCACAGCCGAGGTGGCTATCATGCTCATGGTGGGCGCAGCCCGACGCGCCGGCGAAGAGGGGGTCAGACCTGGGGTTGAATTTTTTGGATAACTTGCTATGATGTGCGCGGCACAGACAGGTGAATGAGGCATGGCCGGGGGGTAGAGGAAAATCTGAAATCACGAGCAGCTTATGTGCAATTAATCTTGTGGAGGAGTGATGAGCGCAAAAGAGAATATGATGAAAGGGAAAAGGATACTTATCGTGGATGATGAACCGGACGTGCTGGATACCCTGGAGGATCTGCTCTCCATGTGCAAGGTGGTGAAGTCCACGAGCTTTGAGGATGCCAAGAAGCAACTGGAAACGCAGTCCTTTGATATGGCCGTCCTGGACATCATGGGAGTCAATGGATACGAACTCCTGGAAATAGCCGTTGCAAAAAAGGTCACCGCCGTGATGCTCACGGCCCATGCCCTCAGTCCAGAGGATACGATGAAGTCCTTTAGGGGCGGGGAAGACAAAATAGCCGAAATGCCGGCCATTCTCGCAAACATCCTGGACCTAAAAAAGCAGGGAAAGAGCACCTGGATGCCGTTTATGGGCTGGGCCGAGGCTTATTACAGCGCCAAGTTCGGGCCGAGGTGGGAAAAGCACAAAAAGGAGTTGCAGGAGAAGGTGTAGTGTCTCAACCATCGCTTGTCATCTCGACCGAAGGGAGAGATCTTGGCAACCCTTGATCAACGCAAGATTTCTCGCATTCGCTCGAAATGACACACCTGTAAAGGAATCACTGAGACCCTACACTAGGATCTAAATCTCGCTATTTCAGGGGAAACACTAACTCTGATCGCAGTGTAAAAAGTCGTCACCCCGGTGAAAACCGGGGTCCAGACAATTCACAACGACTTGAAAACACTGGATTCCGGCCTTCGCCGGAATGACGAAAAAAGGCGTTTTCGGGCCTTTTGCGAAGCCATCAACTCTTAAGCATACTCATTGCTGCCAAGAGGATGCCTGTCTTCAGGGTCCCCTAATTGCCGTATGCCAACGACGGCAGCCACAATCCGATCTGCGGAAACATGTACAGCAGGAATATGGCAAGTATCTGGATGACCATATAAGGCATCATGCCAAGGAAGATCTGGTTCAGCGTCACGTGCGGGGGCGCCACCCCCTTCAGGTAGAAAGCGGCCATTGCCACAGGCGGCGACAAGAAGGCCGTTTGCAGATTGAGCGCCACCAGCAGGCCGAAGAAAAGCGGGTCTATGTTGAAATGGGAGAGAAGCGGGAGGAATATCGGCATAAAAATGATAATGATCTCCGTCCATTCCAAAGGCCAACCCAGCAGAAAGATGATAGCTTGAGCCAGAAGCATGAATTGCGTCGGAGTCATGTCAAGCGATTTCACCCATTCGTTGATGATCTCCTGCCCACCTAGCAGTGCGAAAGCTGCGGCGAAAACGCCTGAGCCAACGAAGAGCCAGCAGACCATGGCGCTGGTTTTTGCGCAGAGGAACACGGATTCCGTGAGCACCCTCCAGTTGAGCTGTCTGTAAGCGATGGCCAGCACGAAACCCCCGAAGGATCCCATGGCCGCTGCTTCGGAAGGGGTTGCCAGCCCGACGACAATACTGCCGAGCACACCCAGGATGATGAGTGCCAGCGGAAAGAACGATCCCAGCAGCATTTTGAAAATCTCGAGACGGACAAAGGTGAGAACCGCATAGATAATCACCAGGATGCCCATGAAAATTGCCGCTGTAACCCACCACCAGGTGGGAATCGTACTTCGTTTAGCCGGCGCGGCTGCTGCCTCCTTGTCGGGTTTCGCCGCAGTGTCCGGCTGCGTCTCTTCTGCAGTTTGCTCTGTCTTGTCGGCTTCGGTGGCCTGGGCTTGTTCCTCTTCTGCGACTTCCGGTTCCTGCAAACCGCCAACTTGAGCTTCTGTTCCCTCTGTCGCCGTTGCCGCGATGCCCATTGCCTGAACGCCCTCGGGCACCGCTTCTTTGGGTGCGGTTGCTACGAGATAGAGTGAGCCCAAGAGCAGTGCGGTTGCCATGGCTGGCAGAAGCGCAATAAAGAGGTTGTTGAGTAGGTTGCGCACGGGCACATCGGCGTTGCGCTTCCCCTTGATGGCAAGGAGTATCCCGGCAAGGACGTTCTTGCTCTTGGTCGCACAGATGACTTCAGCGAATTGGGGCAGATAGACGCACTGGTCTTCCTCGGAGAGGGGAGGGGCGGAGCTTGGCTTGAGTTTCGCGTAGATGATGACGTAGACGACGTAAAGCCCGGCCAGCATGATGCCCGGGAAGAAAGCGCCGGCGTAAAGCTGCACCACGGACACGCCGGCTGTGGCGCCGTAGAGGATGAGGAGCACCGAGGGAGGGATCAGTATCCCCAGAGTGCCGCCCGCGGTTACGGCGCCCGCTGCGAGCCTGACGCTGTATCCGGCCTTGAGCATGGCCGGAAACGCAAGCAGACCCATGAGCGTGACCACCGCGCCGATGATGCCTGTGGCAGTGGCGAATATCGCACAGGTCACAATGGTTGCCACCGCCAGCGATCCGGGTATGCGCGCGGTCGCTAGGTGCAAACTCTTGAACAGCCTACCGATCAGATTGGCGCGTTCGACCAGATAGCCCATGAAAACGAACAGAGGAACAGCGATGAGTACATCGTTGTTCATGACCCAATAGGCGCGCAGCGCCATGAGGTCGAGAACCCGAGTCAGCGCTGTAGCAGGGTTCTCACTGTAATATGCAAAAAAGGCGAACATGGTGCCCAAGCCCATGAGCGTAAAAGCGGTGGGAAACCCCAGCATAATGGCCACCACGATCATGGCGAGCATGAGCAGGCCCAGGTGGCCGTTGGTCATCTGGGAGGGTGTGGGCAATATCCAGAACACCAAACCTACCACGATGGCCATCATGGAGAGTCCGAACCAGGCTTCTTTTTTCATCGGGCACCCCTTTGCTTGGCCGCCAGCACTTCATCGAGCTTCTCAATATCCTCGTCTTTGACGTGCACCATTTGCTTCAACTTGTCGACATCCACCTCCTCCACATCCTCAATGCGAGAGGGCCAATGGCCATCTTTCAGGCAGCGAATGCAACGGATCATCTCGACGATGCCCTGCATAAGCAGGAAAAACCCGGCGACAGGGATGACGGTCTTGAAGGGATAGATGGGAGGGCCTTCAGCGGTGATGCTCGAATGCTCCAGGATCGCCCAGGACTCGCCGGCATATTTGTAGCCAGCCCAGCAGAGCGCGGTTACGCCGGGCAGGAAGAACACGATGTAGAGCATGAGGTCAATGCTGGCCTGGAGCCTCGGCGGGAAAAAGCCATAAAGTACATCGCCACGGACCATTGCATTCTTCGAGAGCGTGTAAGCGCCCGACATCATGAAGAGGGTTCCGTACATCATGATCATGGCATCGAAAGCCCAGGGATGGGGTTCGTTGAGCGCGTAGCGCGAGAAAACTTCATAGGTTATCAGAAAGGTGAGCGACACGATCAGCCAGGAGAACATCTTGCCCACGAAAGTGCTGATCTTGTCAATGGTAAGCAGCAATTTCTGCATACTCGATCCTTGATGAACTCGTAAAAAGTCTGAAAACGCCCTTTTCTGTCATTCCGGCGGAAGCCGGAATCCAGGAATACCAAGAAGTTCTGGACCCCGGCGCCTGTCCGCCTAGGCGGATTCGCCGGGGTGACGGCTTTAATGACTTTTTGTGAAGCCGTCATCCTTTTTCAAAATCAGCCATCCGTCCGCGAGGGCCGTCCGGATGGCTGATGGGTGATACAGTGAAATCACTTAGCCTTTCTTAGCCGGCGCCGCCGGTGCCTTCTTCTGACCGAAGTAATGGTTATACGCCATGCGCCGGTTCACGTTGGTATCCATATCCCAGGCTACAGTGCGCTTGGCAAAGGCCATCTGCGAATCCAGAACCTCCTTGAAAAAGGGTTTGTCCGAATACTTCTTCATGACCTCGTCGAAAACATCGAGCGTCTTTTGCAGCACCGAGTCAGGAGTCTTGTACATCTTGACCTTGTCCTTGGTCTGCAGCTCGATGTAGTCCTTGGAGTAGCGGTCGATGGCCTTCCAAGACATATCTGCTGATGCCGCTTCCACGGCGTTATCGATGATGGCTTTCATCTTGGCCGGGAGGGCATTGAACTTGTCCTTGTTGAAAAGGATCTCGAAGGACTCTGCGTTCTGGTGGTAGCTCTGGAGCATGTACACCTTGGACACATCCTGGAACCCATAAGCGCGGTCGGAACTGGCGTTGTTGAACTCCGCCCCGTCCAGCAGCCCACGATCCAGGGCCGGCACGATTTCCGGGCCGGGCAAAGCGTTCACCGCAGCTCCCAATCCTTGAAATAGGTCGATCGAAATTCCTACGGTGCGGAATTTCAAACCCTTGAAGTCGTCCGCCTTGGTGACCGGCTTTTTGTACCAGCCCAAGGGCTGGGTCGGCATGGGGCCGTAGGAGTAGGAAACCACGTTGGCGCCGATGGACGCGTAGATCTTTGCCATCAGTTCCTTGCCTCCGCCGTACTTGTGCCAGGAGAGCAGCATGTTGGCATCCATACCGAAAGCTGGGCTCGAGCCCCACAAGGCCAGGGCTTGCGCCTTGCCGTAGTGATAAACCAGCACGCCGTGGCCGCCGTCGAGCGTCCCCTTGCTCACCGCGTCCAGCAAATTCATGGCCGGTACCACTGCGCCCGCGGGCAGCACCTCGATCTTGAGATCGCCGCCGGTCATGTCGTTCACCTTCTTGGCGAAGTCGAGGGCGTACTCGTGGTGGATGTCCTTGGTCCCCCAAGTGGCCTTTACAACGGTCGGGAACCCCATGGTCGCGGCTGCACCGCCTGCTGCTAGGGCTGCTGAGGCCAAGAACTTACGACGGGATAATCCCTTCTGAGTCTTGTCTTGTTTAGAGTTTTTCTGATTGGTTGAATCACTCTTGCTCATGCCTTCCTCCTTTAGAATGTGTGGTTTGTGGGATAAAAAGACGAGAACCAATGAACGAGGGACTGAAACCTGCTACAATGTTCCGGGAACTCTAAGACAGATTTTTCTTTGTGTCAACAAAGAATTGGCGGGGCGAACGGTCCGCAATTGACTCTTGCAAAACAATCTTGAAATCCCCCCAAGGAGGCTGTCCGACAACTTGCATTTTTTGTAAAAGTGGTAGGCGCAAAGAGATCTTGACCGTCACTCCCGCGGAGGCGGGAGTCCAGAAGAGCCTGTAAATACTGGATTCCCGCCTTCGCGGGAATGACATTTTAGACAGCCGTCCTTTTTTCATTTCAGGTCACCGGTCTCCCCATTGAGGTTGTCGAACAGACCTCAAGAGGAGATCTCACGGGGATCAGGCGTGATCATGGCCGGTCAGAGATTGGATAAACCGTTGTCCTGTCGCATAAGCCTCTTCAAGATATTCCGGGTGCTTCAAAACATCGCCTTCGAAGTCCATCTCGCGGTAGAGCAGGGAATTCCAAAGCTCCATGTCCAGCGCATCAAAGAAATAGCGAACCGTGAGCAGCACTCCGTCAAAAAGCCTTTTCCCTTTGGTCGCTCCTGCGGAAATAAACAGACCCTTTCGCTTGAATTCCTTTTTCCCGAAAGGGGTCTTTTCCAACCAGTAGCGCTTGACCCACAAGGACTGACAGCGGTCCATGAGGATCTTGGTATGGGCGCTCACGGTGTAGAAGAAGATGGGCGAGGCGAGCATGAGGCCTTGACAGGCCAGAAGTTTATCGTATACGCCCTGAAAATCATCCTTGATCGCGCATCGTCCCGTCTCTTTGCAGCCGAAGATCTCGAGGCAGGGTGACATCTTGAGATCGCGGAGCACGATCTCCTCCACATCCGCGCCCGTTTCCCTGGCACCCTCGACAGCCCTCTTGAGCAACAGGGCTGTGTTGCCTTTTCTGCGAGGGCTCCCGTAGATTGCCAAAATGTTTGCCATATCCTACCCCAGAGCTTTGAGCTGTGAGGCCACTATAAGCGAAGGAGTCTTCTCAAGGCAAGATTTCTCCCTTTCCTGACTTTTCTTGCACCATGAGCCAATAGTTGGTATAGAATTTGCTCCTGATTATTGAGCAGTTCTGCCTTGGGCTAGGTTGAGTTCTGGAAATATAAACCTTTGAGGATGATGGGCTCGAAGTAGGTCGGAGAACGTCATTCCGTTCATGGTTCGATACCTCACCATGAACGGACAATCGGATGGCTAAGGCGTATCCCGCCCGTTCGCCCTGAGGTATCGAAGGGTGAACGGGGCTTACGACGAGGCCGTCAAGGATGGAGGGGATGAACTATGGCTAAGATGCTTTGGAAGCCTTCGGAGCAGAGGATCAAGAATTCTCACATGTACCGCTTCATGAATTTCGTCAACAAAAAACACCGCAAGAACTTTACGGAATACGCGCCCCTGTTCGAGTGGTCCGTTCAGAACATCTCCGATTTCTGGGCTGCCATGTGGGAGTTCGCGGAGATCAAGGCTTCAAAAGCCTATGACAAGGTGGTGGACAACCCTGACAAGATGCCTGGAACAAAATGGTTTTCAGGGGCACGGCTTAACTTTGCCGAAAACCTGCTTCGGTTCAGGGACAACCAGACGGCGCTTATTTTCGCGGGAGAAGACAAGGTCACAAGAAAGATCCCTTATGCCGAGCTTTACGATGAGGTGGCGCGTTTGGCAAAACCGCTCAAAGACATGGGGATCAAGCCTGGAGACCGAATTGTCGGTTTCATGCCCAACATGCCTGAGAGCATCTTTGCCATGCTCGCGGCCACGAGCCTTGGAGCGACCTGGTCCTCCTGTTCTCCGGATTTCGGGATCAAGGGGGTTCTGGACCGATTCGGCCAGATCAAACCAAGGGTGCTCTTCACCGCGAACGGGTACTGGTTCAAAGGGAAAAATCTGGATTCTCTCGAACGCATCTCCGACATCCTGAAAGAACTCCCGAGCATTGAAAAGGTCGTGGTCGTGCCCTACACGGAAAAGGAACCGAAGATCAGCGGGGTACCCAAAGCGATTGCCTACAAAGATTTTCGGTCCTCCCAGGCGAATCCGGGAATGGAATTCGTCCAGCTTCCTTTTGATCACCCCCTGTACATCATGTACTCCTCCGGGACCACGGGACTTCCCAAGTGCATGGTTCAGAGTGCGGGCGGGGTGCTGATCAACCAGCTCAAGGAACTTCTGCTTCACACGGATCTCAAGCGAGAGGACACGATCTTCTACTTCACCACCTGCGGCTGGATGATGTGGAACTGGCTCACCTGCTCTCTGGCTGTAGGTGCGACGCTGATGCTTTACGACGGCTTCCCTTTTCATCCGCAGGCAGGCGGGCTCTGGAAGATGGCGCAGGATCACAAAATCACGATTTTCGGGACGAGCGCGGGTTACATTGCCGCGCTCATGGCCGCAGGCGTGAAACCGGGCAAGGAATATGACCTGACGCCGCTGAAATCCGTGCTGTCCACAGGATCGCCTCTGTCCATCGAAGGGTTTGAGTTTGTTTACAACGAGGTGAAAAAAGACATTCAGCTCGCCTCCATCTCCGGCGGGTCCGACATTAACGGGTGTTTTGCCGCAGGCAACCCCATGGGGCCCGTCTATGCCGGGGAGCTGCAGTGCCGGTGCCTCGGCATGAAGGTCGAGTCCCTTGACGAAAACGGGAAGCCTGTGCGGAACAAGCAGGGAGAGCTGGTCTGCCTGGCTCCGGCCCCATCCATGCCCATCTACTTCTGGGAGGACCCGAAGGGAGAAAAATACCACGGGGCCTATTTCGACGTGTATCCTGGGATCTGGCGGCATGGGGATTTCATAGAAATCAATGACCGGGGCGGAGTCACCATCTACGGGAGATCGGACGCCACCCTGAATCCCGGAGGGGTTCGGATCGGGACCGCCGAGATCTACCGCCAGGTCGAAAACATACCGGAGATCGCAGACAGCCTCGTGGTCGGCCAGGACTGGAAGGGCGATGTTCGCGTCATTCTCTTTGTGAAGTTGGCCGAAGGTCAGAAACTCACCGAAGAACTGAAAAATAAGATCAGAACCATTCTTCGTACGAATGCTTCACCAAGGCACGTCCCGGCCAAGATCGTCGCTGTCCCCGACATACCTTACACCCTCAACATGAAGAAGGTTGAGCTTGCCGTGAAAAAAGTGATTGAAGGCAAGGTTGTGCTGAACAAGGATGCGCTGAGAAATCCGGAGATTCTTGATGTCTTTGCCGGCATCAAAGAGATCCATGAGGATTAACGAAGAAGGGACAAAGGGACAAAGTAACAAAGAAAAGAGAGGGACAAAGGCACAAAGGGACAGAGGCACAAAGTAGAAAATCATTATTGAGGGTCCCATAGTTATCCTGACACGGCACTGAGGAAACCCTGAGACGGTTTGCTTTGCAGAGAGGAGAAGGGACGTGATGATCGGGAAAACCATTGCAGAACTTCGGGTTGGGGACAGAGCGGAATTTTCCAAAACGATCACTGAAACCGATGTGTACCTTTACGCCGGCGTGACCGGTGATCTGAACCCGGCGCACATCAATGAGGAATACGCAAAGAAAACGTTTTTCAAAACACGGATTGTCCACGGCATGCTTCTGGCCGGACTGATCTCCGGAGTCCTCGGCAACAAGCTGCCGGGGCCGGGGACCGTTTACATCCGCCATGAGCTGAATTTTCTGGCTCCGGTGCGCATGGGCGACACCATCACTGCTTCGGTCGAAATCATCGAGATTATGGCCGAGGCAAAGAGAATAAGAGCAAAGACCACGTGCGTCAATCAGGAGGGCACGCTGGTTCTGGACGGAGAGGCGATTGTCAGTCCGCCCAAAAGACCTAAATTCTAAAGGAGGTTTGCCATGGCCGATGAGAAGATGATCCAGGGTACTGTCCACCCGATGCTTTCCTCGCTCACTCCTGAGAGGGCGAGAAAGGGCAAGATTGTGTCCGCCGAAGAAGCGGTGCGTGTCATCCGTGACGGAGACACCGTGGCCACGGGCGGCTTTGTGGGGACCGGATTTGCTGAGGAGATCGCCGTTAAGCTGGAAGAGCGTTTCCTGAAAACAAACCAGCCCAAAGGTCTCACTCTGCTCTATGCGGCGGGTCAGGGAG
>PDVJ01000077.1_pt2 | contig 15025 bp, 19 predicted proteins | sample 1369811 | NCBI WGS metagenome assembly PDVJ01 (sample SAMN07795376, study PRJNA414565) | Alkali sediment metagenome, whole genome shotgun sequencing project. | reverse complement strand
AATATTCAATGTGAATGACCTGAGGTAACACCAATGGAAGCCAAATATGATTTTGTAAAAAAATACAGGGAACAAGTTCTTCAATGCTCTCGGTGCGGGTTCTGCCAGGCCGTCTGTCCCGTGTATGGGGCTACTCTTAGACCTTCCTACAACGCAAGAGGCAAGATGCTCATTCTCAAGGAAGTGATGGAAGACAAGATCCCCCTCAATGACGAACTGGTGGAGACCCTTTTCCAGTGCACCACCTGTGCAAGCTGTCACAAGAACTGCCCCTCCGGAGTCAACGTACCTGAGATCATCAAACAGGTGAGAAAAGACATGGTCCACATCGGATCATGCCATCCTGCATTCAAAGGCATGAACGAGGTGCTCGAGAAGAACACCAACATCTACGCCGAAGATGAAGTGCCTGATTTCGGAAGAGAGAAGAACAAGAAAGCAGAAGTCGTCTTTTTCATCGGGTGCGTCGGAGCCTATCGTGAAGACGAATCCACCAAGGGCGTGAAGTACACCCTCATTGATGAGGTTTGCTGCAGTGGTGTTCTCGAGGATGTGGGATACCAGCTCAATGACCGCCTGGCGAAAAAAAACATAGAGCTGATTCTGGCCACAGGGGCCAAGACCGTCGTGACAGGATGCCCCTATTGCTCACGCACGTTCAAGTGGGCTACCAGCTCAATGACCGGTTGGCGAAGAAAAACATGGAGCTTATTCTTGCCACTGGGGCGAAGACCGTGGTAACCGGATGCCCTTATTGCTCACGGACCTTCAACAATAAGCCCCAGTACCAAGAACTCAAAGACAAGGGAGTTAAGGTCATCCATATCTCTCAGCTTCTTAAAGATTTTGATCTGGGTGTGCAGACCAGCAAGAAGGTGACTTACCATGATCCTTGCGATCTCGGTCGACACTGCAACATCTATGAGGAGCCCAGAGAGACGATTCGAAAGATCGCTCCGGGTTTTGTGGAGCTTCCGCACAACCGGGTCGATGCCCTTTGTTGCGGCGCAGGCGGAGGCGTCCGAGGCGCATTTCCGAAGAATTCGCTTGCCATGGCCAGGCGCAGACTCCAGGAGGCGGAAGAGGTGGGCGCTGAGGTCGTGCTCACGGAGTGCAACTCCTGTGTCCACAACCTGACCAATGCGAAGCTGAGAAAACAAAAGTTCAGGATATGCAGCACCACCCAGTTCATCAACGAGCTGCTGGAGGCGAAAGGGGCATAAGACCCTGACGAATAGCATGCTGGATTCCCGCCTGCGCGCGAATGACAAACAAAGTCAAAGCTGCGGGGTTTTATTCCAAGGGGTAGGTCAGCCTCGCTGGACGTCAAATGGTGGAGACGGCTCACAAGCGCTTGCCGTCATTCCCGCGCAGGCGGGAATCCAGATGGTTTGGAAATGGTCAAGCAGTTTTACGTATACATCTTGGCAAGCAAGCGCAATGGGACTGTTTACGCGGGGGTAACCTCGGACCTCGTAAAACGTGTATGGGAGCACAAGAATAAACTTGTGGAGGGTTTTGCTGAAAAATACGGAGTTGATAAGCTTGTCTTTTACGAAGTGCATACTGACGTGGAGAATGCCATCAGGAGAGAAAAGCAAATTAAGAAATGGAACAGGTCTTGGAAGTTGCGGCTGATTGAGGAAAGAAACCCGGAATGGAAAGACTTATTTGATGAGATTAAAACATAACCTGGATTCCCGCCTTCGCGGGAATGACGGAAGATGACGCGGGAATGATGGAAGAAAATGTTGGAATGCTGAGAGTGCGAAAAGACTGTCATTCCCGCGAAGGCGGGAATCCAGGGTATTCAATTTCGGGCTGTGCCATAACAATAGTCCTTTAGACAACCAATAAGTCTACAAGCAAGGAGGAGGCACCATGGACATTCAAGGGTACAACATGCCGGACGAGCTTTACTACGAAGAGAATCATTTCTGGATAAAGGAGGAAGGAGACCTCCTCTTGATGGGCATGGACGATTTTGCCCAGAAGATGGCCGGGGAGATCGTCTATGTTCAGCTTCCTGAGGAAGGCAAGGAGCTTTCCATTGGCAAGAAGTTCGCAAAGATCGAATCAGGCAAATGGCTGGGGAAAGCCTTTGCCCCAGTGAACGGGGAGCTTGCAGCGGTGAATGAAGAGCTTGAAACCAACCCGGGGCTCATCAATCAGGACTGTTACGGAAAGGGATGGATGTATAAGATCAAGACAAACGATAAAGGCGAGATCAAGAAACTCATCTACGGTCCTGATGCGGTTACGAAATGGGTCCTGGCGGACATTGCAGTAAACAGTAAGCAGCAAAAGAGACGGAAGAAACAGGGAGTAGGGGCAAACGCTTGAAAGCGAAACGAGTGGCCGCATTCCTGCTCTTGGGGCTGGGTGCCTACTCCCTACTCCTTACTGCCTGCTGCTTACTTGTTCATCAAATCTGCTGGAGCAAGCAGCATCGATGGCTAACCAGGATTACAGTGTCAGGCAACTTTTGGAACTGGAGGCTTGCACGAACTGCCAGTACTGTGCAGATGTGTGTCCGGCGGTAAAGGCGTCACAGGAGGGCAAGCTTTCAGCCCTCTACCGCATGAAGGGATTGAAGCAGATCCTGAAGGGACGGACCAGCCTTCTTCGCAAACTTCTGGGGAAAAAAGAGCTCTCCAACGAGGAGTGGAAAGCGTACAGCGAGACCGTCTATCGTTGCACCCTGTGCGGCAACTGCCAGGAAGTGTGCCCGGTGGGTATCCGCCTCAAGGAACTCTGGCTTTCCCTTCGGCAGGACCTTTTCCATTCCAACTTCCATGCGGAAAAGGTGGAGAAGATCCGGGACAACCTGGATGAAAGCCACAATGTTTTTGCGGAGGACAATGAGGAGCGGGCCGACTGGGTCGAAGATGTGAGTGATGCGCCGGATCACGGGTTTATGAAGGAAAAGGCCGAGGTGGTTTACTTTACAGGGTGTGTTGCCGCCTATTTCCCTTTGGCGCAAAAGATCCCCGTGGCTCTGGCTGAAATCCTTGAGGCGAGCAGCGTTGACTTCACCCTTTTGGGTAAGGAGGAATGGTGTTGTGGGTTCCCGCTTCTGGGCGCCGGCCTGAAGGACATGCTGGAACCGTTTGTAAAGCACAATCTTGAAGCGGTTCGTAGCAAAGGAGCAAAAAAAGCCATCTTTGCCTGTCCTTCCTGCTATCAGATGTGGCGGGAGCATTATCCCCGCGAAGTGGAAATCGCCCATGCCTCCGAGTTCCTGATGGATCTTGTCAAAAGCGGGCGCGTGCCTTTCAAGACCCTGGATTTGACGGTGACCTACCATGATCCCTGTGACCTTGGGAGAGGAGCGAGGGTCTTTGAAGCACCAAGAGAGGTGATCCGTTCCATTCCAGGAGTTCGCCTGGTGGAGCTTCCTCGCAACCGCGAGAACTGCCAGTGCTGCGGCGGGGGCGGGAATCTCGAAATGATGGATCCCAAGCTTTCTTCAGAGATTGCGAAAAGGAAAATCGAAGAAGCGCTGGGAACGGGCGCCAAGGCCATTGTCACGTCGTGCCAGCAGTGCGTCAGAACCATGACGACCTACGCGAAAAGGAACAAGGTGCCGATCGACGTGATGGACGTCACGCAACTGGTGCGGAAAGCGCTGAAGAAATAAGGCTGGATCTAGAAAGGATGGCTTCGAAAAAAGTCAGAGAATTCCCTTTTCCGTCATTCCGGCGAACCCCGGATCAGGTCCGGGGCAGGCGCCGGAATCCAGGAAATGCAAGAAGTTCTGGACCCCGGCTTTCGCCGGGGTGACGGCTTAGAGGACTTTTTGTGCGACCCTTAAGAAAGAGCCATCTGCATGAGGGAGTTCGGAAAGGATCGTTGATGCGACTCTACAACCTCGGCAAGGTTCCTTGGCAGGAATCGCAGCTCATCTATCACGCCCTGGCGGAACTGGGATGGGAGGCCCTATCCCTCGTTTCTCCGGCAACACCCTACGTGTGCATCGGTTTCCACCAGGATGTCGAACAAGAGGTCGACCTCGCCTACTGCAACGCCAAGAACATCCCTGTGTTCAGGCGTGACGTGGGAGGAGGAGCGGTATACCTGGATGGAGATCAGCTCTTTTTCCACCTCATCCTTCACAAAGACCATCCGGAGGCGCCCAAGAACAAGGAGCTTTTTTATCGGAAGTTCCTCCAGCCCATCATCAACGTGTATCGCCGTATCGGCATTCCTGCGGTCTACAAGCCGGTGAACGATGTCCTTGCCGGGACAAAGAAGATTTCAGGGACCGGGGTGGGGGAAATCGGGGACTGCATTGTCTTTGTGGGCAACCTGATCGTGGATTTCAACTATGAGCAGATGGCGAAGGTTCTGAAAGTTCCGGATGAGAAATTTCGCGACAAGATACACAAAACCCTCAAGGAAAACCTGACCACCATTCGCAGAGAGCTTGGAGAGAAAGAAGCGAGCCGTTGGGACGAGGGGGCCCTGAACGCGCTCATGGCCGAGGAGTTTCAGAAAATCCTTGGGCCCATGACCCTCAGCGCAAAGGATCCGGTGCTTCAATCGAAAATGGATGAACTCGGTGCTCACCTCATGTCCGAGGAATGGTTGTTCCAAAAAGGGAAAACCATGCCGGGCCGGGAGGTCAAGATCCGGGCGGGCCTGAATGTGATTCAGAAAGCTTACAAGGCGCCGGGCGGATTGATTCGCGCGGATTATGAGGTGAAAGAAGGCAGGATCAAAGGAGTCTTCGTGAGTGGGGATTTCTTCTGTTTCCCCCGGACCGGAATCAGGAAGCTGGAAAGAAAACTTGAAGACCAACCGGTCGAACAGGTCGAGGCTCTTCTCAGTGCTTTCTATGTGGATGGCGAGGCAGAAACCCCGGGCATCACGGTCCAGGATTGGCTGCAGGTCTTCAAACCGTGACAGTAAGGCTGAACGCCTTTCCCCTTTCTCCTGGACGTCCCTTTCCTTGACAGGCTCACAGCGCTCTTCTATACTCGTTCCCTCTGTCCGAAAAGAAAGGAAAGGCTCCAACCAATACGCGATAAGGAGGAATGCAGAATGAATCTGAACATGAAGGAGATTAGAGACATTGACCCTGGTGAGAGGATCCTCATGGGTCCGGGGCCAAGCGGTGTTCCACCCCGTGTTCTTCAGGCAATGTCCGCACCTTGTATCGGCTACCTAGACCCTTATTTTTTTACCGTCATGGACGAAACCCAGGCACTCCTCAGGGCGGTTTTTCAGACGGAAAACGCGCTCACGATTCCTGTTTCGGCAACCGGCACAGCAGGCATGGAAGCGTCTTTTGTGAACGTGGTGGAACCGGGAGATGAGGTGGTGGTTTGCGTCAACGGGTTTTTCGGAGCCCGGATGTGCGAGATGGTAGAACGCATGGGAGGAAAGCTCATCCGTGTGGACGGCGAATGGGGACGGTCGATTGATCCGGACCTGGCGAGAAAAGCCGTGCAGGGCAGAAAGCCGAAAGTGCTTGCCGTGGTCCATGCCGAAACCTCGACCGGCGTATGCCAGCCGCTTCAAGACCTTGCCGGAATTGCACATCAGTCTGGCGCTCTTTTTCTGGTGGACATGGTGACTTCTCTGGGGGGCGTGGACGTGGGGCTCGACAACATAGGCATCGACATCGCCTACAGCGGCAGCCAGAAGTGCCTTTCCTGCCCTCCCGGCCTGTCTCCGATCTCATTCAACGGGGCGGCGATGAAGGCGATCGAGTCCAGGAAAAAGCCCGTGCCCAACTGGTATCTGGACATGAGCTTGCTCAAAAACTACTGGGGTAAAGAGAGGAAGTATCATCACACCGTTCCCATCAACATGATCTACGCCTTTCGGGAGGCGCTTCGGATCGTGATGGAGGAAGGGCTAGAGGTCCGATTCGCCCGGCATCGTCTCAATCATCAGGCCCTTGTCGCGGGGGTTGAAGCCATGGGACTTTCCATGCTTGTGCCGGAGCCTGAACGGTTGGCCTCTCTGAATACCATACGGATACCTGAGGGAGTCGATGATCTGCGTGTCCGAAAAACCCTCTTGAACGATTTTCGTCTGGAGATCGGAGGAGGTCTTGGGAAGTTCGCGGGAAAGGCATGGCGGGTCGGTCTCATGGGCCACTCTTCATCGAGAAAAAATGTGCTTCTCTTCCTTTCCGCGCTGGCTATGATTCTGAAGGCCCAGGGCGTCACCGTCAAATCAGGATCCTTGGAAGTTGATGGATTCGTAAAAAGTTGAAAAAGGCCCTTTTCCGTCATTCCGGCGAACCCCGGATCAGGTCCGGGGCAGGCGCCGGAATCCAGTCTTTTCTTGCCGTTACAAAAAACCTGGACCCCGTTTTTCAACGGGGTGACGACTTTTTTCGAGAACAATAAACTTGCATGAGGATGGACTGAGAAAATGAAAATTGGATGGATCGGAACAGGGGTAATGGGCAGGTCCATGGCAGGACATGTTCAGGCCGCGGGACATGAGCTCTTTGTCCACAACCGGAGCAAGACCAAGGTGGAAGAGCTTATCAAAAAAGGCGCAACCTGGTGCGATTCTGCGGCTGAGGCGGCGGCAAAATCCGAAATCCTGTTCTCCATGGTGGGCCTTCCAAGCGATGTGGAGGAAACCTATCTGGGAAAGAATGGGGTGCTGTCCGGGAAAGGGCTGTGCCGAACCGTTGTGGATATGACCACAAGCAGGCCAAGCCTGGCTCAGATCATTGGGCAGGAGGCGGCCAAAAAGGGGATGGAAAGCCTTGATGCCCCTGTTTCAGGTGGGGATATTGGAGCGCGAGATGCGACTCTCGCGATCATGGTCGGCGGCAAGAAAGATGTCTTTGAGAGAGTCTTTTCCCTGTTCCAGCTCATGGGAAAAAACATTTCTCACATGGGCCCTGCCGGTGCAGGACAGCATACCAAGATGTGCAACCAGATCCTTGTTGCGGGCACGATGATCGGTGTCTGTGAGTCGCTCCTGTATGCGGTCAAATTGGGCCTGGACCAGCAGGCGATCATTGACATCATCAGCAAGGGAGCTGCAGGTTCCTGGTCCATCAGCAATCTCGGGCCACGGTTGGTTCGCGGAGATTTCAAAACGGGGTTCCTGGTGAGGCACTTCATCAAGGACATGGGGATAGCGCTTCAAGAGGCCGCTGCGGTCGAGCTTTCCCTGCCGGGCTTGGCCCTAGCGCATCAGCTCTATGTGGCGGTCATGGCCCAAGGCCATCATGAGTGCACGACCCAGGCTCTGTATCTTGCTCTGAAATCCTTGAACGGGATGAAGTAAGGGAACCTCCTAAAAGAGAATGATGAGAATCTTAACCTGCAACGTCTAGGCGAGCTGCAAANTGNGAAGTGCTTTGTAGCGAAACGGGAGCCGTAAGACTCATAGGCATGGCGGATCTAACTGAAATCTGCTTGAGGGCATAGCGGGCAGGTCGAATAACAAATAAAGAACGCCGAATGAAACAACCGAAGAAATTTGACTTCATCATTCAAAATTCCTTGTTCGACATTCGACATTCGGGTTTCGGGATCCTAATTCGGCTGCGGCCAGAGGCCTGCATCGGGAAGCGCCTGCGGGACTTGCGGAGGGGTTGGTGCGCTCATGGGATGAGAGGATCAACGGAAAACCCCAATCTTAGGCGATTCTGAGGACTCCTGCCCCATGCATCTTGCCTTGCTTGAGCAGCAGCAAAGCGTCATTCACCTGTTCCAGAGGAAACTCCCGCACCTCAGGCTTTATCCCGATCTGAGCAGCCAGGGGTAGAAATTCCAGGGCGTCCTGCCTGGCCACGTTCGCCACGCTCTTTATTTCTTTTTCATGCCAGAGGTCTTGCGCATAATCCAGTTCAGGGATGGGGTTGACCTTGCGGATGGCGTTGATCACCAAGCGGCCCCCTTTTTCCAGCACGCGAAGCGCTTCTTTGACAGGTTCTCCAACCGGGGTGAAATCGATGGCGCAACGGAGTCTCTGAGGCGGCATCTCTCCGGTCACTCCCACCCAATCCGCCCCCAGTTTCAAAGCAAGATTCTGATGGTCTTTCTGACCCTGACGTGTGAACACGAAGACCTTGCAGCCCCGGTGTTTCGCGACCTGAATGGCGATAAGCCGATGACACCCGCACACAAGAGAGGGGCCGCTTCGGCGTCGCTGAAGTTTTCAGGGACGGGGTAGGCGAAGTCTTCTGACACGACCGTGTACTCCGCATAGCCGCCGTGGGCATGAAGGCCGGTGGCGCGGAAGTCATCACAAAGATTCTCATCCCCCCGCACACAGAACGAACACCGTCCGCAACTGGAATGAATCCAGGCAATGCCCACGCGATCGCCGAGTCTGTACTTCCGCACTTCGGAGCCGACGGCATGGACTCTGCCCACGATTTCGTGACCTAGCACAACAGGTAATTTGGGGGGAACAAGCCGGCCCTCAATCTCATCGATTTCCGTGTGGCAAATGCCGCAAACGGAAACTTTGATCAGAACTTGATCGGGAGAGGGGACAGGTACAGGAAGATCCACGAGATCAAGAGGCTTTTCGCCCCCTGTTTCAACTGGGCGGAATTCTCTGAGCACCATCGCCCTCATTGCGGTAACTCTTTTTCCGGTCTTCGCATGAGGACAAGAAGCATTTTGCCGGTCTTCGAGCTGATGGGAGAAAATCGAATCTGGAGCTTATCGCTCGAAGATCGGTCTCTCTTGAAATGGACGAGGGTTTGCTCAAAAACGCCTACACGGGTGTTTTGAATGTCCTGCGTGATGGACGCCTTGGCCTCGTCGGAGAAAAGCTCGGAAATATTCTTTCCGAAAAGATCGAATCGAGTTCGACCAAAGGTTTCCAAAGCCCTGTCTGTCAGCCCCAGAATCAGTCCTTTCTCATCGGTTAACACCGCGATTTCATCTTCATAGAGTTGAGAACTGAGGCGGTCTTTTGCTTCGCGCATGTGAGTATAGGCAAATCCCAGGTTCTTATTCGCCTCTTTAAGCTGCTCGTGCAGTGTTCTGAGGTTTTCCTCAGCCTGCGCGCGAATGGCAATTTCCTGCTTCAAAAGAGCATTGGCTTGGGAGAGTTCTTCAGTGCGTTTCTTGACTCTTATTTCCAGTTCATTTCGAGCTTTCTGAAGGGCTTCCTCGGCTCTCTTGTGCGTGGCATAGAGCAACGCGTTTTCGATGGCCAGCGCCGCAGGGCTGCTGAGAGCGCTCAGCAGCTGAAGGTCGCTCATGGAAAATCCATGGGGAACGCTTGTGGAATGGACATAGATGACCCCGTGGACGTCCGTCTTGCTGATCAGGGGGACGCACATCACCGACTTAATCCTCATCCAGATCATGCTCTCGGACAGATCCGTCTCTTCGGCAAGGCTGGTGTCGGACATCATGACGGCTTTTCCTTCAAGGATGACCCGGTTCACGATGGTCCGGCTGTAACTCATCTCGAATTCTTTCCCGTGCTCCTTTGACCGGGCGGTGATCTGACGGAATTCACCCGTCTCCTGATCCACCAAGAGGAGGGCTGCGTTGTCTATGCTCTTGATGCAAGAGAAGACGGAATCCAGGATCTTCTCCCCAATTTCATCAATGTCCAGAGACTGCATGAGCAGGGTCGACACTTCATAGATGGTCTCGAGTTTTTCTCGATCCGTGATGCGCCGATCCTTATGAAGAAGGTGCTTCGCAGGCTCCTCAGGCCTCTCCTTGAGACTGATGGAATACTGGGTCACCATTCCGTCCTCAGCGTACGGCTTCCCCAGACTCATGAGAACACTGCCCAGAGAGATGAAATCGCCTTCTTTGATTTCAATCTGGAAGGAAGAGCCCACGGGGTGGCCGTTGATCTGGGTGCCGTTCTGGCTTCCCAGGTCCTCGATAAAGAGGCGATCCCCTGAGAGGAGGATTCTGGCGTGTTTTCGAGAAATGGATTGTTCGATGATCTGAAGATCGCTATCAGGACCTCTCCCGACAAGGTTAGTCCCGTCTTTCACCTCGTAGGAATCACCCGCATTTGGGCCGCTGAGCATGAAGAGAAGGGGCATCAGAACCTCCGGGAGAACTTGAACAGGTGGAGACAGGATAGAGAAGGGCAATCCATCTGTCAAGAAAGGGATTCGCAGGCCCCTTTAGAGGTGTGGCGTAGTGAGATGAAGAACGTTAGGTTCCCGAGTCAGGACTTTTTGCGAGGGTGATGCCTTGCTCCTGCATTTTCTTTACGTACTTCTCAGGGTTCTTCTTGAATTCTTTGAGGCAGGGGGGGCAGCAGAAATAAACTCTATTCCCCTGATAGTCGGCATAAATATTCTTGTTGATCAGACCCCCCATCACAGGGCAGGTCGTTTGATCTTTTGCGAGAGAGGACCCGGGAAAAATCAACAGGGACACAATAAAAATCAGACCCAAAGCGAGAAAGAGCTTCTTGAAATGAACCATGAAAGTTTTCCTCCTTGATCGTTAACTTCCAGCCCAAACACTATAGGGCGAGAAGGGGTTGCAGATCAATGTCACATCAAGTATGATCGCAAAAATGCGGTTGACTCACTCCAGATGGCCTCCTTCTCTTCTATGAAGTGCGAATGGCTCACTCGTTACAAGAACAAGGGCCGTAAAGGAGTTAGAAATGGCGGAAACCAAACCAAGGAACATCACGGATGACCAGTTTGAACAAGAGGTCCTGAACCATCAGGGGATCAGCGTGGTCGATTTCTGGGCACCCTGGTGTGGTCCCTGTATTCAAATGGCCCCGGGCTTCGAAGCCTTTGCAGCGGCGAACGCGACTAAGGTCGAGGTCTTTAAACTGGATGTGGACGAGAATCCCAAGTACGCGGAAAAATATGAAATCCGGAGTGTTCCCACCATCATATTTTTCAGGAACGGCCAACCTCAACACGTGGCTCGTGGAACCATGTCTCAATCCGGTCTTCAAAAAAAACTGGACGAGATTCTGAACAAGGGTCCTTGAGAATTTTCCTCCTGAGAAACTCGCTACTGCATTCATCTAAAATCCCCTCTGTCTCCTCCTTCGACAGGCTCAGGACAGGCTCTTTACAAAGGGGAGGACTCATATCGGTTTCCCCCTTTTGAAAAGGGGGAGTAAGGGGGATTTGGCCTAACGGGCGTCGGAGAAAGTTTCTTTCATACGCCCCCGTGGCGAAGCGCCGGAGTATCAATGCTGTCAAGCATGAGCCGCTTTTGCGTAAAGAGGTGAAATCTCCCGCAGGGTCTTGACCGCATCCTGCAACGCCTTGAGGAATCGGCTCACGTCCGCCTCTGAATTATCCAAACCGAAAGTGATCACAAGCGTGCCCTGCGCATCGGCAAATTCGCGGCCGATAGACAGAAGAACATGAGATGCCTGAAGAGCCCCGGCAGCACAGGCCGATCGTGTAGAGACAGCGATGTTTTCGTCATCTAACATGAGGACGAGGCTCTCCCCTTCAATGTACTTGATCGATACAGAAACGAGATTGGGAAGACTGAGCTCGGGGTGGCCGTTGAGGATGTACTCGTCTATATGATTGGGGAGTTCTCTCAGAAGCAAATCCTTTAGCTTCTTCATTTTGGACATTCTGGAGTTCATGTCCCTGGCCGCAAGCTCGGCAGCCACGCCCATACCGATAATCCCTATCAAGTTCTCTGTGCCTGCCCTCCGGTTGTTCTCCTGGACACCTCCATCCAGAAGAGGCCAGATGTGCGTCCCCCGTCGAACATACAAACCGCCCACGCCTGTCGGCCCGTAGAAGGTATTCGAGGCGAAGCTGAGGAGATCAACCCCCAGTTTCTCAACATCAACAGGAACCAAGCCAACGGAATCCACGGCATCCACATGAAACACCACATTTTTCTCTCGGGTGATCTTAGCAATTTCCTCAATAGGCTGAATCGTTCCGATTTCGTTGTTGCTGTGCATGATGGAGACGAGAACCGTGTCCTCTTTAATCGCCTTTGCCACATCTCCAGGGTTCACGCGACCATGGATGTCAACGGGGACAGAGGAGACCTTATAATCCATCATTTTCAGACGTCGCAAACTCCTGAGGACGGCGTTATGCTCAATGTTTGATGTGACAATGTGCTTCCCTTTTTCTGCTTTGGCCCAGGCTACCCCTTTGACAGCAAGATTTACCGACTCCGTGCCCCCTGAGGTAAAAACGACCTCTTTGGGGCTTCCGGAGTTGACCAGCCGGGCCACAGACTCTCGCGCTTTATCAAGGGCTTCGGATGCTTTGTCTCCCAGCTTGTGTTGACTGGAGGGGTTACCGAAGTCCGTCCTGATGGCATTAATCATAACCTCCTGAACTTCAGGCAGGAGAGGATTTGCTGAAAGATGATCGAGATTAACAATGTCCATTAAAATTTTCCTCCCTTCTAAAGTTCATCAGTGCTTTTCAACCACGCTCAGTTGGCAATTGGGGCAGGTATTCTCCCCTTCCGGAAGTTGAGTGTCGCAATAGGGACAGTAGCATGCTTCCCCAGCCTTATGCATATGCAGTTCCTTCCTTAAGGGTTCTTGCTCAGGCTCGCCTGATTTCTTTGCTTCGTAATTCTTAATGGCCAACTGGAGCGCATCTGCACCTAAATTAGAGCAATGAAGTTTGTTTTTGGGAAGGCCTTCGAGGGCCTCGGCTACGTCTTTATTGGTGATCTTTTTGGCGTCATCCAGGCTCTTCCCTTTTGCCAATTCCGTGAGCATGCTGGATACGGCGATGGCTGCTCCGCATCCGAAGGTCTGAAATTTTATATCGTCGATACGATCCTCTTTCACCTTAAGATAGATCGTCATCATATCGCCACATAGAGGGTTTCCAACCTCACCCTTACCATCCGCCTCCTGAATGACCCCCACATTTCTTGGACTCCGGAAATGATCCATCACGGTCTTGGAATACATTGCAAACACCTCCTCTTTTTGAATTGGCTAGAACCTAATCACTAATTGCTCCTAGTAAAGAGATAGGAATAAGAAAAGCATGAAATGTGTACAAGCAGAATTAGCTCCTTCCGAGGACAGGTTGATCCTGCCGGGATTTTGAATCCCTAGGGGTGCATTCCCCGCGGCTTGACGCGAATTCGTCATACCGGCGAAAGCCGGTATCCAGAAAACCCCACTGGATTCCCCCGTATCAAGTACGGGGCAGGCTCTGTCAAGCACGGAATGACGGCCCAGGAGAGAAGACGATACCCCGCTGCTTGCGGCAGGGTCGTTCAATTAGTCTTCCAGCCTAAGGTGATCTCTTGCCGCAACCAAAGAGTCTCTGACCCCAGCCAGGGCTCGAATACTTCTGCGCAAGTTGCGGAGAAGTTACGCTCTCAGAATCTAAACAAGGCTTGGTTCAAGAGCAGGGCCAGGACTTGACAATTTGACGGGTACCTTTAAGTTATACCTGTTTGATAGGAAATTGAGCATCCCTGTCATGACCTGCTTGGCATAGGAGATCGAGCTCGATGAAGCTCTCTACGAGAAGCCGTTATGGAACGAGGTTGCTGCTTGACTTGGCGGAACACGGCTCTGAGAAGTTCGTTCAGCTGAAGGATGTGTCCAAGCGTCAGGGGATTTCTCTGAAATACCTTGAGCAAATCGTCATTCCCCTCAAAAAAGCCAATTATTTGGTGAGTGCACGAGGTGCCGGGGGAGGGTACAGGCTGGCCAGGTCTCCAGGACAGATCACGGTGGGAGAAATCGTCGCTCTTCTTGAAGGCGGGAATAGCATTACTCATTGCGCCACAAAACCTGAGGTCTGTGACCGGACGCAGTCCTGCTTGACCCGAAAGTTGTGGATCGAGACAGCCGAGGTCATATTTGAAAAGTTGAACAGTGTGACCCTATCGGATCTGATCAGGAGTAAAGACTAGCCCCACGAAAAGGTTGCGGGGCCGCTTAAAGGGTATGTGAGGGAACGATGAAAATTGTATCGATTGCCGTCAGTAAAAAGAAGGGCACTAAAAAGACGCAGGTCGAATCAGCCGATTTAAGCAAAGATCACGGGATCATCGGTGACGCTCACGCAGGGCCATGGGAAAGACAGGTCAGTTTGCTTGCTGTAGAAAGAATAGAGGAGTGTCGGGCCCGGGGTCTGAATGTCACTTTTGGGGACTTTGCTGAAAACATTGCAACCGAGGGCATTGACTGGAAGAGTGTTCCGCTGGGCAGTCGCTTTCAGTTCGGTGACCATGTGGTGGTTGAAATCACGAAGATCGGGAAAGAATGTCACAAGAAATGCGCCATCTATTATCAGGCAGGAGATTGCATTATGCCTCGTGAAGGCGTCTTCGCCCGAGTCCTTGAAGGAGGAATGATCCGGTGCGGAGACCAGATCACTCCCTCACCGCTTTTTTCCACCTGACTTTTTTCAGGAAGCCTTCTACGGATACAATGAGTTGCTCATTTTGCCCTTCCGCGATTTTTTCAAAGCTGTCGTAGGCAATCACGTCAAAAAGAAGTCTTCGACCGCTGATTTCTGTAAGGATGGACTCGGCTTTGACTCTGGCACCCAGGGGCACTGCCCCGAAATGGCGGATGCTGATCTGTGTGCCGACCGTCATTTTACCCTCAGGCAGAAGACCCTCCAAAGCAGAACGTGAAGCCAGTTCCATGAGAAGAACAACACAGTGTGTGGAAAGCACTTCAGCGCCGATATTACCGGTTACACTTGCCAGATCTTTTTCCGTCACCACGATTTCTTTAGATCCCCTTAACCCTATTCGGATGTCATCCATTCGCTCTTTCCTCCAAAGAAGATAGTGAATTTCCACCAAAGAGTCCGAATCATGTGACAAACAGCCCCTTCTCGCGCAATCGAGCGCACCGGCGGCCTCCGGCCATGAGGGAGATACACCCTTTATCCATGTCATAGAACTTGCTCGCATACACGGCGCCCATGGCACCGGCCCCGATCACTGATATTCGTTCAAACTTTAGGGACATGAGAAATCTCGTTGAGGCAAAATCAAAAGATGTAACTATTTGGTAACGTTCAAAAGTGTTTACATGGGCTTGCAAAGAGAACTCACACAACCCGCTTTACCTCGGATAGGGCTGGGACCTTTTCCGGAGTGAC
>PDVJ01000370.1_pt1 | contig 15048 bp, 18 predicted proteins | sample 1369811 | NCBI WGS metagenome assembly PDVJ01 (sample SAMN07795376, study PRJNA414565) | Alkali sediment metagenome, whole genome shotgun sequencing project. | reverse complement strand
TACTTGTCCGCATGGGAAAGAAAAAGGGTGAAGCTCTCTATATCGTGATATCTGTGCTTGCCTGGATGGCCATGTTTCTTTCCATCGCGGCAGGAATCCCGGGCAAGGCTGTATATTTTTATCTGCCGGTTCTCATCCTCTCTGCCGGTATCATCACGATGATCCTCCTCCGGAAGCACGGAGATCAAAAAATCCTCGAAATCCTCTGCGGACTGAATATCGCGGTAAATCTGGGTACAACGACAACATACATACTCGCGTATATGTAGGAACTGATGACAATGCAGGCTCACAATCGTAGAAAGCGCATAAAGCCTTTTTTCTCGCCCCCATCTCTGCTTTGCAGACAACTGGGAAGCGCTCTCCTGATGGGATATCTGAATAACTGGCGCAAATTTCCACAATGGATTTTCCGGCACAGTGTTCACGCCATACCTGTATCCAACGGCGCCCTTGGCATGGGTTGTATCGGCTACCCCGGTCATCCCGTGTGGGAGGTAACCGCCGCCTGTAACCTCAACTGTATTCACTGCCACGCGGCGAGCGGCAAGCCAGACCCCTATGAGCTTTCAACAGATGAAGGGAAAAGGCTGATTGATCAGATTGCCGAAGTTGAAGGTTTCCGGACGCTTGTGTACACCGGCGGAGAGCCCCTTGTCAGACAGGACATATTTGAACTTCTCAAACACTCAAAGGACGTCGGATTTGCCAATATCATTGCCACCAATGGCACTCTGATCGATGAAGAAATGGCGTGGAAATTAAAGGAGCACGGCGTGGTATGCAATGCCATCAGTATTGACGCCTCCGACCCCGATATTCACAACTACATCAGAAAATCACCGAAGGCATTCGACCTGGCACTCCGGGCGATTGAAGCTACCCGAAAAGCGGGTATTCTCCTGCAGATTAACACGACTGCCATGGAATACAACATGGAGAATCTTTCAGAACTTATTGACTTTGTGAACACACAGGACGCAAGCATCATGCTCATGTATCAGTTAGTCGCGGTTGGCAGGGGGGAAAAGATAGAAAAGGCTACCCTGAAAAAATCAGCCAATGAAAATCTCAGCAGGCTGATCGCGCAGAAACAGAAGATGAGCAGGGCGATCATTGAGCCCGTTGCCGGTCCGCAGTACTGGCCTTATCTTCTTGAAAAAAAGGGCATAAAAAATGGATTTTTCACCAGAATTGCAGAACATGTGTTTCATGGTTGTGCCGCCGGTCGCGGTTTCGTCTACATTAAGGCAAACGGTGATATCTGGCCGTGTCCGTTTGTTGAAGTAAATGCGGGAAACATCCGGGATAAGAATTTTAAAGAAATTTACGAAGAATCTCAAGTTTTTAAAAGCCTGAGAGACCGCGAGCATACGCTGAAAGGCCTCTGTGGAGACTGTCGCTATCGAAAGATCTGTGGTGGCTGTAGAGGCAGGGCATGGGCGTATACGGGAGATTATCTCGCAGAAGACCCGCGCTGTTTCATCAGGGAAGGCAACGAATGGAAAAAATTTTATTGATGAGAGGCGCCAGCATCCCGTAACCCGCAATCAATTGACGAAGGGCCTCCTGGTCTAGGTAACGGGTGGCTCCCGTCATGCGGACCGCGACAATGGCGGCGATAAGAACGGCAAAAATCGCGAGACGGCATCCCCATCCTTTCTTTTTCTCTTCCGATGCCGTGTAGGTTCTTTCCCGGGAAGCGGCTGTGTCTATCTTCTTTTTAAAGTATTTTTTAATGCAGAGCCGGTTGAGGTAGGTAAAGGGTGCCCCGGAGACCTTGCTTTTCCCCGCCAGGGCCACCTCCGGTTCACAGAGAACATCGAGGGCATGCACAGCCGGCACCTTGCCGCTGAGACTGCCAGCGCACCCGCAACAGTAGGTGACTATCCTGCGGTCTCCCGCTTCCTTCCATGTGCGATCCAACCACTGATCCGCCAGTTCAGGTGACAAGACATTCACGCCCGCCCCGCTTCCACAGCAAAGGGTTTGCTCCGCGGAATGGTACATTTCCTGGGCTTCAACGCCCGTTGTACCTATTAAACGGCGTACCGCAGCATGAGCGTCTTTATGAAAACGCACACCACAAGGATCATGTATCATGACGCTATGGCTCTTTGAGACACTGTTAAAACTATTTTCCGGCAGCGCCTCATACACCGTGCGGACATTCAGTCCGTCTCCGTAACGGCTGAACATATCATGGCAGTTGGGGCACGCAACGAGGACTTCCTTCATGCCCTGAGCCAGCAGATAGTTTCTCATTTCATCGAACATGGTCCGGAAGAACTGCTCACGACCCAGGTCGTGGGATATTTTCCCGCAACAGTCGAGAACTATGCCGAGGGTTGAATCATGTTTGCGGAGAAATTCGTAAATCTCTTTCGTCCTGTCAGGCCGTGTTCCCGGAAGGGCACATCCAGGGAAAAAGACAGTGCGGCATCCTTCGGGAAGGCTGTACCAGGTGAATCTCTTGGACATACCCCTCCTCTCGTAGGCCAGCAGCCCGCCATGCTCTGGAAAGGAACCGGCTCCGCGCTCCACCGCTTCCCGGCGCATTTCGAGAAACATCTCCGAGGGATCTATGCCGATAGGACAGACTGCGTCACAGAGCCGGCAGAGGCTGCACTCAAAGGGCATGACCTGTCCGTTTTTGGTGCCGGGATCATAACCGTCCGCTATTTTCTTTGGCGTGCCGTATTTCTCCAGAAAACCGCATTCCTTCCAACAAAGCCCACAATCAGTGCATGCCTCCGAAACATGCGCAATCACCTCCCGGAGAGCGGGTCGAATGGGGTTCTGCTTCATAGCATTTGTCGTTTCCAACATTTTCTTATTACTGATCTTTCCTTCGCAACATGTGCGCACAGCCCAGTGCTCCCACAATCTGCGGGTCCTCCGGAACGAATAGGGTATGACCGATTTCCCGCGTAAGAATATCATTGACACAGGAATTCATGGCGACTCAGCCAAAGAATATGATTTTAGCATGAAACTTGTCCCCTTTTCCCGCTGCGATTGTATATAGCTCAAAACCCTTTTTGCGTGCTGACCGTCAAAACCGTCATTAACGAGCGGCTCAATATTTTTGTGCATATCCACGGCCTCCTTTTTTTGAAGTGAATTCGAATGAGATTATGGCGGCCAATATATTATTCTATGGAATAAGTCAAATAGATAAAATGAATAACATTGGAGAGATTATTCTGAATAAGTATGGCCCGGAAATACTGATTTGGAAAGGATATGCAATCGTTATAAATTGGTGATACACAAAATTCGTCCCCTCTAATATAAGTGATATGAGGGACAGCTACTCATTATCGCAGGTGTATAAGAATAATTCTGGTGGTTTGAAGTGTCCTTTGCAAAAGGCGCAACACGAACCGATTGAGCAGAGGAAGAACCCTCCGTGGACGATAGAAGGCGATAACCTCAATACTCCTCATCCCTCGTTTTCGGCAATATCTCCTTTACCTGCCGGGCAAGGGCGACGCCCATCTGCTCGCCTTTCTCGAGGAGTTCCGGTGTCGGGTACCCCCTGAACGTAAGGGGATCAAGGATGTCCCAGTGCATATTTTTAGACAGCTCGTCGAAGTCCTTCTGGGCACCGCCGCTCCACCCATAGGACCCGAAAAATCCGACTTTTTTATACCATACATGTTTCTTCACAAAAAGTTCGAGGATATAACGGCCGGGAGGAAACATGGAATACTCATACGTCGGCACGCCGATTATCAATCCGGCAGCCCTGTACGCGTCGGCGAGGATGAACGAAGCGTCCTCATTGGGCACGCGATGCACCTTGACGGGCACTCCTTCCCCGGCAATCCCCCTGAGCACCGCGCTCAGCATTACTTCTGTGTTGCCATACATGCTCCCCCACACGACACACACTTCCGGTTCGGCAAAATCTTTGTTGTAATTCGCATACCGGAGATACTTATTGATAACCGCCTGGGGGCAACCCCGCCAGATCAACCCGTGGGATGGCGCGATCATTTTCACGTCGATATCCTTGAGGGCGTCAATCGCCTTGAGAACATGGGGCGAGAACGTCGCCACGATGCTGGCATAGTAGCGAAGCATTTCCGCTTCCCAGTAAGATTTGTTCACCGTGGGTTGCTCGTCGTCGAAGATGCTTCCCCGGAAGGCGCCGAAAGACCCAAATGCATCGCCTGAAAAGAGAATGCCCGAACTTCTTTCGAAAGACACCATTGTCTCAGGCCAGTGCACGTGGGGAATCTCGGTAAATGCCAGCGCTTTCCCCTGTCCGAGATCGAGCGTATCTCCGGTCTTCACCGCACGCACGTTGTCCTTGATGCCATAAAAGCCATCCACTAAGGCGGCCCCTCTCTGCGTGCACAGAATCTCAGCCTTTGGCGCCAGATTGCGCAGCGTAGAGGTGAATCCCGTATGGTCCGGTTCGAGGTGATTGAAGACAATATAGTCAATGTCATGGGGCGTAATGCCCAGAGACTTGAGATTCTGGAGGAGCGTCAGCGACGCGCCGCCCCATTCGCGGACCAGTTCAATGACGGCAGTCTTTTCCCCTTTCACCACGTAGGCATTGAGAGTCACCCCATTCGGCGTGGGCCAGATACCCTCGAATAAGTCTTCCGTGTGGACATTTGCTCCAACCCAGTACACATTATCGGCTAATTTTACCGCAGCCATTTTCCCTCCCTCACATTATTTTTTAGGACGCAATCCCGGCGCTTTGGATACACTTTTAAAATCTCATTTCTTGAATTTTATTATTACGGATTATGTAATGATGTCAACATAAGTTCTTGTTTTTCACATCATGCCGTTATGAACGGTAAAAACTCATGCAGCTGCTGATGTTACCCACGACAGTGCAAGGCAGGTTTCTTACTGAAAGGAAGATGCACGCACACACAATCCCAGGCACTTCGAGAGAAGCTGAAAAAACACAGACTGGTGAGGCAATCGGGAAGGCATACACAGTTGTCCTCGATGATGGTCGGATAGTAAAGATAGATGGCTTACTGATGCAATCTCTTGAAGCAGGCCGCCGTGTGATCGTTCAGGAAAACATTACCCTCCTATTCAAACGAAAGTCTTTTTCATTCGTTCGATACCTCGAAAGATATGCGTGAGCACTTGACAGCCAGCCAATACAGGTTAATCCAGCTCATTTATCGGCAATAAATATAAACAATAAGGACTGTTTACATTTCCACTCGGGTGATAACTCCATGTAGTTTCCTAGCCGGCAGCTTGTGAAACTGAACGAAATTTGGCGACACCTTCTTGATCATACTGAATACCTTCCAAATTGGGTTTTTTGTAGAGATATCCTCTACACCGTAGAAAATGATCTTTTCTTGAATGCCGCTTTCCCTGAGCAACTCTGAAATGTCTATGACTGTCATGTAACCAGCCTCAATATCAAGGAGATGAAGTCCGGGAGAGAAATCTTTCTGATAGTGAGCTTCGATGCCGAAAGGATCTTCAGTCCGGGTTATAGATACGAAAACGTTATTTTCATAAATGATGTTACTGCCAAGGATGCAATGGACGATGTAGGGAGAAATGACCGGCCCTTTGCGAGTAAAAAAGAGCGCCGTGCCGGCGATATTCTTCCCTTTACCATAGACCTGTTCATAACTGATCAGAAAGCTTTCCATATCCAAGGGCATCATTCTCCGGAAGAGCTTAGTCTGTCCCTTCGTGTAGATTAACATTATAAGAAAAGGAACGGAGGCAATAATGAGAGCCCAGTATGCGCCATAGGGAAGTTTGTTAAGGGTCGAGGCTAAATAGATAAAATCGATCAGACAGACTGTCATTGCAATTGGGACTTTCCATCTGGTAGTATGAAAAAAAACCATAATCATCATCAGGCTGGTAATGGTCATGGAACCGGTTACCGCCATACCGTAAGCCGCTGCCAGGTTCGAAGATTTCTGGAAGATGAATATCATGAAGATGACACTGATCATCAGCGCCCAGTTGATGGCGCCGATATAAATCTGCGATTGAAGCTTGCGGGAGGTATAGTCGATCTTCATCAGGGGCATCAATCTTGTGGTGATCCCTTGGTACACAATGGAGAAAACGCCGCTGATGATGGATTGGGAGGCAATGATCGTGGCTATGACCGTCAGCAGGAGGAAGGGGATATACAGAAAAGGTACCTGATTCTGGACCATGCCGAACAAATAGTGTTTCGATTCCGGATGCTGGATGGCGAAGACCCCCTGCCCCATATAATTGATTACCAGGGCGACAAACACAAAATACCATGCCCTAATGATGGGCTTTCTGCCCAGATGCCCCATATCGGCATAAAGGGCCTCGCCGCCCGTGGCGCAGAGGACTACTTCTGAGAGGACGAAAAAAGCGGCAAATCCATGATACTGGAAGAATTTAATGGCATACCAGGGATTAACAACTTTGATAATGTCCGGCATTGTAAGCAGGGAAACAAGGCCTGACAGGGCGAGGGCGCTGAACCAGACCAGCATGATCGGTCCAAAGGCCCCTGCAATGCGATCCGATCCCCGAGACTGAGCAACAAAGAGCCCAAAGGCAATGACGGCTGCAATTATCATCAGCGTCGTTTGATTCAGATTTTCCATGCCGGGAATCATCAACATGCCCTCTACGGCGGAGAGAATCGTGATGGCCGGGGTGATAACGCCGTCCCCCAGCAGCAACGACACTCCTATAAACGTCAGAAATCCTGCAAAGGCAATGGCGCGGCCGGATTTAAGATGGGAAAGCAGAATCTCCCGCAACACGATCTCGCCACCCTGCCCTTTGCTGGAAAGACTGGTGGCCAACCAGGCATATTCAACGGTAACAAGGATTATCAAGGTCCAAACCACAAGAGACAGGATTCCCAGGACGTTGTCGTAGGTTGGTTTCGTGAGTGCAAAAATGACGGTAAGGGTATAAATCGGGCTGGTGCCTACGTCGCCAAAGACCAGCCCCATCGATTTGATCACACCGCCAAAAAAGGACTCTGTTTCAGTTTGCTTCAAGGAATGTATATCTCACACTAAATTTATAATATCAGTAAGTTGAATATTTTTATCAGGATGACATATATTAAAGCAGATATCAAATGGTTGTGTTCCTCTTTCGGCGGTATATATGGCTTCGCTATCCCGGCGATATCCTGCTTTTCAAGCTGACACAGCATGGGATAAAATCAGGTAACATGAGTTTGGATGCCAGTCAAGGATGACTTTATAAGATTTATGGGTCTGCAGTGGATCTTTCAGTATGACCCTTTCATTCGCTTACTCCGCAGTACGTTACGGGGAATGCACTTGCTGCCGGATTCAGATACACGATACAATATCAAAAATATATGGATCCTGCTGGTGGTGATATTGAAAAAAATATTCTGGTAATACTGCACACAATTTAGTATACGAAACGACAAATATAAACCTATGGAATCGCAATAAAACTATGGGGAGAGAGTATGGCGCGTCGATATGGCATGGTGATAATTATAATCCTTCTGAGTGTGGTTATGCTTGCGGTCCAAGGGACCATAGGAGTCTCAGAAGCGGCGAGCTTCCCAACCGCCCATAACAACTATTCACGTGTCAAAGCCCATAGACATCCTCAGAAGCTTGTTCTGCGCTCCGCATCCGTATTGGTGGAAGACCAACAGACAGGTGAGTGCCTGGTTCGTAAGCACGCGGAGGCAGTATTACCCATAGCCTCCATCACCAAACTCATGACCGCTATGGTAGTGCTGGATGCCAAATTGAACCTCCAGGAATCGCTCACCATCGCACACGAAGACGTGGACACCCTTCGCCACAGCCGCTCTCGCCTCCCTGTTGGTACCCTCATCACACGCGGAGATGCCCTGCTTTTAGCGTTGATGGCTTCCGAGAACCGCGCTGCTCATGCTCTGGGAAGGACATATCCGGGCGGTCTCACCGCATTCGTGAGTGCCATGAACATCAAAGCAGCGTCACTGGGACTCACCGAGACGCGCTTTGATGATCCCTCCGGAATATCCAGCGGCAACGTGTCCTCTGCCCGGGACCTGGCGCGGATGGTGGACGCAGCCTATCGTTATCGTCTTATACGAGACTTTACAACCCGCAAAGAAGCCACGATCCATACAGGACGTCGCACACGGGAATTCCGCAACAGCAATCGCCTGATCCGGAGCCCTCGCTGGCAGATCGGCCTTTCCAAAACGGGATTCATCGATGAGGCGGGCAGGTGCCTGGTGATGCAGGCCCATGTGGCCAATCGCCCCGTACTGATTGTGCTCCTCGATTCTCAAGGAAAATTGACCCGCTACGGGGATGCCAATCGTATCAGGAAGTGGATGGAAGTACCATTCGCGGAACGGCATAAACACAGAGGATAACCGACTCCCTTATCAAGTATCCTGAAGGTATCTCATGCATTCTTTTTAGACTGGCCGCCCTTGCGTTCATAATCACCGATCGCTTCGAGTAATGCGGTAGTACCGGAAAGAATACATTTGCCGTTGCGGCCGGGAACTCCCTCAAGGGCAAGAATAACATCGGCATCGGATATCTTTTTCGCTTCTTCAATGGTCTTGCCTCTGGCCAGTACGGTTGTCATGCTGCTCGTCGCAATGGCGCCCGCACATCCGGAAGACAGGAATTTAATATCGGCGATTCTGCCTGAAGCCACCTTAATCCACAACTTCATGTAATCACCGCAGGAGGGATCGCCGATGTGCGCATACCCATCGGCATCGGCTATTTCACCGACATTTCGCGGATTGGTACAGTGGTCTATCACTAGTGCATTATAAAAAAGGATGGGGCCATGAGGGAGTTCCTTGCCTAACTCTACTTCACTCTCCTCATGTTCCTTCCTCTTATAAAGATCCATCCAGCTATCGGATTTTTTCTTTGCCTGCTTTTGTTTCATCGTATCACCTGACGGACAACTATATGAGCTTTGCACGATTTCTAATCTGTTATTTCTGCCCCTTCGCGCTTCAGCCCCTGATCATCTTTCCGGCTGGCGACTATAAAAGAAGTGTTTGTGTGTGTCAACGAAAAAATTATACCACGAATTCGCCTTCAAAAAATAATAAGAGAAAAATCCTTGACAGGAATACCATCAGCAACTATATTTCCACAAAGCAATATAGTAGGGAGTAATATCCATGAAGGAATTTATTAAAGTCATGAAGGCACTGTCGGACCCCAACCGGGTGAAAATCATTAAGATCCTGCAAAAACGGGTCATGTGCGTCTGTGAGATTCAGGCGGCCCTACATTTAGCCCAACCGACCATATCCAAGCATCTGAAGGTACTGGAGGAAGCAGGACTCGTGGGGCGTAGCAAAGACGGATTATGGGTCAACTACTCCCTTACCAACGGTGCACAGAGCCCCTATGCGGCAAGTCTCCTTGGACACATGCGCCACTGGCTCTCTGAAGATACGGAGATCAAGAGGCTTCTCGATAGTCTTGATAAGATCCAGCGGGAAGATATCTGCAAGAGGCCATGAAAGATTAAATAAATTACTTGTTGGAAATATAATGATAAGCAAGAGCTTCTTACAGCAGTATTTTGGGACTGGAATACGGCAGACATGGAGAGGAGATGCGTTTTATGGAAATCAAGATTTTAGGACCTGGATGTGCGAAATGCCATCAGGTGGAAAAACTAGTCAAAGAAACGCTCGCTGAAACGGGCACAGATGCAAATGTCGAACATGTCACTGATTTCAAGAAGATCGCCGAGTACGGAATTTTTAGCACGCCGTCGGTGGTCGTGGACGGCAAGGTCAAATCAGTGGGCAAGATCCCGAAAAAAGAAGAAATCAAAACCTGGATCGGGAAGTAATGATCAAAATCGTTTAATCCGTGATTCCTTGCTCGACATGGGATCCATGGCCACAGGTTTGGATTCCCGCCGGATTTGCCCCTTGTGAAAGCGTGGGCAGAAATAACATTTTCTGTTGGAGAGTCACTTTATGATTCAAGCATTTGCCGACTGGCTCACCTATAACGTATTCAAGATGACGGCGGGCACCCATCTTGCCGACGCCGTCAATTTCTTCGTCTATGACACCATCAAGATCATCCTGATGCTGACGGTGATCATCTATATTGTGTCCATTATCAGGAGCTTTTTTCCACCGGAGAAGGTGAAGAACATCCTGGCCAGAAAGTCGGAATTTGTGGGAAACATTCTGGCGTCTATGCTGGGAATTGTCACTCCGTTTTGTTCCTGTTCAGCAGTACCGGTTTTCATCGGTTTTCTGGAGGCGGGAGTCCCCCTGGGTGTAACGCTGTCATTCCTAATCGCCTCGCCGATGATCAATGAAGTAGCCTTGGTACTGCTCTGGGGCCTCTTCGGCGCCAAGATTGCCTTGATCTATATCGGGACAGGGATGGCCGTGGCTATCACGGCCGGCTTTATCCTGGGACGTATACCCGCCGTGGAGAAGATGGTCGAGGATTACGTCTGGGAGATACGGATGGGGGTGGTGGAGTTGCCGGAACTGACCTGGAATGACCGCTTCGAGCAGGCTCGCTTTCACACCCAGGATATCCTGAAACGGGTCACCCTTTACGTCATCCTGGGCATCGGCGTCGGGGCGCTCATTCATGGTTATGCGCCAATTGACTTCGTGGCGAAATATGCCGGGCGGGACAACCCCCTTGCCGTTCCCCTGGCCGTCCTGATTGCCATCCCTCTCTATTCAAATGCCGCCGGGACGATCCCCATCGTTCAGGCTCTGATGGGCAAGGGAATGCCGCTGGGCACCGTGCTGGCGTTTATGATGGCCGTCACGGCCATTTCTTTCCCGGAAATGGTCATCCTCAGGAAGGTATTGAAAGTCAAGCTGCTGGTGATCTTTACGATCATTATGACGGTGGCCATCATCCTGGTGGGCTACCTGTTCAATGCAATCATTTAAACGAGGGTGTTATTTAAGGAGGATTCTATGTCTGACGGTATCATAAAGCAGTTGTCGTTTCTGGATCGCTTTTTAACGTTGTGGATATTCCTGGCCATCGGCGCGGGAATCGCTATCGGTTACTTTCTCCCCGGTGTATCTGATTTCATCATCGGCTTGCAGGTTGGCACGACATCTATTCCCATCGCCGTCGGGCTGATTTTAATGATGTATCCCCCCTTGGCCCGGGTGAAGTATGAGAAAATGGGGAAGGTGTTCAACAACAAAAAATTGCTGACCGTATCCCTTGTGCAAAACTGGGTTATCGGCCCGGTCGTCATGTTTGTTTTAGCCATTGTCTTTCTGCACAATTATCCGGAATATATGATCGGCGTTATCCTGGTCGGGCTCGCACGGTGCATCGCCATGGTCATCGTCTGGAACGAGCTTGCCGGAGGAGACCGGGAATTCGCCGTAGGCCTTGTGGCCTTCAACGCCATCGCCCAGGTTCTCTTCTACGCCGTCTACATCTATGTCTTCATCACCCTTGCCTTGAACTGGCTTGGACTTGCAAAAGACCTCAACATCAATGTCTCCATGGCGGAATCGGCGAAAACCGTCTTTATCTATCTCGGCATTCCTTTTCTTGCCGGCCTCATCACCCGCTATTCCCTGATCTATGCCAAGGGAGAAGAATGGTTCGACAAGGTATTCATGCCCAAGATAAGTCCCATCACGCTCATCGCTCTTCTGTTCACGATTGTGGTGATGTTCTCAAGCCAGGGAAATAAGATCATCCAAGCACCATTTGATGTCCTTATCGTGGGCATACCCCTTACCCTGTATTTTGCGGTGATGTGGTTCATGACATTCTTTTTTGTGAAAAAGATCGGCGCAAATTACGCGCAGACGACGGCGGTGTCCTTCACCGCGGGGAGCAATGATTTTGAGCTTGCCATTGCTGTAGCAATCGCCATATACGGCATCGACTCGGGCCAAGCCTTTGCCACAGTCATCGGGCCGCTCATCGAGGTGCCGGTGCTAATCATACTGGTGAGAATCTTCGATCCATAAGGAATAATTATGTTCCCCATTCGCTCGCTTACCCCGCAGCAAGCTACGGGGAATGCGCTCGCTACCGGATTCAATACGCAGGAGGCATTGATGGAAAAGAAGATCATCATCTACGGAACAGATACCTGACCCTTTTGTAACCAGGCTCGGGCAGCCTACGGCGACAGGGCCGTATACATAAATGTGGATGAAAATCCCGAGAAACTCAAAGAAATGCTTGCTCTGTCGGGAGGCAGGCAACAGGTGCCGGTGATTGTGGAAGGCGACAAGGTTTCGGTTGGTTTCGCCGGGGATATTTCCCTACGCGGCGGCATCCCCATTTTCGGCGGAACCTGACCGGTGAAACGGCCCCTCGGTGAGGAGTAAAAAGGAGGATTTATGTTTGAAGTCACAGAAAAGGCGAGCAGCATGATCAAGAACTTTTTGGAAAACCAGCAAGAACCGCTTTCCATCAGGATACTCTTGCAGGCCGGCTGAGGCGGTCCTGCATTAGGCATGGCTCTGGACGAGTCACAGGAAAAAGATCTGGTATTCACGGATAGAGATATACAGTTTCTTATTGACAAGGATCTGTTTGAGGAAGTCAAGCCGATACGCGTCGATTTCGTCGATTCTTTCAGAGGATCAGGTTTTAAACTTACCTCGAGCCTTCAGGCGAGCGCGGGCTGCGGGGGTTCTTGCGATTGTTGAGGTTTTTTCTATGAGAGTAAATCGTGTTCCATACATCATCGTATTCACCATCGTAGTGTATTTTTTTATAATTATGGCATCACCGGCGTTTTCTGTAGAGCACAAAAAAGTTCCCGTCAAGGGCATGGTAACCATGGTTGATCTGGGCGCCGCCTCCTGTATTCCCTGCAAGATGATGGCGCCGATCCTCGATAAACTTGCGAAACGTTACCAGGGAAAGGCTGCAGTTGTTTTCATCGATCTCCGCTATAACCGGGAAGCAATAGAGCAATTCGGAGTCCGGGCTATTCCCACACAGATTTTTTTCGATAAGGCAGGGAAAGAGGTGTATCGCCACATCGGGTTTATGGGCGAGGAGGCTATAGTAGCCCAACTTCAGTCTATGGGTGTCCAGTAGAAGTCGGATATGATGCTTGAATCTTTTTTTCTCACGATCAACGAATGGATGATGGGAGCAACAACACTGGCCGCTCTCGGGTGTTTCCTGTGGGGCATGGTCAGTGTCCTGTTCAGCCCCTGCCATCTTGCATCCATTCCCCTGATTGTCGCCTATGTGGCGGGACAGGAGCAGATACTGCAACCCCGGCAGGCCAGCGCCTACTCCATTGCATTTACCCTTGGCCTTTTTATTACTATAGCTGTAATCGGCATCGTCTGCGCCTTCCTGGGCCGGATGCTCGGCGACGTGGGGAATTACTGGCAGATCCTGGTTGGCCTGATCCTTCTCTGGGTAGCCCTGGGCATGATGGGGGTTGAAGCATGCTCCACCTCCGGCAGCCTTCTCTACCGTCTCAACCTGCGGGGAATCTGGGGCGCTTTCGGACTGGGTCTGGCTTATGGTGTACTGTCCGGCTCCTGCACGTTCGGCTTTATCGCGCCGATCCTGGCCATCATCACCATTCAGGGGAAGGTAGGTATCGGCATTCTTTTCATCACACTGTTTGCTCTCGGTCACTGCCTGCCCATCGTGATAGCGGGAAGTTCCACGGCCATGGTAAGAAAACTGATCGAAAGCCGGACATGGCAGGGAGCGGGTTTGTGGTTCCGCAAAGGCGCCGGGGCGCTCATCGCCGCTTTGGGAATCTATTTCATCGGAAATCCTTTTTGGGGAAACTAAAGAGTGTAACGACCCCCCAGTGATAAGTAATAAAAAACACAATACATTAAGGAAGGAGGCTTGTTCGCATGTTTAAATCCACCCTTAACCGCCCTTACTTCCATCCGGGAAATTATATATAATTTTGTTTGCTATTTTCTGAAAGCGATAAGGCGGCAAAATCATGATATCTTTGATGTCAAATACAAAGCTTCAAGGCGACTGAACAGCACAGTTTATTGAATACGGTTTGAAAGTTGCTATACAACCGAAACAATACAAAATCTCATTTACAATAAATATGCATTGAGCTCGATCTAAAACCCGCAGTAAACATTTGTATTTGCTATCATGCTCCCCGCGCGGCAGACACTATTTTTGAATCCATTTGTTGTTGACTCATGATCCATTTGACTTTATACTCACTCACAAAAAGTGAGTACTTAGAAAAATTGATGCTGTTTACAGGCAGGAGGATAGGAAAGAATGTCATCAGTTGATTTTCAAAAAATTCATGATGAGTTCCGCCCGCGGATTTTCCACTACCTGAGCGGCATGGCGGGTAAGGACAATGCGGAGGATTTAACGCAGGTGGTGTTTGAGAAGGTCAGCCGCGGTATAAGCAATTTCCGGGGAGAATCAAGTCTTGCCACCTGGATTTACCGCATCGCCACCAATGCTGCACTGGATCATAACCGTTCCGCCTCGGCACGCCGGACAATAATTTCCTTAGACACCATTGACACCAACTGTGATTGCAATATCTTAAGTAATAAAAAGTTGCCCGACGCGGACCAGGGTCTCATGCGGCGCGAAATGAATGCCTGTATACACCGCATCGTGAAGCAGATGCCCGAAAGCGAGCGTGCCGTGCTGATCCTCAGCGAATTCGAGGGATTGAAAAACCGAGAAATTGCAGATATTCTCGATCTCAGTCTCGACTCTGTCAAAATCAGGCTGCATCGAGCCCGCACGCGGCTGAGAAAGGATATCAAGGCCGAGTGCAACCTGGACAGGGATGAAAGGAACGAACTCGTCTGCTACCCGAAGTAGGGACGTTGAAAACTTCAATATGACCTTTTTATAACTTCTTCAAATGGCTCTCTTATACTTTTTTCCAAAAAAACGAGCAGAATAATGTATCCTTTTTGGCCCCCTTACCGTCTATATGGGGCGAAAAGGAAGTGATCCGCAGTGGTATGGCGGTTTAAACTTTCTTCAATTGCAACGAATCGAAATAAATAATTTCAGGAGGAACTACAATGGCTAAAATGAAAACAATCGGTATTAC
>PDVJ01000106.1_pt2 | contig 15055 bp, 13 predicted proteins | sample 1369811 | NCBI WGS metagenome assembly PDVJ01 (sample SAMN07795376, study PRJNA414565) | Alkali sediment metagenome, whole genome shotgun sequencing project. | reverse complement strand
GATGGGTTTTCGGGTGGTCAAAGGGCCCAACGTGGAACTGGATTACTACAACTTCGAAGCGCTCAATATCCCGCGCGATCATCCGGCCAGGGACATGCAGGACACCTTCTATGTTTCTGAAAACGTCGTTCTGAGAACTCACACCTCACCCATGCAGGTGAGAACCATGGAAAAGCAGGCCCCTCCTGTGAGTATCATTGCCCCCGGCAAGGTCTACAGAAGGGACTCCGATGTTTCTCACACCCCCATGTTCCATCAGGTCGAAGGTCTGCTCGTGGACAAGGGAGTGACCCTGGGGGATCTGAAGGGGACCCTGACGACCTTTGTCCACCAGATGTTCGGCCGGGACACATCCCTACGCTTCAGGCCGAGCTTCTTCCCCTTTACGGAACCGAGCGCTGAAGTGGACATCCGCTGCGTGATCTGCAGGGGCAAAGGGTGCCGGACCTGCAAGAACACAGGCTGGCTGGAGATCCTGGGTTCCGGGATGGTGGACCCTGAAGTTTACCGCTTTGTCCACTAATGCTCAAGTACGGGATCGATGACATTCAGCTTTTCTACAGGAACGACATGCGGTTCCTGAGACAGTTCTAGAAGATGGAGTACTGGAGTAGAAGACCAACGGTCCAAGGCGCAAGGCTCAAGGTACACGGAATAGGAGTCAAGAGATGAAGTCTAGGGGAAGAACAAACCCTGAGGAACAAGGATGTTGCCCTGAACCGTGTACCCTGTACCGTGAGCCATTTATTTCATCATTCCAACACTCCAATACTCCAGCATTTGCAGCGCGGAGCGTCTTTTCTCATGCGAGTAAGTCTCAACTGGCTTAAAGATTACGTGAACATCCCGTTGTCGGTGGATGACCTGGCCGAGCTCCTCACCATGTGCGGTTTGGAGGTGGAAGCCAAGGAGCCTTTGGGCCGGTCCCTCGAGGAGGTGGTGGCCGCAAGAATTCTGTCTGTGAGACCCCATCCCCAGGCGAACACTCTGTGGCTTTGCGATGTCGAAGCAGGCCAGGGCGCCGTGCAGGTGGTGTGCGGAGCGCCGAACCTGCGTGTGGGCATGATGGCTCCTATGGCTCTGCCCGGGACAAAACTGCCCGGAGGGCTGGAAGTGAAAGAAAGCCGCATTCGCGGAGAGGCGTCCGTCGGGATGCTTCTGGCAGAAGACGAGATGGGGTTGACGGAAGATCACACGGGCCTCATGGTCCTTCCCGAGTCTCTGTCGCCGGGAACGCCTGTGGCCGAGGCGTTGTCCCTGGAGGACTGGGCTCTGGAAATCAGCCTGACGCCCAACCGCCCTGACTGCGCCTGTGTGATCGGCATTGCCCGGGAGATCGCCGCTCTCACCAAGGGAAAGCTCCGCAAACCGGACATCCGCTTCAGGGAGAGTGACCGGCGCATCGAAGCGCTTACCGGCGTGACTCTCGAAGATCCTGAGGGCTGCCCCCGGTACGCGGCCGGCATGGTCTGCGGCTTTGAGCTCAAGCCTTCCCCTTTCTGGATAAGATACCGCCTTCATGTTTCAGGGATCAGGGGTATCAGCAACGTGGTGGATGTGACCAACTACGTTCTCCTGGAGATGGGACAACCGCTCCATGCGTTTGATTATGACCGGCTCAAGGAGAACCGCATTGTGGTCCGAAAAGCAGGGGAGGGAGAGGTTTTTACGACCCTGGACGGCAAGACCCACACGATGAGTAAAGACAACCTGCTGATCTGTGACGGTCAAAGACCTGTGGCGCTGGCAGGGGTGATGGGTGGGCTCAATTCCGAGATTTTTTCCGAATCGAAAAACGTCCTGATTGAAAGCGCCTTCTTTGACCCGATCACGATCCGAAGGAGCTCCAAGCGGCTGGGTCTTTCCACGGAAGCTTCATACCGTTTCGAAAGAGGCGTGGATATTGACGGAGCGGTGCCGGCGCTGCGCCGGGCCATGAGGCTCATCTCTGAACTCGCCGGGGGCGAGGTGATCCAGGGGATCATTGACAATTACCCGACACCTCGCAGCCCGAGGGAGATCGATCTGAGAGTGGACAAGACCAACCGATTTCTAGGGACAGAGCTCTCCCGGGACACCGTGGCGGGTTATCTCCAAGCCCTCGAGATGGAAGTCCAACCGTCGGGGGAGAATGTTCTTCGGGTGAAGCCGCCCTCTTTTCGCGTGGACATTGCCCGCGACTGGGATCTCATGGAAGAAGTGGCTCGGCTGGAGGGCTATGACCACATTCCCGTAACCATTCCTTCGATTCGGCCTTCGGATGAAAAAGAGTCTCCGGAAATGACCACAGGGGATCGGGTCAGGGAAATCATGGCGGGTCTGGGGTTCAGCGAGGTGATCTCTTTCAGCTTCATTGCTCCTGACTCTGCAGACTTCCTAGGCGCTGAGAGGGAAAGCCCCTTGCGATCCTTCGTCACCCTGTTGAATCCTCTCTCCGTGGATCAGTCGGTCATGAGGACCTCTTTGATCCCAGGGCTTGTTGCGGCGGTCAAGACCAATCTCTCTTATGGAGAGAAGGATCTCAAGCTTTTCGAGTGGGGGAGAGTCTTCGTCCGGAAGGGCACGGACGAACTGCCGCAGGAAAGGCTTGTGCTCTCAGGCCTGGCCATGGGGCTGGCCAATCCCAAGGAATGGTACCGAGAGGAAAGAGCCGTCGACTTCTACGATGTGAAGGGCGCTGCGGAAGCGCTTTTGAAAGCGCTGGGTCTGCGGGATCTCGTCTTCGAAAGAGGGGAGACTCCCCCGTGGTATTTGAAAGAGGCTGCGTCGGTGATCCGCCTGGCGGATCAGAGACTCGGCGCCATGGGACAGCTTTCGCCCGAAGTGCTCAAGCGGTTTGACGTGGATGCCCCCAGCCTCTATGCTTTTGAAATCGACGGCACGGTGCTTCTTGAAAGGGCTACGTTGGACAGGACCTTTGACCCTCTTGCAAAATTTCCCGCAGTATATCGGGATCTCTCCATCGTGGCGAAGCGAACTCTTGAGAGCGCAAGGATTCAGGAGATCATTCTCCGCGAGGGGAGTCGGTGACGCTCTTTGATCTCTTCGAGGGTGGCAAGATCGACCCCTCGGAAAAAGCCCTGGCTTTCCGGATCTGCTATCGATCCAAAGAAACCACACTGGATGGCAAGGACATCAATAAACTTCACGAAAGCATCATGGAGAGAATCCGAAAAGACACCGGCGCCGGACTGAGGGAGGTGTAGGCACACGATGCAAATCCCTGAGGAAAAGAAGTTTTTCCGAATAGGTGAAGTCAGCAGGATTATCGGCGTCGAACCCTATGTGCTGAGATACTGGGAAAGCGAGTTTCCTCAGATTCGTCCAGTCCGGGCAGACACGAACCAGCGAACGTACCAGAAGAGGGACCTCGAACTCATCCTGGAAATCAAAAGACTGCTTTATGAAGAAAAGCTGACCATCGAAGGGGCGCGCCAGAGACTGAAGCAAAAGAAAGAAAAAGCATCGGTCGCAGACGCCGGTCTGATTGAAGAACTGAAGACGGATTTGCAGGAGCTTCTCAAAACCCTGTCCTGAAGGGGGTTAGTGGGCCATTGGTATCTTTTCTTTCGTTCCAAGGGCTCCCGGGCTGGTCTTTTCTATGACTTATCTGCGAGGAAAACTTGCCCCCTCCACCGTTCTCCCCTTCCTTCGGAAGAGGAGCCGGGGCTTCCCCCACAGATAAGTCATGAAAAGACGGCGCCCTCCCGCCAGTCACTTCAGAAAAGACACCAATGGCCCAATAGAAACTTCTCCGAAGGTTGCGGGGAAGTTACGTACGAAGATGGTAAAGGGGGACGTGATGAACCTGGAGGGCCGCACTGCACTGATCACCGGAGCCGGCCAGGGAATCGGCAGGGCTTGCGCGGAGGTGTTTGCTTCCCGTGGCGCAGATCTGGTCTTGTTGGAAAAGAATTCGAGCGCGCTTCATGAGGTCTCCGAGGAAATCCGAAAAACGGGCCGGAAGGTTGTGCCTGTAGCGGTTGACCTCACCGATGTAGAAACCCTGCGCCGGGAGCTTGAAAGACACTGCTCCGAACTCCCCATAGACATCCTTGTCAATAATGCCGGGTTTGACCGACCCGGAACAACGTCCAAGATCGATAAGGCTGGATTTGAGGCGGTCCTGGGAATTCACCTGACGGTGCCGCTCTCTCTCATTCAGTTTGTTCTTCCCTCCATGCGCTCCAGAAAGTGGGGCAGGATCATCAACGTCAGTTCGATTTACGGTCTCATCGGCGGTAAAGGGGAAGTGGCTTATTCCACGGCCAAGGCAGGGTTGATCGGTTTCACCAAATCCGTAGCCAGGGAAGCCGGAGCGGACGGAGTCACGGTGAACGTCGTGTTGCCCGGCCTGACGCGCACACCTACCATTGAAAACTTCATGGCAAAAAAATTCAAGGATACGATCATTCAAGAGACGCCTCTTGGTCGAATGGGTGAACCGGAAGAAGTGGCCAGGGTCATCGCCTTCCTCGCTTCCGATGATGCTTCCTTCATCACCGCCGCGGCGATCCCCATATCCGGTGGATGGGGAGTCTAAGAAGGTTAAAGGTCAAAGGTATGAGGTAAAAGTCTGGAGAAGAGGAATTTTGTTTTGATGGGTTTGCTTCTTGACTCATACCTCAGTCCTCATCACTCGAGCCTTTGCTTTTATGTGTTGACACTTACAGCCCTTTTCCCTATAGTCATTTGCCGAAAGCAATAAATTTTCAACATCATTTTCGTCACTGTTTTTTCAGCTCGGAGCATCCAAACGGGTCTATCGTCGCTCAATAACCGTAACTACTCAGGTAGANAGACTGAAGGTAGATAGACTGAAGGAAAAGACATGCGCGANCACACAAAGCCAAGATCGTTTGGATACGTTGGCAGGTGATTGTGTCATGGATGATCATTATTGCCCTTCAGACTTCAGCCTTCAGCCTAAACACCTGAGCAGTTACCAATAACCTCAAAACAAAGGGAGGGGAAATGATGAAGAAGGGATCAAGGATTAGGTTTTCAGGAATTGTTCTTTTTGGCTTGGTTATGACTTTGTCGCTGATGATGCTTCCTGCTCTCTCTGAGGCACGAAACATCAAGGTGGGGATCGTGGACACCTACAGTGGACCCCCTGCTGTGTTTGGTAACGACGCGCTTAACGGCTTCAAAATGGCAGTTGAGGAGATCAACAAGGAAGGAGTCTTAGGCGGAAAGATCGAATTTACGACTCGCGACGAGAAGTTCAAACCGGACATTGCCATCAGCATGGCCAAGGAACTGGTCATGAGGGAGAACGTGGATGTACTGGCGGGTACGATCAACAGCGGGGCTGCGCTGGCGATCTCCGAAGCGGTGGCCAAGACGGAAAAAGTCCCTTTCATTGTCTGGATTTCGAAGAGCGAAAAAATTACGGGTGAGCTTGGGCATCGCTATGTGTTCTCCGCCGCCGAAAACACGGCCATGGCAGGAAAAGCAGGCGGTGTGGGGTTGGCCAAGAGACCTTACAAGAAGTATTGGCTTGCAGGCGAGGATTATGAGTATGGTCATGCCATCGCAGATGCAGTCTGGAGGTATCTGAAGGCTGCAAAGCCTGATGTTGAAAAAATCGGTGAGTCCTGGTGGAAAACCGGTGAGCCTGACCTTGTACCCTACTTAACCGCAATAGAGGCTGCAAAGCCGGATGCCGTTATTTTCTGCACGGGTGGCAGTGGCATGACGAACTGCATCAAACAAATTAATGCAACCGGATTTTCTAAGAAAATACCCTCTTGGTTCCATACAGCCATAGACCACGCTGTTCTGAAACCCCTTGGAGCAGAAGCCCCGGAAGGGATCATGGGTACCATCCAGTATCTCTTTTACTACCCGCAGACACCCGAAAATAAAGCGTTCGTTGATGCTTTCCAGAAAGCTTACGGGAGCCCGCCCGGATTCCCGGCTTTCAATGCCTACAATACAGCCAAATTGATTGCAGGGGCATACAAGAAGGCGGGGGTAATTGACAAGGAGAAATTCATTGATGCTCTCGAGGGCCTAAAAATCTCAAGCCCGGCTGGTGGCATGGTGGAAATGCGAGCGTGTGATCATCAGGTGATATATCCCATGCATTTTGGCACAACGAAAAAGCTCCCTCAATATGAGTTTGTTACGGCTTCAGACCTCGTGACCCTAACGGGTGATGAAGTTATGCCTAAATGCGAAGACGTCTTGAAGACAAGAAAGAAGTGATGCGGATCCTAGCGGGGAATGGCCTTGTAGGCCTTCCCCGCCCAAGTCAGTGATCTGAGAAAACAGATCATCAAGGGTACGAGGGAAAATGTTTGATATCGCGGCTCTCGGGAGTCAGTTTTTTGTCGGTCTGAGCCGGTCCATGATTCTGTTTGTCGTCACAGCGGGGTTGAGTTTTGTGCTGGGTGTGCTCAGGGTCCCCAATGTCGCTCACGGCTCCCTGTACATGATCGGAGCGTTCTCCGCCTTCAGCATCACCAAGCTGGTGCCTGGCGCCACAGGGTTCTGGCTTGCCCTCGTGATGGCTCCTTTGGTGGTTGCGCTGGTCGGTTTCATTGCCGAAAGAGCGCTCTTCTGTCACCTCTATCAAAGGGAGCACTTGATGCTCCTCTTATTCACCTTCGCGCTAAGCCTCATTCTCGGAGACCTGGTCAAGATTACCTGGGGAGCCGAGTACAAGTCCATCATGGCTCCGGCTTTATTCACCGGATCTGTGCCTATCTTCGGTGCATCGATTCCTCGATACAATTTGTTTCTCCTCATCGTCGGGCCTCTCGTGGCTATCGGCCTGTGGCTCTTCACCAACAAGACCAAGCTGGGCAAGATCGCCAGGGCAGCGGCTGTGGATCGGGAGATGGTTGGAGCAGTCGGGATCAACGTGAGCTGGGTCTTTGCTTTCGCCTTTGTCCTGGGGTGTTTTATGGCTGGCCTGGGCGGCGCCCTGATGGCTCCGACCATCAGCATCACCCTCGGTATGGACCACAATATCATCATTGAAGGGTTTCTCATCGTCACGATCGGCGGTCTGGGGAACATGTGGGGGGCCTTGGTGGGTTCGCTCATTTTCGGTCTTTCCCAGGCTTTCGGGGTGCTCTTCTGGCCCCAGTTCGCCATTGTTTTCCCTTACACCGCCGTGGTGATTGTGCTGCTCCTGCGGCCGACAGGGATTCTCAAATCCGTGTGGTAAAGAGGATCGGACCTTGCTGAAAAATTTTTCCCTGAAGTCCCTTTTTGCCTGTCTGGTCCTCCTGGTTATCCTGCTCATCCTGCCGCCGATTCTCCCCAGGTTCTACACCTATATTTTTTCCTCGATCTTTGTGACGGCTCTACTGGCTATGAGCTTGAACATGGTGGTGGGACATGGAGGGCTGTTTCAGTTTCATCATGGAGTCTTTTACGGGGTCGGGGCCTATGCCTTTGCTCTGCTGCTCTTCAAGGCCCACATGCCCATGTGGTTTGGGTTCATCGCGGCTCCTGTCATCGCTGCTTTCGCGGGCCTTCTCATCGGCTGGTTTTGTGTGAGATTGACCAGTCTTTACTTTGGCATGCTCCAGATCTCCCTGGGCTCGCTTCTGTGGGCGATTGTTTTCCGTTGGTATTCTCTGACCAATGGGGATGATGGGATCCATGGCGTTCCTATTCCGAGCTCTATTTCCTCGTCGTCGAACGCCTATTACTTCATCCTTTTCTTTTTTATCCTCTGCCTGGTGGTCATGTACCTGATCCACCGGTCGCCCTTCGGCATGACCCTTCAAGCCATTCGAGACAATCCGGCCAGGTGTTCGGCCGTGGGCATTAATGTGAGGCGCCATCAGCTCATGGCGATCGTGATTGCGACTTTCTTTGCAGGGGTGGCCGGGGTTCTTTTTGTGGTTCTGGAGAAATCGGTGTTCCCGGACTTGCTCTTCTGGGTCCTTTCGCTAGAGATCTTCATCATGTGCCTTTTGGGCGGATGGTTCACATTTGCCGGCCCCATCCTTGGCGCGGCGATCACCGTGGCCCTGAGGACCTTTGTGGGCATTTACACTGATTACTGGACATTGATCCTCGGAGTGCTTCTGATCCTCCTCATCTTTTTCCTGCCCGAAGGGGTGATGGGCTTCTTTGTCCGGAAGTTTGGAAAGCGCGGTGGCGAAGAAGATGCGCTGGGAAGGGGAGAACATGCTGAAGATTGACAGGGTATACAAATCCTTTGACAAGTTCCTCGCAGTCAACGGGGCGGAGCTCACGGTGGAGAAGGGACAGCTCGTTGCCGTGATCGGACCGAACGGGGCAGGTAAGACCACCCTGTTCAATTTGATCACAGGCATGCTCAAGCCGGACAGGGGTCGAGTGGTTTTCAACGGAGAGGATATCAGCAACCTACCCCCCCACGATATTTGTAGAAAGGGGATTGCGCGTTCTTTTCAGATTGCCAATGTCTTTCCCCGGCTCACGGTCTTCAAGAATGTTCAGGTGGCGGTGCTTTCGCAACAGAGGAAGAGCAGCAATTTTTTCCGTCCTGCCCACTCCATGGCAGTCGATGAGACCAATCAGATCCTTGCGAGTGTGGGGCTTCTCGGCAGAGCAGAGCACCTTGCCGGTTCTCTTTCTCATGGGGACCACAGGATTCTGGAGATAGCCATCGCCCTTGGCAATGAACCCCGGATGCTCATTCTGGATGAGCCTACGGCCGGGATGTCGCCCGATGAGACGTCGTCGACCATGGCCCTCATCCAGCGGCTGGCCGACACCCATGGGCTCACCATTCTCTTCTGCGAGCATGACATGGACGTGGTCTTCAACACCGCCCAAAGCATCATGGTCATGCACTACGGAAAAACGATTATCCAGGGTAAGCCTGAAGAAGTGAAAAGCAACATAGAAGTCCAGGAGGCTTACCTCGGGGGTGCGGATGCTTGAAGTGGAAAAAATTCATACCTATTATGGCCTGAGCCACATTCTTTTCGGCGTGTCTCTCAAGGTGGAAGCAGGCCAGGTGGTGTGCCTCCTGGGAAGGAACGGTGCGGGCAAGACAACCACGTTGAAAAGCATTCTTGGTTTGGCGGCACCCAAACAGGGCCGGATCAGATTCAAGCAGGAGGATGTGACCGGGAAAGAACCTTACATCCTCGTGAGAAAAGGGATAGGGTATGTTCCCGACGACCGGAGGATTTTTGCCGATTTATCCGTTGGCGAAAACCTTGAGATAGCGGAAAGAAAAGCAAGGGAAAGGGAAGTTTGGGACAAAGAAAGGGTTTATGAGCTGTTCCCACCCCTCAGGAGGCTCGATTCCCGCAAGGGCGGTTTGCTGAGCGGCGGGGAACAGAAAATGCTGGCCATTGGAAGGGCGCTGATGGGGAATCCGGATTTCCTGCTTCTTGATGAACCCACCGAGGGCATTGCCCCTGTAATGGTCCGTGCTTTTGGACAGACCATCCTGCATCTCAAAGACTTGGGGCTGACGGTGCTCATCGCGGAACAGAACGTGAAGTTCACCCTGAAGCTGAGTGATGTGGGATATATTATTGACAATGGTCGAATCTGCTATCAGGGAACGGTTAAAGAGCTGATCGAAAACGAAGAAGTGCGCCGCACCTGCGGAATCTGAGGAAAGAGAATACAGTAGGCAGTAAGGAGTATGCAGTAGGCAGAAAAAGAGAGAAGCCGGAAGACACAGGGATTTTCAAAGTATCAATGACAAATGATCAATGATAAATGTTCAATGAGCAATGATCGCCCATGAATCATTTCGTTCTAAAAGCCATGACTCCCAGAGTGCCCGCTCCCGGCGTTGAAATGCGGGTGATCAGCTATTTTTCTTTCTTTGGGGTGGACGCACCTAGTTTGGAGAGAAGCGTGTTGCGGTGAACCCCGAGGATGAAGGCGGCCTGGGTTCTGTTTCCATCGACACCTTCAAGCACTTCGCCGATGTATTGCTGCTCAAAGGCATCCACAGCATCCTTGAGGTTCATGTCCTTGATCTTCGGCTTGGCAACGCTCAGGATCGATATGTCCTGAAGCTGAATGACCGAGTCTCTGGAAATGGTGAAACATCTTTCCACGAGATTCTGAAGCTCTCTCACGTTTCCCGGCCAGTCATATTCCATGAGCGCTTTGATGGCTTCCTTGGAAAAGGTTTTAGCGGGCTTCCCTGACCTCTTCGCGTTGATCCGAAGGAAGTGTTCAATCAGCAGGGGGATATCTTTTTTCCTCTGCCTGAGAGGCGGAATCTCGATGGGCAAGACATTGAGGCGATAAAAGAGATCTTCACGGAAGCCCCCTGTCTGGATGAGCTGACTCAGGTCCTTGTTCGAGGCTGCCAGGAACCGCACATCCAGTTTGGTCACTTTGGTGGTTCCCAGCCTTTCAAACTCCTTCTCCTGGATGACGCGAAGCAATTTGGCCTGCATGGTTACGTCGAGCGTGTCGATATCATCCAGGAAAACCGTCCCTTTGTTGGCGATTTCCAGCTTGCCCAGGGTGGTTCTCACAGCGCCCGTAAAAGCTCCTTTGTGATATCCAAAGAGTTCGCTCTCCACGAGGGTAGGGGGGATCGCTGCGCAGGCGATCACCACAAAAGGCTGGTCTTTTCTCGGGCTCAATCGCTGTATGGCTCTTGCAACCAGTTCCTTCCCTGTCCCGCTCTCCCCCTGGATCAGCACCCCACCATCACTGTCGGCGATGCTGGAAATGAGATCGAAAATCTTGTTCATTCTCTCGTCTTCGCCGATGATTTCATCAAAGGGGTGAACCCGTTCCAGCTCGTTTCGGAGATAGGTGACCTGCTTCATCAGGCTCCGTTTCTCAAGAGCCCGATTAATAATGTTGATCACATCATCGACGAGAAAGGGCTTGATGATGTACTCGTAGGCGCCCAGTTTGATGGCTCGAACTGCGCTCTGGATCTCTTTGACTGCCGTGACCATGATGGCCTCGGGGCTGGGATCCAGGGCCTTGAGTTTCTCCAGAAGATCGAGGCCATTGACGTCAGGTAACAGAATATCAAGGAGAATCAGATCCACGGTGTTCTTTGAAAGAAGTTCCTCGGCTTCCTTTCCGTTTTCAGCGAGAAGCACGTTGAAGCGATCCTTGAGAACCATCTTGAAGGACTGCCGGATACCGTGTTCGTCATCCACCACAAGGATGGTTGCTTGTTTGTCCATCGGTTTTGTCACCCCGTGAAGCCGTTGAGATACAGGATAACCGTTTCATGAGTCTTTACAAAATAAATTACTTATAATAAAATAGAGCGGTTTTTCTAGAAAGACACTAAAGGTTTATTCTGCGGGCAGATTATATCATCGTGCAGGCTGAATGCAATAAAGAGTTGTAATTCTAAAGTAGGTATTTGAGTTAGGTGAATAGAATAGAAGAGAAGCTAATGGAAAAGGTGGGATTTCAATTAACAAACAGGAAACTTGGGCCTTGAAAGATAGTTCCTCAATGAGCCTGAGAGCGGTTGTCATCAAGACAAGATGTGATTTAGGTTGTGTAAGTTATTCTTGAGATTACCGGAAAGACGCTTTGGAAAAAGAAACAAGCTGCATCAATTCGAAGGTGATCTTCGAGTATGTTCGAGCGCATAACGGGGGAGACGTAAGTTCGCTCCTGGGAAACCTTGATCCTGAGGTGGATGCTTTACCGGATCAAGAGGCTTTTTTCACGGACCCAAACAACTGGATGTCCTGTACTGTCATCTGCAACCTCTACGGTAGAGCAAAGGAGATTCTCAAAGACAGAGACGCTCCATATCAAATGGCGAAGTTCGCCATCCAAAATCTTTCCCTCGGATATATCCAGAAGATTTTTGTTAAGGCCTTTTGGTCGACTCGCACTGCTTTAAAACATATCCAGAAGATCAACGATAAATTTAATAGAAGTAAGCAGGTTGAACTGGTCGAGGTCAGAGGGAACGAGGCTGTCCTGAGACTGCACTGGGACCGAAAGATGCTGCTATCCAAGGACCTCTGCAGATACAATCAAGGGACATACACCTTTATGCCCCTTATCTGGGGGGGGGCTCCTCTTGATCTCGATGAGGTGAGTTGCTTCTTCGAAGGAGCGCCTTACTGCGAGTATCACCTCCATTGGCCTGCAAAGAATCAGTTGCATGAGGTCATTTCCAGATTCTTAACCTCGAAATCCGTGCTAATGGAAACCATTTTGGAGATGGAGGCTGACAAGAAGATCATCGAGCACAAGTACGAGGAGGTCAGCTGCCTTAATCAGGAACTAAATATAAGGATCAAACAGCTCACAGCGATACAAGAAACCGGGAAGGCTATTCTCTCGGTTCTAGACCTGGACCAACTGCTCAGGGTGATCATGAATCTTCTCTTCAGTGTCTGCCAGATCAACCGTGCGATCATCATGCTCGTCAATGAGGAGAAGCAATGTCTTGAGTACATCCATGGCGCAGGTTTCGACGATGAAACCTTCGCGGCAATCAAAGACTACAAAGTGCCTCTCCATCGTGTCAGCAACATGCTGGTTCGGGTAACCAATACGGGCCGGGCGGAGTATATTCCCGAGATAGAAGGGTCAAGCTTGAAGAAGGACAACATTCTTCTGAGGCAGGGGAAGCCGGTTTCCGCCTTTGTCGTCCCTCTGATTACAAGGTCCAAAGTCATCGGGGTCATGGGGACCGATGGCGTGGAGGGCAAGGGGGTGCCCAAGGATACACGGGAAATCTTGGAAATATTCGCCCCTCAAATCGCCATCGCCATTGAGAATGCGAAGCTCTACAAGAACCTTCAGGACAAGATAGAGGAACTCAGACATTCGCAAGTTTTGCTGAGCCGTGCCGAGAAGTTCTCCTTTCTGGGCCACCTGGCCGCCCGTCTTGCCCATGAGATCAAGAATCCAATGACCGCTATCGGAACCTTTATACAGCTCTTGCCGCACAAGTATGAGGATGAGGAGTTCAGAAGGGACTTTTATCAGATCGCCATGGAAGAGACGATGAGAGTGAACAATCTGATTACCGAACTATTGGACCTGGTCAGACCGAAAGAGTCCCAGTTCGACTATGGGGACCTTCATGATCTCATCGAAAAAATGGTACTTCTTGTTTCACCGCAGAGCAGAGACAAACGCATCGAGATTTCGCGTCAATTGGACAAGGCCATAGGGCAAGTTTGGATGGATTCAGAGAGGATCAAACAGGTGGTCCTAAACCTTTTGTCTAATGCCCTTGATTTCACGCCACAAGGCGGTAGGATTGAAGTCATCACAAGGCAGCATTTAAAGGAGGGTAGTCCCCGTACCGTAACTATTGAAGTGAATGATACCGGGGTGGGGATACCTGCGCCTGACATCAATAGAATCTTTGATCCTTATTTCACGACCAAGCACAAAAGCGGCATGCATAAGGGAACAGGACTTGGACTTTTTATCGCTTATCAGAATATTCAAGATCATGGAGGAACCATCGAAGTAAAAAGCGAACCGGATGCAGGGAGCTCGTTCTTAATCACCCTTCCGGTAGGTCCTCCTTGAGTTTGCAGAAGGAGAGGGCATCGGGGCGTAATGGAACTGAAGGAAGTTAGAATTCACCGGGTGATCTTGCCCTTCCGTGGGGACTTCTCTCATTCAAGAAAAGAGGGGTCTTCAGCAAGAAACATTATCGTACAGGCTCTCGGTGATCATGACGAGATAGAAGGCTTCGGAGAGGGAGCTCCTCGGACATACGTTACTGGCGAATCGCAGGAGAGCGCCTTCGAGAAGGTCATTGAAATGGTGACGTCTAAGAGCTTTCCATGGGATCTTGGCAGCGTCTCAGACGTCGTGAATTTCATTGAGAAATGCGGGGATGGGCGTAGTTACAACTCGGCCATGTGCTCTATTGAAATGGCAATCCTGGATCTCTTAGGGAAGATAGAAGACAAGCCACTCCTCAATTATTTCCCTCAGAGCTTCCTATGCAGCAAAGTGTTCTATGGGGCATCTGTTCCTTTGAGTAATCGTAAGCGTATTGAGGAAATTTGCATTCTCATAAAGCACTTAGGTATCCGTCAAGTTCGGGTGAAAGTGGGAAAGGATTTTGTGACCAATAAGGAGAACTTGGAGCTTGTCCGAAAGACTATTGGAGAGAATCTTCAACTCAGGGCTGACGCAAACGGAGCATGGAACAAGGCGATTGCGCTCGAGCACGCTTCTTTGCTCGAAAATCATGGGGTTCAATTGGTCGAACAACCACTGGCGCCAGACGATCCGGAGATTACAGACGTTTCGATGGCTTTCGCGGAACATGGTATTTTTCTGATGGCGGATGAGTCGGCCTGCTCACTCACGGACGTTGAGAAAATAATTGATGTCGGTGCCTACCATGCCGTCAATGTCCGATTATCCAAATTGGGAGGCTTGATAAGTTCGTTGAAAATTGTTGATCGGTTACGCAAAGAGAGAATGCCCTTTCAGATAGGGTGCCAGTTGGGTGAATCCGGTTTACTTTCAGCTGCCGGCCGAGTACTTGCTCTTTTGTGCGAGGATGCCGACTACTATGATGGATCCTACGACGCGTTTTTGCTTCAAGATAATATCACAACAAAGGATGTTTCTTTTGGAAAAGGGGGTGAGGCGGGGCCCTTGAATGGACCGGGCCTTGGCGTCGAAGTTGATAAAGAAAAATTAGGTCGTCTTAGTGATTTTTCGAATTCTGTGACTTTGAAAAGACCTTGATGATAAGGGAGGGCAATGCGCAGCGATGGACTTTGATGCCTGGCTGGAAGACCACAGTGATACCTTGAGAAGTTTCTCTGGAAAAAGAGTTTTCCTGCTCTATTCGGGAGGCAAGGATTCCTCGCTCTGCCTCCATTTTATGTCCCGAGCAAGGAAGCATTTTGGTTTTCATTTGGAAGCCCATGCGGGAGCGTATCCTCTTCACAGATATACGCACCAGGAAAAGGAAAGGCTATCGTCCTTCTGGCATGATCGAGGTGTAGAAATTATCTGGTATGATATGGGCGTGAGGGATGATCCTATGGAGGGGACCTCGCAGCCGTGCCTCTTTTGTCAAAAGGTCCGAAGGGATATGCTGAACAAGGTGCTCGATGATACCGTGGAACACTGGGAAAGGCTT
>PDVJ01000177.1_pt1 | contig 15057 bp, 10 predicted proteins | sample 1369811 | NCBI WGS metagenome assembly PDVJ01 (sample SAMN07795376, study PRJNA414565) | Alkali sediment metagenome, whole genome shotgun sequencing project. | reverse complement strand
CACATGACCGGTCAGGCCGACGCGGCGGCGGATCTGGCCGGGCGCGCCCGGCCCGATTTCAAGGCCTACCGCGATCACAGCGTGACCTTCGGCTCCGATTTCCGCGACAGGGCCATGGCCGTCCGGGCTCTCGTCCAGATCGGGCGGTCCGACAAAGCCCGGCCGCTCCTCGAGGATATCTCCAAGACCATGGCCTCGGACCTCTGGCTCTCGACCCAGGAGACGTCGTTCGGCCTGATGGCCGTGTCCTCTTACTACGGCGGCGCGGAGGTCAAGCTCTTCCGCTACCGCTTCGCCTGGGACGGCGGGAAGCCCGTCGACGTCGAGTCGACGAGGCCGTTCGACCGGCGCGAATTCCCCGCGTTTCCGGCCCAGGGACGGACCCTCGCCGTGACGAACCCCGAAGCCTCCCCGCTCTATGTCGACCTGTATCGCCGGGGCCTGCCCGCGGCCGGGGCGGAGACCGAGTCGTCTGAAGGGCTCTCGATCGACGTCCGCTACCGCGACATGAAGATAAATTCTCTTACGATCGGCAAGATCACACAGGGGCTCGACCTCGTGGCTGAGGTCCGCGTCAAGAACCTGGGGCGGGTGAGACTTCAGAACCTCGTCCTGACCCACCTCGTGGCCGCCGGCTTCCAGATCAAGAATCCGAGGTTCGGCGGCGACGGGGGAGTGGCCGCCGATGTGGACTACCAGGACATCCGCGACGACCGCGTCTTCACCTATTTCGAGCTGGACGAGGGCCAGGAGAAGGTCTTCCTCGTCGTCATGAACGCGTCCTACCGCGGCCGCTATTACCTCCCGGGCGTCGCCGTCGAGGCCATGTACGACGCGGGCGTCCATGCCAATACGAAAGGACAGTGGATCGAGATCGTCCGGTAGCGAACCCCGCGGGAAACCGTCCCCTCGACGATCCGAAGTGAGACGATGTCATTGATCGGCTGGCTTGGCAGGAGACGGGGACATGTCCCGGAGGTGCGTGTCCCCCTCCGCAGGCGCCGCGGGCTCGTCATTCTCGGCGCTTCTTTCCTTCTCCTTCTTCTCTTCTGGCTCGCTCTGCCCGTCGTCCGCTTCGACGAACCCGTCTCGCCCGTTCTCTTCAGCGCCGAGGGCGAGCTTCTCGGGGCCCGGCCGGCCGCCGACGGTCAATGGCGGTTCCCGGCGGGCGAGCGCGTCCCGGAGAGGTTCTATCGCGTCCTGGTCGGCTACGAGGACCGCCGCTTCTATCTCCATCCGGGCGTCGACCCGCTGGCCGTGGCCCGGGCGGTCGGCCAGAACCTCCGCTCCGGGAAGGTCGAGAGCGGGGCGAGCACGATCACCATGCAGGTCGTGCGGTTGGCCCGCAAGAACAGGAAGCGGACTTACGCCGAAAAGGCCAGGGAAGCCGTCCTGGCCTTGAGGCTCGAGGCCGGGCGCTCGAAAAGGGAGATCCTGGCCCTCTTCGCTGCCCATGCCCCGTTCGGCGGCAACATCGTCGGCATCGACGCCGCGTCGTGGATGTACTTCGGCCGGAGCCCGGAGCGCCTGAGCTGGGCCGAAGCGGCTTTCCTGGCCGTCCTGCCCAACGACCCGGGGCTCCTCGCTTCCGCGGCGGGGCGGGCGCGCCTCCTCCGGAAGCGGAACGGCCTCATCGAGCGGCTAGGGGTGAAGGGCGTCCTGCCGGAGCTTGAATGCCGCTTGGCCCTGGCCGAGCCCATGCCGGGCGGGCTGCGCCCCGTGCCCCGGGACGCGCCCCACCTCCTCGACACGCTGGCCGGGCGCCGGAGCGCCACTTCCCCGTTCCGGTCGTTCATCGCCGCCGATCTGCAGCGGACGGTGAGGAGGATCGTCGAGGACCACGGGGAGCGGCTCTTCGGCCGGGACGTCCGCAATGTCGCCGCCGTCGTCATAGACAACCGCCGGGCGACCGTCGTCGCCTACGCCGGCAACGCCGGGCTCGAGCGGAGCGGCGAGTTCGGCCAGAGTGTCGACATCCTCCAAAGCCGGAGAAGCACGGGCAGCATCCTCAAGCCGTTCCTCTACGCCGCCATGGTCCAGGAGGGCGGGGTCACGCCGGCGACCCTCGTCGCCGACACGCCCGTCCGCTTCGAAGGATTCAAGCCCGAGAACTTCGACCGGCGTTTCCGCGGCGCCGTGCCGGCCCGGACGGCCCTGGCCTGGTCGCTCAACATCCCGGCCGTGCGCGAGCTGCGGGAGTACGGCATTCCCCGGTTCGAGAACCGGCTGAGGCGGTGGGGGATGACGACCCTCGACCGGTCGCCGGAGGACTACGGCCTGACCCTGGTGCTGGGCGGGGCGGAGGGCCGGCTCCTCGAGATCGCGGCGCTTTACGCGAAGATGGCCCAGCTCGCGTCGGGCGCGGCGGGCGGCGGCAGCGAGGTCCGGCTTCTTAGGGACGAGCGGAAGGCGCCGTCGAGAATGAAGGACCTCGGCGCGGCGGCCGCCTATTTGACGCTCGAGGCGCTGACCGCGGTCAACCGGCCCGACGAGGAAGGATTCTGGCGGAGCTTCAGCTCGTCGAAATGGCTGGCCTGGAAGACGGGGACGAGTTACGGGCTCCGGGACGCTTGGGCCATCGGGGTCATGCCGAACTACACCATCGGCGTCTGGGCCGGCAACGCCGACGGCGAGGGCAAGCCCGGGCTGACCGGGCTCGCGGCCGCGGCCCCGGTGCTGTTCGATCTCATCGGCGCGGTCGACGGAGGAGGGCGGATCGAGCGGCCGTGGTCGGGGCTGAAGGAGATCAAGGTCTGCAGGGACTCGGGCTACCTGGCGACGGACCTCTGCCCGGCCGAGACGGTCCTGGTCCCCGAGGAGAACCGCTTCGACCGGATGTGCGCCTTCCACCAGACGGTGCATCTCGACGCCACGGGCCGGTTCCGGGTCGACAGCCGCTGCGAGCCGGTCGACCGGATGCGGCACGAGCCGTGGTTCGTCCTGCCTCCCATCCAGGAATACTATTACCGGGCCGATCATCCGGACTATCGGCCCCTGCCTCCGTTCCGGGCCGACTGCGGCGGCGGGCCGGCGGGCGAGCGGGGATCGCGGGTGATGAGCCTCGTCTACCCGGAACCCGACATGTCCGTGTTCGTCCCGGTCGGGCTCGACGGCCGGGCCGGAGAGGTCATCTTCGAGGCCGTCCACCGGGAAAGCGGGGCGACCGTCCATTGGCATCTCGACGAGGATTATGTGGCGTCGACCCGGGTCTTCCATCAGATCGCGCTGAGCCCCGAGCCCGGCGAGCACCGGATCGTCCTCGTGGACGAGGAAGGCCGGCGGCTCGAGCGGCGGTTCCAGGTCGTCAGCCCGCTCCGGCGCGGCGGCCGCTGACCGAGACCGGCGCCGGGCGCGACTACTTCTTCATGTCCTTGTCGAAGGCGACCTTGGAGGGGGCGAAGTTCATCTCGCGGACGAAGTCCAGGGCCTCCTTCGCGCCGAACTCTCGGTCCATGGCGTTGTCCTCCCACTCGACCGAGAGCGGGCCGTCGTAGCCGGCGGCGTTGAGCTCGCGGATGACGGCGTCGAAGTCGACGTCGCCGTGGCCGAGCGAGCGGAAGTTCCAGCCGCGCCGGACGTCGCCGAAGGGCAGGAACGAGCCGAGGATGCCGGCCCGCCCGTCCAGGGTCACGGCCACGTCCTTCATGTGGACGTGGTAGACGCGGTCGGCGAAGTCGCGGATGAACAGGTGCGGCTCGATGCCCTGCCAGACGAGGTGGCTCGGGTCGAAGTTGAGGCCCAGGGCGAGCCGGCAGTTGAAGGTGTCGAGGAGGCGCCGGGTCGTGTAGACGTCGAAGGCGATCTCCGTCGGGTGGACCTCGAGGGCGAACTTGACGTTCTGCTCGTCGAAGACGTCGAGGATGGGCGTCCAGCGGGCCAGGATCTCCTGGAACCCGGCCTCGACCATCTCCTCGGTCGTCGAAGGGAAGGAATACCAGGCTTTCCAGATGGGCGAGCCCATGAAGCCGTTGACGACGTAACAGCCCATGTTGCGCGCGGCCCGGGCCGCGGCCTTCATCTCCTCGACGGCCCACTTGCGCAGGGCGTCCGGCTTGCCCTTGACGGCGTCGGGGGCGAAGCCGTCGAGGCGCGGGTCGTACTCGTCCCCGACGCACTGGCCGGCCAGGTGGGCGCCGAGGGCCCAGCACCTGAGGCCGCACTTCTCGAGGACGCGCTTCTTTTCGCGGACGTAGGCCGGGTCGGCCGCGGCCTTGCGGACGTCCATGTGGTCGCCCCAGCAGGCGATCTCCAGGCCGTCATAGCCCCAGCTTTTCGCCTTCTTGCAAACAATGTGATGGGTCGTGCCATTATTCTCTCCTCTTTAGTGGGGGATACGAACCTGGCTTGTCGGATTCATATCCCCGTCTCTATCCAGATCGCGCCCTTGGCCGAGCTCGCGACGCAGGCCTCGATGTAGCGGACGCCGCGGACGCCGTCGTCGACGTTGGGGAAGTCGAGGTCGTCTCCCGCCAGGGGCTGGTCCAGGAGCTTCTTCGAGAGGGCCGTGATGAAGGTCGAGTAGATGTTGGCGAAGCCCTCGAAGTACCCTTCGGGATGGCCCGAGGGAAGGCGCGAGAGGGACTGGGCCCGGGGCCACATCGGATCGCGGCCGCGCGAGATCGTCGCGGTCGGCCGGTCGAGGAAGGAGAGGCGGGCCGTGTTGGGCGTCTCCTGGAACCACTCGACGGCGCCCTTGGTGCCGTAGATGCGAAGGCGCAGGGCGTTGTCGTGACCGGCCGCGATCTGGGAGCTCCAATAGACGCCACGGCCGCCGCCCTTGTAGTTGACCATGACCGTGGCGTTGTCGTCGAGGGGCCGGCCGGCGCCGAAGCGGTCCAGGCGGGCGCAGACGGACTCGATCTCGAGCCCGGTCATGTAGGAGGCCATGAACTCGATGTGGCTGCCGATGTCGCCGACGCAGTTGGAGGCGCCGGCCAGCCGGGGATCGGTCCGCCAGGCGGCCTGTTTCTGGCCGGTGTCCTCGAGCTTCGTCATCAGCCACTCCTGGGGATACTCGCCGTTGACGAAGCGGACCTCGCCGATCTCGCCGGCGTGGATGATGTCCCGGAGGTGCTTGACCATGGGGTAGCCGGAATAGGCGTAGGTGACGCAGAACAGGAGGCCGGTCTCGCGGACCAGGCAGGCCAGTTCGAGGGCCTCGTTCGCGCTCGTGGCCAGCGGCTTTTCGCAGACGACCGGGAAGCCGTATTCGAGGGCCAGCTTCGCGGCCGGGTAGTGGGTGCTGTTGGGCGTGACGATGCTGATGAAGTGGGGGCGGTCGTCGCGCTTCGCCTCGGCCCGGATCATCTCGTCGAAGGTCCGGTAGAGGCGCTCTCGCGGGAGCCCGAGGGACTCCCCGGTGGCCAGCGTGTTGTCAGGGCTCTGCGAGAACGCGCCGCAGACGATCCCGGCCTTGCCGTCCATGGCGATGGCCTTGCGGTGGACGTCGCCGATGAAGGCCCCCTGGCCGCCCCCGATCATGCCGTAGCGGAGCTTGGGCGTCTTCCCGCCCGATGCCTGTCCTTCGATCATCCCTGCCTCCGAGGATGGGGCCAAACCCCCTTCTTTCTTATTTTAACGAACGACGGATGCGGTCGGCGGCGAGCTTGGCCTCCGCGGCGACCGACGCGTCCGCCAGGAGCGACTCGGCGGTCTTGAGAGACGAAACGCACGGGAAGCGCACGAGGGCGCCCAGGACGAGCTTCTTTTCCTCCGGCCGCGGCGAGAGGGCCAGGACCTTGAGGAGGTCCGCGGTGGCGGCCTCGGGGGCCCGGTGGGGCTCGAGGCCGACCATGCGGATGTAGGCCCGCACCGCCAGGATCCGTTGATTGAGCTCGACCAGAGTCCGGGCGATCTCGAGAACATCGTCGCGCGCCGTGGCGGTCGGCCAATCGGCCAGGGCCCGGACGGCCGCGTCGACCACGGTCGGGTCCGGATCGGAGAGCGCCGTCCGGACGGAAGCGAGGGCCGAGTCGTCGCCGATCTTGCCCAGGACGCGCAGGAGGTCCGATCTTCTCCGCGGGTCCTTCTCGCCGGCGAGCCTGGCCTTGACGGGGCCCGAGCGGGCGAACTCTCGCGGATTCGTCCGGGCGACCGCCGCGATGGTGTCCTGCATGGCCTCGCGGGCCGCTTCGTCGTCGAGGCCGNCCAGGAGGTCGAGGAGCTCGGGGATATCGGCCTGGCCGCCGAGCGTCTTGAGGGCGGCCGCGGCCCGGGTCTTGAGCCCGGGCGGTCCGGATCTGACGAGCTCCAGGAGCGCCGGCTTGGCCGCCGTGATGCGCCGCTCGCTGGCCGCCCGGACGAGCTCGGCTTTGATGGCCTCGTCCGATGTCTTGCCCAGGTGGGCCAGGACGGCGTCGTCGACGTCCCCGCCTCTGAGGCGGGCCAAAGCCTCGCGCGCCGCGTCCTGCTCGGCCCCGGTCATCCGGGCCGCCTTGGTCGCCAGGAAGATGACCGACTTCCCGTCCCCCGCCCTGGCGATGGAGCGCAGGGCCGCCAAACGGACCTCCGCGGACGGGTATTCCGCCGCCGCGAGCAGGTACGGCCTGACGGTATCCGCGGGATATCCGGCGAGGACCGCCGTGAGCTGGATCTTCGCGTTTTCAGGTAAACGGTCCATGAGATCCGCGACCCGGCCGATCTCTCCGGGCCCGAAGCTCTCCGGGACCATCGCGAGGGCCGGAGCGTACAGCGTAGCGTCCTTGCCGCCCAGGGCCGTGAGGATCGTTCCTTTCGGATCGGCGGCCACGGCGATCTTCCCTTTGAACGCGGCTTGTCGCAGGGGCGTCGGCGCGCCGGACGCGAAGACCTTGTCGTAGACGGCGGCCGCGGCGGCCTTGTCCCCCGAGTTGACGGACCCTTCCGCCGTGAGGAGAAGGGCCGAGGCGGCGTCAGAACGCTGGGCGGACTTGCCGAGAGCGGCGGTCAGGGCCTTGACGGCCTCGGGGCCGCCGATCTTGCCCAGGGCTTTGACCGCGTCCGCGGCCAGTGCCGCGTCCTTGCCCGAGGCCAGCCGCGAAAGGGCGGGAACGGCCGCGGCCGTCCTCCTCGCCCCGAGCGAGAAGACGACGCCCCGGCGGACGACGCCCTGGGCCTTGTCCAGCGCGGCGACGAGCGCCGCGTCGGATTCGCCGCCCGGGATCCTCTCCAGCGCGTAACGGGCCGCGTCCGTCGTCTCGGGCTTGAGGACGAGGGCCGCGAGAACCGGGACGCTATCGGGTCCCCCGACGAAGCCGAGGGCCCGGCAGGCGGCCATCAGACCGGCCGGGGCCGGCGCGGGCGAACCCTGGACGAACTTGAGGAGCGCGGCCTCGGCTTCCTTGCGGGCCGGCGCGTTATCCTGGCGCGAAAAGACATAGGCGTGCAGGCGCATGGCGGGACCGACGTCGGCGGTGTCGTAGGCCCGGAGGTCCTTAAGGATGGCGTCGAGCGAGTCGTCGATGAGGCCCATGCCCTGCTTCACCCGCTCCGGCATCTGGCCGGCCGCGGCGGCGGGCGCAAGGGCCAGCCCGATGACGCCGAGAAGAGCCGCGAAGGAGATCAGCTTGTGCGTCTTGTTCATCGTCGCTCTCCTCACTCCGGCAACTGCCATGGCTTGCGGTAGGTGTGGCCGAGGAGCCGCTCCGCCTCGGGATCGCCGATGATGGTCTCCGTGGCCGGGTCCCACTTGATCTTCCGGCCGACCTCCATGGCGATGACGCCGAGGTGCCCGACGCTCGCCGAGCGGTGGGCCGTCTCGGCCGGGGTGATCGTCGTCCCCCGGCTGCGGACGCAGTCGAGGAAGTTCTGGTGGTGGTCGCGGCTCTTATAGAGGCGCACCTCCTCCGGCCCGATGACCTCGCGCTTGAGGCCGGCCGGCTCGGTCTCGAACTGGCCGCGGTCGACCCAGACCCAGCCGTATTCGCCGATCCACTTCGTGCCGCTCCAGATCTCGTCGTGGCCGCCGGCGAGCACCATGGGCGTCCCGTCGGCGTATTTGGCCTGCACGTAATAGCGGGTCGGGCTGTTGTAGATGCCCGAGGTCGGGAATTCGCCCGTGGCCTCAATCTCGACCGGGCCGGTCTCGTCCCAGCCCATGCCCCAGTGGGCGATGTCGAGGTGGTGGCCGATCCAGTCCATGTACTGGCCGCCTCCGAAATCCATGTTCCAGCGCCAGTTCATGTGGACGCGGGCCTTGCAGTATGGCCACCATGGCGCCGGCCCGACCCAGAACTCGTAGTCGAGGTTCTTCGGCGGCGGGACGAGCGCCTCCTGGCCGAAGGTCCCGGCGAAGTCGTAGTGTCCCGCGGGCAGGCCGACCTCGATCCTCTTGATCTTGCCGATCCGGCCGTTGCGGACGAGCTCGCAAGCCTGGTGGAAGTTCTCGACCGAGCGCTGCCAGGAGCCCGTCTGCCAGACCCGGCCGTACCGCTTGACCGCGTCGCAGAGAGCCCGGCCCTCGCGCAGGTTATGGGTCAGCGGCTTCTCGCCGTAGACGTCGAGCCCGGCCCGCAGGGCGGCGACGGAGAGAATGGCGTGCCAGTGGTCGGGCACGGCGATCGACAATGCGTCGAGGTCCTTGCGCAGGTAGAGCTCGCGGAAATCGTGGTAGGTCGCGCAGGCCTTGTTGCCGTACTTTTTGTCCACCATGCCCTTGGCCATGGCCAGGGGCTCCGTGTCGAGGTCGCAGACGGCCACCCATTGGACCTCCGGCTTCTCGAGGAAATCGGCCATGTTGCCCGGCCCCATCATGCCGAAGCCGATCCCGGCCATGACGATCCGGTCCGAGGCGGCGACGGCGCCGTTCTTGCCCAGGGCCGAAGCCTTGACGATCGTCGGGAAGCCGGCGACTGCGGCGCCGCCCGCGATCGCGGCAGAACGAAGGAACTGCCTCCGGTTCATCTCTCGGCGTTTCTTGCTCATCCTTCCCTCCTTATCCGTCATTGCGGCATCTTCCAGCCGCCGCCGACATAATGCGACTGTCCGGAAAGCCGGGATCAGGCCATGCCGTCTCGCGTCAGACGAGCGGCGTCGTGCCGGGGACTGCGACCGGGTCGACCGGATGCGGTCCGAACTCGAGCTTGGCCGGGAAGAGGTCGAGCTTGGAAGCGTTCATGGCCCAATCCCAGGAGATGGCCCGCCCGGTATAGGCGCTCATCCGGCCCATGATGGCGCAGAGCGTGCTCTCGGCGATGCGCTTGCCCTCGTTGAGGGGCTTGCCGTCGCGGATGCTGGCGATGAGGTCCGTGTGCTCGACGACGTAGGGATTGGCCTCCTCGGCCTCGAACTTCCAGGCGCCCGGCCCGGAGATCTCGCCGTAGCCGAAGGCGTGGCCCTTGGTCCCGACGATCTTCTCCTCGACCCGGTCGGCGCAGCCCTTGGTCTGGCGGCACATGCTCATGACCCGGACGCCGTTCGGGTATTCGAACTCGACGGCGAAGTGGTCGAAGATGTTGCCGTATTCCGGGGCCGTCCGGACCTGGCGGCCGCCCATGCCCATGACCTTGACCGGCGTCGCGTTGAAGGCCCAGTTCATGACGTCGATGTTGTGAACGTGCTGCTCGACGATGTGGTCGCCCGAGGTCCAGGAGAAATAGAGCCAGTTGCGGCACTGCCACTCCATGTCGCTCATCTCGGGGGTCTGCTTGATGACCCAGAGGTCGCCCTGGTTCCAGTAGCACTGCCCGCCGACGAGATCGCCGATGGCCCCGTCGTGGATGCGCTTGAGCGTCTCGAGGTAGCTCTGCTGATGGCGGCGCTGGGTCCCGGCGACGATCCCCAGTCCCTTCTTCGCGGCCAGCGCCGAGCTGGCGATGACGGAGCGGACCCCGACGGGATCGACGGCGACCGGCTTTTCCATGAAGACGTTCTTGCCCGCCTTGATGGCCGCCTCGAGGTGGAGGGGCCGGAAGCCGGGTGGCGCGGCCGTGACGATGTAGTTGATCTTTTTAATGGCCAGGAGCTTCTTGTAGCCGTCGAAGCCGGAGAAGCACGTTTCCGGCGTGACCTTGACCGCGGCCGGGACCTTCTCCTGGAGCCTCTTGAGGCAGCTCGCGACGCGGTCCTCGAACGGGTCGTAGAGGGCCACGATCTCGACGCCGGGGGCGGCGTTGACGGCGTCGATGGCCGCGCCCGTGCCGCGCCCGCCGCAGCCGATGACGCCGACGCGGATCACGTCGGAGCCCGCGGCGCAGCGCCCCCCCGAGCCCGAGACGGCCGCCACGAGCGTGGCCATGGAGGCGGCCTTGATGAAGTCCCTTCTCGTCAGTCCGTTGTCGTCCTTGTCCATTCTTTGCTCCTTTCAGGATGGGGTCAAATCTACTTTTTTCCGAAAAAAGTAGATTTGACCCCCTCTTCTCTTCTTTTTAAAAGCTGTCGGCGGCGCGGTAGGCCGAGAGGAAGGCCTTCTCGCCCTCCAATCCGGGCTTGCTCCGGCCGTGCTCGCAGCAGAGCACGCCCTGGTAGCCCTTGCCGTGGATGTGCTTGAAGATGTTCCGGTAGTTCATCTCGCCCGTGCCCGGCTCCCGCCGCCCCGGCGAGTCCCCGATATGGAAGGCGGCGAGCTCAGCCCAACAGGCGTCGATGTTCGGGATGATGTTCCCCTCCGTGATCTGCTGGTGGTACATGTCGTCGAGGATCTTGACCGACGGGCTGGCGACGGCCCGGCAGATCTGATAGGCCTGGGCCATCTTGGTCAGGAATAGCCCGGGGTGGTCCTTGGGATTGAGAGGCTCGAGGACGATGACCAGGCCGGCCGGTTCGCAGGTCCCGGCGAACCTCTTCAGGTTCTCGACGACGTTGGCCGTCTGGTAATCCCAGTCGAGGCTCTCGTCGTAGCGGCCCGGGACGGCCAGGGCCCAGGGGCAGCCCGTCCGCTTCCGCGTCTCGAGGGCGGTCTTGAGCCGCTCCGCGATCATGTCGAGGACGGCCGCGTCGCGGGTGACGAAGGACTTGACCTTGAAGTCTGCGTAGACGACGAACGGGCCGATGGTCAACCCCAATCGCGAGGACTCCTTGGCCAGCGCCTCCTGCTCGGCCGGCGGCCGGCCCATCAGGCCGTTGTCGAACCAGGCCGTGAAGCCCTGGTCGGCGATGAACTTGAGCTGGTCCGTCGGATTCTTGCCCGCGTGGGCTTCGAACATCAGGCCGGGCGCGTATTTGAGCTTGAGCTTTCCGCCGGGGGCCGGCGCCGCCGCGGCCTGTTCCCGTGCCCAGCCCCGACGTGGCACCATGGCCGCGGCCGCCGCGCCCAGGCCCGCGGACTTGAGAAAATCCCGCCTCGTCGCCCCGACATCGTGTTTCCCCACGTGGCCCTCCTCTTCCATGGTCCGGGCCGGCTCGAGGACGGACTCCGAAGATCCTCTCGTCGCCCGCGATAGGGGGATTCTATGCGAAAGGGGAGGGCCATTTCAACCGCAGCCTTGCGGGATTTGACGCCGCCATCGCCCTCGCCGGCCGTCCAACCCGGCGGCTGATCCGGAAAAGCCTACAATAATAGTAGGAAATAGGACAGTACGTCCTCGCGTTCGGACATCCCCCGGGCCCCTCTCGGGGCGGTCCTGGACCCGGCCTTCGCTCGAAGTTGGCACGATGTTTGCTATAGCAATGATCGGCAAGCTGAATGCGAGCCAGAAAGGAGTCCTAGATGAAAACCGCGAAAATCGCGCTTATCGTTCTCGCCCTGTCGGCGGCGGCCTATCCCCAGACGAAGGACCTGGGTATGGGCGCCTTCTCCAACGAGAGCGGGGCCATCCTGATGGCCATCGACGCCGCCCTCGTCAACATGGACAAGGGCAGTCCTTATGTCATGTTCGTCGGCTTCATGGCGACGGCGGGCGACAAGGCCCTGGCCGTCGCGGCGAAGGACGTGATCATGGTCTACAAGGGCCAGGAATACCACATGCCCACCGTCAAGGAGCTGCGGGACGAATACCGGGGCGAATTCAGGGACCTCGACTTCTACCAGCGTCTCGGCCGGGAGGGGATCATCTCCTCGTGGATCCGGTATTACGAGTTCCCCGAGGGATCCGGCTTCTTCCCCCCGCGGACGGCGTCGGCGCCCCTGCCCGCCTCGGAAGGGCACATGTCCGGGAAGTTCGGGGTGGTGACGTCCCTCTACTTCAAGAATCCCGGTTTCGCTAAGGGTGACAAGCTGACCATCAAGGTCCGGGACATGAAGAAACCCGAGCTCACCGGCGAATGCGAGGTCGTCCTGAACTGACGGCCGGCCCTACAGGAGCTCCCGGAGCCCGGCCGCGGACGTGACCGGGCGAAGGCAGGCGCCATTCGAACAGACGTAGGCGGCGGCGACCCCGCCGCCTGCGTCCATGTCTTTCGTGAACGGGGCGAGACGCTCGATCGCCTCGGCCGCCCGAGGCTCGTCCGTGGGCTTGAAAAGGACGACCGCGCCAGGGACATAGGCTCCCCTCAGGGTCTCGAGAAGGCCCTCCGTGAGCGGCGCTCCCCGTTCCCCGACGACGACGATCTCGCGCGACGGGCTCAGGGCGAGATCGAGCCCGCGCAGGAACTCCGTGTGCGTCGTGGGATTTCCGGCCACCTGGCCGGAGAACGCTTCCGATAGGCGGGAAGCCTTCTCATCGAATTCCGGGAGGCCGGTCAACCGGGCCAAGCGGAGGAGATTCGTCAGCATCACGGAATTCCCCGAGGGCACGGCGCCGTCGTAGATCTCCTTGCGCCGCGGCCCCGCTTCCGGCGCGTCCGCGAAGAAGAACCCTCCCTCGCCGCCGTCCCAGAGAAGATCGATCGTCCGCCGGGCGAGCCCGACGGCCTGTTCGAGACGGCCGGGCTCGAACCCCGCCTCGTAGAGCGCGACCAGGCCGCGGACGAGAAAGGCGTAGTCGTCGAGGAAAGCCGGGACGCGGGCCTGGCCGGCGAAGGCCACGTGCCAGAGCCGGCCGTCAGCGGCGGCCATCCGGCCGAGGACGAAATCGGCCGCCCGGCCGGCGGCGCGCAGGTAGCGGACATCGCCGGTCGTCCGGAAGACGGAGGCCAGGGCCGCGATCATCAGCCCGTTCCAATCGGCGAGGATCTTCGTGTCCAGGAACGGCCGGGGGCGCCGTTCGCGGGCCCGACGGAGCTTCTCCCGGATCGCGTCGAGCCGGCGGTCCCCCTCGGCGCCGTCCGCCTCCCCGGCCGGCCCATGGCCCCGGTCCCCGGCGCGCTTGCCGCGGTGAAGGATGTTCCGTCCGTCGCGGCCCCGTCCCGGCTCGGCGAAATTCCCGGCGGCTTGGATGTTGAGCTCGCGTGCTGCGATCTCCGCCTCGCCCGGATCCAGGGCATCGCGGACCTCGTCCAACGTCCAGAGATAGAACTTCCCCTCTTCGCCCTCGCTGTCGGCGTCCTCGGCCGAATGGAACGCTCCCTCGGGCGTGGCCAGGTCCCTGAGCACGTAGTCTGCCGTCTCCGCCGCCGTCCGCCTGAACCCGGGCTCGCCGGTGGCCAGGAACGCTTCGGCGTACACCTCGGCGAGCAGGGCCTGGTCGTAGAGCATCTTCTCGAAGTGGGGGACGAGCCATTCGGCGTCGGTCGCGTAGCGGTGGAAGCCGAAGCCGATCTGGTCGCAGATCCCGCCCCGGCGCATGGCTTCGAGCGTCGCCCCGGCCATGGCCAGCGCCTCTCCGTTCCCGGTCCGCTTCGCATACCTCAGAAGGAAGCCGATCCGGTGGGGCAGAGGGAACTTCGGCGCCCCGCCGAAGCCTCCGCGCCCGGCGTCGAACTCCGCGGCCAGGTCGTGGAACGCCACGTCGAGGGTGGCCGCGGACAGACGTTCTCCGCTTCCGGCCCTCCCGTCCGGACGCCCGCCCCTCTCGACCGCAGCGAGGATCTCCGCCGCCGATCGCACGACCTCCTCCCGCCGCGTCCTCCAGGCCTCGCCGATGAGGGGCACGAGATCGACGAGGCCCGGCCGTCCCCAGCGGCGCGACTTGGGGAAATAGGTCCCGGCGAAGAAGGCCCGCTTGTCCGGCGTCATCACGATCGTCAGCGGCCAGCCGCCTGAACCGGTCAGCATCTGGCAGACGGACATATAGTGTTGATCGAGGTCGGGCCGCTCTTCCCGGTCGACCTTGACGCAGACGAAGGCCGCGTTGAGGGCCCGGGCGACCTCCTCGTCGGCGAACGATTCGCGCTCCATGACGTGGCACCAGTGGCAGCTCGAATAGCCGATGGACAGGAAGACGGGCCGGTCCTCCCGCGCCGCGCGCGAGAAGGCCTCGTCGCCCCAGGGATACCAATCCACCGGGTTCGCGGCGTGCTGGAGAAGATAGGGGCTCTTCTCCCGGGCCAGGCGGTTCATGGGGGCCTATTTCTTTTTGCCGATGTGCCGGTCGATGAATTCGAACGTCCGCTCGTAGGCCTCCATCCGGTTCGCGTAGAGGAGGAACTCGTGCGGCTCGTCGGGGGCGATCATCAGCTCGATCGCGACGTCCCCCTTGGCCCGGAGCCTCTGGACGATGTCGGTCGTCTGCTGGAAGGGCGACGGGGGAGGATTCCCGGGCGACCTTGCGCCGGGCCTCGTCGAGGCGTCCCCAGCGCATCTGCGACCAGTCATGGACCCCGGCCATGTCGACGCCGACCTTGAAGATGTCGGAGTTGCGGGCCAGGGCCATGGCCGTGAGCAGGCCGCCGTAGGACAGCCCCCAGGCCCCGATGCGCTCCGGGTCGACCTCGGGTCTCGATCGGAGATAGCCGACCCCGGCCAGGACGTCCTGATACTCGGCCGCCCCCTCCATGCCGCAGTTCGGCGCTTCCCGGAACGACCGGCCGTAGCCGACGCCGCTCCGATAGTTGATGGAGATGACCACGTAGCCGCGGCCGGCGAAGTACTGGTTGATGCCGTAGGCCTCCGAGTAGAACTCCATGTAGTGCCAGCCGAGGAGCATCTGCCGGATGGGGCCGCCGTGGGTGTAGACGACGGCCGGCCGCCGGTCGCCGGGCTTGGCCCCCTTGGGCAGGAAGAGCTGGCAGGGGATCTCGAGCCCGTCGGCGGCCTTCACGATCACGAGCTGTGGCGTCACGATCTCCTTCGCCGGGAACTCGGCCGGGAGCTCGCGCGGCGCG
>PDVJ01000368.1_pt1 | contig 15069 bp, 14 predicted proteins | sample 1369811 | NCBI WGS metagenome assembly PDVJ01 (sample SAMN07795376, study PRJNA414565) | Alkali sediment metagenome, whole genome shotgun sequencing project. | reverse complement strand
CTCCCCCAAGAGTGCTTTGCCATCGAAAACACTCTCAAATACCGTATCAATTTTCAGAGCGCTCAAAACATCGGATTCTTCCCCGATATGAAAATCGGAAGAGAGTTTATCCGTGACCATGCCAAGGGAAAAAATGTCCTCAATCTCTTCTCCTACACCTGCTCTTTTTCCGTTGCCGCGATTGCGGGGGGAGCGAGTGGCGTTACCAATGTCGATATGAACAAAAATGTCCTTACCATCGGCCGTGAAAACCACCGACTAAATGGTCTTGACACTAAAAAAGTGCAATTCATGCCCTACAATATTCTCAAATCATGGAGCCGAATCCGCAAAGCGGGACCGTACGACCTCATCATCATCGATCCCCCCAGCTTTCAAAAAGGCTCCTTTGCCGCAACGAGCGATTATGAGAAGATCATCCGCAGACTTCATGAGTTCGCAGCCTCAGAGTGCATCGTTCTATCTGCTCTCAATGCTCCCGAATTGGATACCGCCTTTATCAAAAATCTCTTCAGTCAAAACGCCCCTGAGTTCTCTTATGTCGAGAGGCTGAAGAATTTAGAAACTTTCCCCGCAAATGATGAAGAACGAAGTCCCCCCTTGAGGTGGTTGGAGCGTACATCGATCATCGTATTGCTCGTATCGGTAAAATTGGCATCTTCGAGGTGGGTGTTGCCAAACAGCGCCCCCTTGAAATCGCTTCCCGTAAAATCGGCTTTTTGAAACGATCCGTTACGAAAATCGACCTCTTTGGCTCGGCATTCTTTCATCACCAGTCCCTCTAGATTCAGACCGAAAAAATTGCCATCATTGAGGATACACTCACGAAAACGCAGCGGATCGGCATTGAGCAAACTCTTCCAATCCGCCATCGTCCAATCAATCCCGATCATCTTGCACGATACAAATTCCACATCGCTCATTTTGGTATTCGTTAGCTTCATTAGGCTCAGATTACAGTTTTCGAAACGGCATTCGGTAAATTTGCAAGACGAAAAAAAGGTTTCGCTGAAATCACAGGAGACAAAAGTGCAGTCATCAAATTCAGCTTTGGTGATCTTTTTGCCATGCAGATCAATGCCCTCGAATTTCTCGGCGAATACGTCCATGGTGTCGCTGATGTGGATCATACTACTAAAGCCTTCTTAAAATACTCGTCGATGCCATTGTCGCTATTACATCATTATGCTAGAATAGTACCATGACTTGCCATAACATACATTTTGATAACTTTGAATTGCTTTCATTTTGAAAACCTTCACTTCCGAACCTCTTAGTGATATCCTCGCATGGGCACACGAAACGCTTAAGCAAAGTGATACCCTCACCTTTGAAGTTCTCAATCCTGATGTAGCTCGCGGTACGTATGCGGGGGAGCTGTTTAGCGTTGAGACGGTTTCGTATGCGTATCGCAGTTACAAAGCGTGGAGTGATTTGGGAGAGATTCTTTTTTGCCGTATGCTGACACCCAAGAGTGTTTCCGAACATACCGTACAAATCACCTATGAAAAACTTGATCTGGGCGACTCATTTCACCACAGTCAGGCCAAAGAGGAAAAATACGGGGTAACCTCACGCTTTGCTGCGATTCATAAAAATGAAGAACCCGCCTTTCTCTCCCCTTATCTGCGTGCATTGCGCAGTGTCAAAGTGGGAACAAAAAAACGGATCCTCAATTTGGGGATCAATACGGGGGATGAGTTTGATCTTATTCGTCAGATTCTTTCCGAAGCAGAATATCGTAACCTCGAACTTATAGGGATCGATCACTCTTTTTCGGCAATAGAACATGCCCGTGAGCGATTTACGGAGGGGAATGCAACGTTTCACGTCCACGACATCAATGATCTTGCCTCTCTAGAACTGGGACGTTTCGACCTCATCATCACGATCGGAACCCTCCAAAGCCCCGGTATCGATTTCAAACCGCTGTTTATGAAGCTCGTCCAAGAGTATCTGACACCCGAGGGGGCACTGATTTTAGGATTTCCGAACTGTCGATGGATGGGAGGGGAGATGATTTACGGAGCCAAAGCGCCCAACTATCCCTATTCAGAGATGACGCTGCTGTACAAAGACGTTTATTATTGCAAAAAATATTTACAGCAGAAGAAATTTCGGGTAACCCTTACGGGCAAAGATTATGTGTTTTTGACGGCAACCAAAATCAATGTGACGGCTCGTGATTAATCTCATTTGTTAGGTCTGCTATTTTAATATGATATACATCTTCATCGGCAGTCACACAATAAATTTCATACAGTAAATGATCAGGATTATGTTTGACGGTAATATCTTTGATCCCAAGATAAAGTGCGTATTTACGTATAGCAACCACTGCATCTTTATCTTTTGTGGTAATTTTAACGATTAAATCACCTTTGTATCCCGAATAGGTATGAATGTTTTCGATATAAAAATCCAACGCATAGCGAATGATTTTAACTCTTTCTGCTTGCATTCACCTATCCTTTCTCCTCTTTTAGCTGCTAAAAGAATCGTCTTTTTGGCTCTATTTTTTAATCTTAAAGATTTACTGCCAAATTTCTTGACGGATAGCCACATCACCAAGCTCACTGTGCATTGTTAGTTCTCCATCGCTGATATTGCACTGCAAACGCATCGTCCTAGCACACAGTTTTTCGATCCCCTCGGCCTGCAAATGTCTGACACTCAAGTTTTTAAACCGCGCATAGGTTGCGCTGTTTTGTCTCCACCATGCTTCTGCGCTTTTGGTATTGTAGGTATAGACGATCACTTTATCGGCTCTGCCGCATGCTTTGCGCAACCGCTTTTCATCCACTTGCCCCAAATCAATCCACAGTTCGATGTCACCGCCGTAGTTTTTCTCCCACAACTCAGGTTCTTCATCATCTCCGCCAATCCCCTTGCTAATCGTCAACCTATCCGCAGCATTGAGAGCAAAAGCGACTAAACGGATCATAAGACGCTGTTCGGTCTCAGAGGGATGCTTTGCAATGGTGATATCATGTGTTTCGTAGTAATTTCGGTCCATATCCGCCATACTTAGCTGTGCTTTGCAAATCGTTGAACCCGCGGCCATCGTCACTCCTTGTAATGGCGCAACTATGACACATTGCGACTTATAAGCTCTCCTAAGTTGAAACCTTATATAATAAAGGACTATTTTTTACGGAGTGTTAATGCCATCTTCCTCTCTTTCCATCATCCGTCAAGTCTTAACCCTCCCCGTCATCGTTATCGCGATGGGCTATTTTGTCGACATTTATGATCTGATTTTATTTGGCGTTGTCCGTGTTGCCAGTCTCACCGAGCTTGGTCTCAACCCTGAGCAGGTCACGTCATGGGGTACAACGATTTTGAATATGCAAATGGGCGGTATGCTCATCGGAGGGATTCTATGGGGGATGCTTGGGGATAAGAAAGGGCGCCTGTCGGTTTTGTTCGCCTCGATTATCCTTTATTCGGTTGCCAATTTTCTCAATGCCTTTGTTACCAACGTCGAGCAATACGCCGCGCTTCGTTTTATCGCCGGTATCGGTTTGGCAGGGGAACTGGGTGCAGGGGTAACCTTGGTCGCTGAAATCCTCCCGAAACATCTGCGCGGATACGGTGTCATGACCATTGCAGGGGTTGGTGTCTTGGGCGTTGTAGCGGCCAATCTCGTGGCACAGCATTTCGACTGGCGTAATGCGTACATTTTAGGGGGGCTTTTGGGCTTCTCCCTGCTTGTACTGCGTCTCAAAGTGCGTGAATCGAGTATGTTTGAGCACAATTTGAGTGAAAACATTCATCGCGGTGATTTTTTCTCCCTCTTTTCCCATCGCGTTCTTTTGGGAAAATACCTCAAAGCCATCGCCATCGGGATTCCTCTGTGGTTTGTGGTTGGAATCTTGGTCATGTTCTCCCCTGAGTTCGCCAAATCTCTGAAGATCGCAGGTGAAGTGACGGCAGGTCAGGCACTGATGTACTGCTACATCGGTCTCTCCGTCGGTGATTTTGCCAGCGGTTATCTCTCACAAAAACTCAAAAGCCGTAAAAAAGCGTTTACCTTCTTTATGCTCTTGTCCCTTTTTAGTGTTGCGTGGATGTACACGCTCAAAGGGGCAAGTGTCCAAGATTTTTATTGGTCTTGTTTTTCATTGGGTGTTTTCTGCGGCTACTGGGCCTTGTTTATCACGATGGCGGCAGAGCAGTTCGGAACCAATATCCGAGCGACCGTTGCCACTACCGTTCCCAATTTCGTTCGCGGTGCCGTGGTTCCCATCACATTGTCATTTATGGCACTCAAAGAACACTACGGATTCCTCTCTTCTGCGGCCATTGTAGGGACGGTCTGCTTTGCTCTCGCGCTTGTCGCTTTGTATTACACCCATGAAACGTTTCACAAAGACTTGGATTACATCGAGGCATAATGAAAACATTACGTACCCTCCTTTTAGTCATATGTTTTGGAGTTGCTTCGATGCAGGCGCAGCCTTGTGAATCGGCTTTGAATGCATCCCTCTCTTCCATCGGTTCAAATGAAGCTATCGCAGACATCGATGCTCTTTCAAACGTCAATGAGGATTATAAAACAGGCTACAAAGGACTCTACAAACGATACAAAAACACTCAAGAAGAGCATCAAAAAATTGCAAAAAAATTTGAAGAGGCAGGGATACCTCCGTTCTTTTCCCTCATCCCCTATTGCGAATCAAACTTCAAATCCGATTCCTATGGGCATGGGACAGCTGGACTATGGCAGTTTATGGCGCAGTCCGGTCGTACCTATGGATTAAAAATTGAAAAAGGCAACGATGAACGTACCGATGTCTGCCGTTCCACCGATGCCGCCATCCGCTATATCAAAGATCTAAAAAGTATCTTCGGGAGCTGGTACTTGGCTGATTTTGCCTACGGTATGGGAGAGCTCAAACTGCAGCGTCTGATCCGTAAAAACGGAAGTAAAAGGATCTCTGTACTTCTCAAAGATCCCGAGTTTCCCAAAGGGACCAGAAACCATTTTGCCAAAACACTCCTTTTGGATGCCGCCATTCACCATACAAAATCGGACAATGACACCCCCTGATGTCACTTATTGACTCCCGTTCCTCACGACTCAAAGCCGTGACACATGGCTTTTTTCTCTCCATCACAACCACCATTGCCGAACCCGCCATCATCTTACCGCTGATTCTCCATTTTTTCGGCGCAAGCTCACTCATTATCGGTCTTCTCTCTTCATTGCTCAAAGGGGGAGCGATCATCGTCCAGCTTTTTGCTGCATTCAGTGCTCAGAGCTACACACGCGTCATGCCCTATTTGCGTTTTGTTTTTTTGGCCCGCTTTCTCTCATGGTTTGGCATCGGTGCGGGCATCTATGTTTTTGGTGCGGTACATCCCTCGTGGGCATTGTGGTGTATCGGCATCGGGCTTTTTATTTTTTCATTTGCAGCAGGGTTTGGTTCGGTTTATTTTAACGAGATTTTAGGCAAAGTTTTTACTCACCGTTATCGGGGACGGGTCTTTGCCCAGCGTCAGTTTGCCGCAGGTGTCGGTGCGCTGATCAGCGGGGTCAGTGCCGCAGTGATTTTAGAGTATACCCCTGCTCCTGCGAGCTTTGCCTATCTTTTTATGTTCAGTGCTTTTGTGATGCTTTTAGGCGTTATCCCCTATGCCCTCATCCAAGAACCGCATAAAGAAAACATTGCCGTAAAAGAGCCGCATTTTCGTACCTTTCTACTCAATTCCTTTGCTTTGTTGCGCTCCGACAAGCAGTTAAGACGCCAAATTCGTACCTATTTGCTTGCCTACAGCCATCTCTTTTCACTCCCCTTTATCATCTTGCAAGCCCAAGCTGCACTGCATCTGGGAGGAGTTCAAATCGGCTATCTTCTCACCTCCCAAATCGTCGGAGGGATGCTCAGCAATCTGCTGTGGGGAAAACTCTCATCACGCGGAAAAATCCGCCTCATCATCACCGTTTCGTTTATCACCTATATCGGTGCCAATCTTCTCGCACTTTTTGCCAACGAGCTGTGGCATTACGCACTGCTTTTCTTTTTACTGGGTGCTGCGATGGATGGGATGCGTCTGGCTTTTTCTAACAACATTCTCATCATTGCCCCTGAACATCTGCGTCCTGTCTACATTGCTTTGCAATCGAATTTAACGTCAATAGGTTTGTTTTTTGCGGTTCCGGGAGCGGTGATTTTGGAGAGGTACGGCTATGAAGTATTATACGGATTTACCATCCTCCTGCTTGTAGCAGGGATGATAAGTGCTAAGAAACTGGATTAAAATTTATACCCGATTTTGACTTGTGCACGATAGTTATCTAAATCTACGTTGCGACCTGCGGTCAATTCAGCATCCTGCGTCCACTGCCAACGCATATCGGCACAAACACGGTATCGCTCTTATGTGCGGTATCTGAAAAAACAACCCCGAAACCAGGGCCGAATCCCCATTCAAGTCCATTATTTAAGGTTACAATATAATACGGATTAAATTCAAGATTGGTCATCTCTAACCCATCACTGTCAAAATGGTTCAACATAATTTGCTGACGAAGATTATCCCACGGCAAAGTAAATACGGGACAGTCCAATGAAATCTCAATTCCAACCGTAGCACCATCGGCATCCACATTGCTCAGATTCATGTATCCTGTAGAAAGGGCTACTTGAATATTAGGACAAAATCCGCTGTCTAAAATAGGTAGCGCTTTGAACTCTCTTGCATGAACTGCCGATCCTAATAATAATGAGGCTAACATAGCCGCTTTAATGTACGATGAAAATTTCATTCTTTCTCCTAGTAAAATATAATAATTTGTTACGCAATATTCGTATATACAGCCTGAACGTCTTCGTCATCTTCGAGTTTATCGATCAGTTTCTCGATATCAGCCATCTGCTCATCCGTAAATTCTACAGGGCTGTTTGCGATGCGTTCTAACGCCGCACTGTCAGGAGTAATTCCCATTTTTTCAAGCTCTACTGACAAAGCACCAAATGCGGTATACTCACCGTATACGCTTACTTCGCCCTCTTCTTCTTCCAAGCTCTCTATTCCGGCATCAATGAGTGCAAACTCAAGCTCATCTAAATCCATAGCGGGTTTTGGAAAACGAAATACCGCTTTTCGACTGAACATAAATTCTAACGCGCCATTATTGAGTGTTTCCCCTTTGGCACGACCAAAGAGCGTTCGGATATTAGAAACAGTACGGGCATTGTTGTCCGTCGCGCACTCAACAAAAAACAAAGCACCGTGAGGACCTTTTCCCTCGATGTTCATCTCAAAAATGGTGGAAGCATCTTTGCCAGAAGCCCGTTTAATCGCCGCTTCGATGTTGTCTTTTGGCATGTTTTGCGTTTTAGCGCTCAAAATCGCAGAACGCAGTTTCGGATTCATATCCGGATCAGCGCCCCCCTCTTTGGCTGCTAATGTGATCATTTTACCCAGCTTTGGAAAGATTCTGGACATATTGCCCCAACGTTTCTCTTTTGCTGCCTTACGATATTCAAACGCTCTACCCATACACAGACTCCCATAAAAAATTAGTGAAATTGTAGCTGTTTTGTCAGATTAAAACAAACACCTGTTCAATCGATTTTATGCTATAATTACAATTCTATTACATTGTATTTACTATCCTTAAAACAAGCGGAATAAAATGCTCTCTTCGAATAAACATTTGACACTGCTTAATCGCTCTTTATGGGCAACAGTCCTTGTATTTATAATTTTTTCCATTACCTTTATTTTTTATATCCGCTCCGAAAAAGCCATCGATTTAGCTTATGATCAACGATACGAATCTCACATGCTTGCAGATATGTTACGCCAATCTTCTGATGATTTGACGCGGATGGTTCGTACCTATGTCCTCACCGGTGATCCGATCTACAAACAGCACTATCAAGAGATCCTTGATATCCGTAATGGGATCAAACCGCGACCTTATCATTATGATGATATTTATTGGGATCTTGTATTATTGGATGATAAACGCCCATCTCCAGTTACTTCCAAGCCTATCTCTTTGTTAAACCTTATGCGTGATGCCGGATTCACTCCCCAAGAATTTGCCAAGCTCTCAGAAGCCAAGAATCACTCCGATGAACTCACAAAAATCGAATTTGAAGCGATGCGTATCCTCGAATCAACAACCAAAATTACGGATGAAAATCGTCATAGGGCATTTGAGATGCTGCACGACACACGGTATCACCAAGCCAAATACGGCATTATGAAACCCATTAGCGATGCGCACAAAATGATGGATCAGCGGACACTTAACAGTGTTCTTACGGCTAAAAAGACGGCTGATGTTATGCGTATCGTTTTTATTTCCTTTGGGTTCATTCTGGCATGGACACTGTGGCGTGTCCGCCGTGCATTGTATCTGATTTTAGGGGGATCACTGCAACAGCTTCATTCCCATATTGTCAGAATCGGAAGTGGCGATTTATCCTCTGAGATTCAAATCGATAAAGGGATGAAAAACAGTATTTTAGGCTGGCTGTCCGAAACACAAAATAAACTTGCTCACATCGATACCGAACGTACCAAAGCCCAAAAAGATGCCCAGCGCTTACGCGACTTGTACGCCGCACTGAGTCAATGCAATCAAGCCATTGTCCGCTGTCAAAATGAAACTGAACTCTTTGATCAAATCTGCCAAGATGCCGTAGCATTTGGTGGAATGAAAATGGCATGGATCGGATTGTCCGATACAAAGCATCATGAGTTAAAAGTGGTTGCCTATGCCGGTGAGGGAACCGAATACCTAGCGGATTTACGCATTTCAACAGACTCTTCAAACCCCTCTTCACATGGTCCCACAGGCACCACTTTTCGCGAAGATCGAGCGTTTTGGTGCCAAGATTTTGCGAATGATCCCGCTACGGCACAATGGCATCACAAAAGCAAACAATTCGGATGGGGAGCTTCCGCCGCAGTACCTCTGCACCGCAATGGTATTACAGTCGGTGTGTTAACCCTCTATGCCGGCGAAATAAACGCTTTTGATGAAGCCGCGCAAAGACTTCTGCTTGAGATGGCAACAGATATTGACTATGCACTGGATAATTTTGACCGTAATGCCGCACGCATAAAAACAGAAGAAGCTTTGATCGAGAGTGAATATCGGCTAAAAACAATTATCCAAACCGAACCGGAGTGTGTAAAAGTCGTTGACAGCAGAGGAATACTTCAAGAGATGAACCCTGCAGGATTAGCGATGCTGGAAGCCCAAACACTCGAAGAAGCCCAAAATTATGGTCTGACAGATTTTCTTCTCCCTGAACACCGCGCTGCATTTATGGATTTGCATAAACGTGTAATGAGCGGTGAAAACGGTATTTTGGAATTCGAAGTGACTGGGCTACAGGGTACACGCCGTTGGCTCGAAACCCATGCAACTCCCATGCGCAATGCCGATGGTAAAATTACGAGTTTGCTAGGAGTTACGCGGGACATTACTGAACGTAAAAAGAGCGAAAACAAACTGCTCAGACTCTCTCAAGCCATAGAACAAAGTTCAAATGCTATCGTTATTACTGATTCTCACGCAAAGATTGAATTTGTAAATGCCGCTTTTGTCAAAATCACCGGATATTCTCAAGCTGAAGCTATGGGTAAAAATCCGCGCTTTCTCAAATCCGGTGTAACACCGCATCCTGTTTACGAGGAGATGTGGGCCTGTTTAACGAGTGGGCAGGCATGGCATGGGGAACTTACCAATCGCCGAAAAGACGGTAGCGAATATATCCATTCCTCCAACATTGCTCCGGTTATTGATACGAATGGTCGTACGACGCATTACATAGCTATCGAAGAGGATATCAGTGAGCGAAAAAGAAGCGAGGAGCGCATTAGTTATCTTGCAAATTATGATGCCCTCACGAACTTGCCGAACCGTGTAAAAATGGACGATCATCTACGCTATACGCTGAGCTTGGCAAAACGCAATGAGGGAGTTTTTGCCCTGATGTTCCTCGATCTCGACCATTTTAAATACATTAACGACACTCTCGGGCACAGATTCGGAGATCTTTTACTCATTGAACTCGCCAAACGTCTTATGGCAGTACTACGAGATGAAGACACCGTTTCTCGCATGGGTGGGGATGAATTTGTCTTCTTACTTCCCGAAACAGATGCCAACGGAGCCGCACAGGTAGCGCAAAAGCTGTTAGAAGCCATAGCCCGTCCGTTCCTGGTGGAAGATCATTCACTCTCGGTAACTGCTTCCATAGGTATCGCCCTTTATCCCTCAGATGGATCTAACATCGAAACCCTCTCAAAAAATTCCGATGCCGCAATGTACCGAACCAAACAAGAGGGACGCAACGGTTATTGTTTCTTCACCGAAGAGATGCAAAAAAACTCTCAACGAAATCTTGAACTTAGTAATGCCTTGCATACGGCACTGGAGCGAAATGAGTTTTATCTTGTTTATCAGCCTCAACTCTCTGCAGAACAAGGCAATATCATCGGTGCCGAAGCATTGCTTCGCTGGGAACATCCGCAATTGGGTTTCATTTCTCCGGCTGAATTTATCCCGATTGCTGAAGACAATGGAATGATCCTCTCAATCGGTGAGTGGGTCTTGCGTACTGCTGTTCAACAAGCCTCTGAGTGGAATAAAAACGGTCTGTACCCTTTGATAATGGCCGTCAATCTCTCAGCGGTTCAATTTCGCCATCCATCTCTGCCTAGTCTCATCACCAGTATTTTGGAAGAAACTGGACTACGTCCGGAATATCTTGAAATTGAACTCACAGAAGGTGTGGCAATGCATGACCCAAAAGCTGCAATTGCCATCATGGATACACTTCATGATATTGGTATTCGCATGTCCATCGATGATTTTGGCACGGGCTATTCTTCTTTGGCCTACCTCAAACAGTTCAAAGTTTACAAACTCAAAATCGATCAATCATTTGTACGTGACATCAGTACCGATCCTGAGGATAAAGCCATCGTCAGTGCGATCATCCAAATGGGACACAGCCTTGGACTCATAACAATCGCAGAGGGAGTAGAAACCCTAGAGCAGCTTGAATACTTACGGGAACAAGGGTGCGATGAGATACAAGGATACTATTACAGCAAACCTTTACTGCCAGAACAATTTGAACATTTTATTAAAACACATCAAGAGGAGAATTAATGCAGCACCCCACCCCCAATCAGAATCAAAAAACACTAAACGAAAATGATTTTATCGTTTCCAAAACCGATACGCGCGGTAAAATCATCTATGGAAATAAAACGTTTATCATGATGTCCGGATACGAAGAACACGAACTGCTAGATGCCCCTCATTCTATTTTGCGTCATCCTGATATGCCTAAAATTGTTTTCAAACTGTTATGGGATCGTCTTCAGAACAAACAAGAGATATTTGCTTATGTCAAAAATCTGTGCAAAGATGGCTCGTACTACTGGGTATTTGCCAATGCCACAGCAACCCTCAATACCAACGGAACCATTAGAGATTTTCACTCCGTACGACGCAAGCCCAGCCAAAAAGCACTTGAGGTTATCCCCGCCATATACGCACAACTTTTGGCAGCTGAACGCACGGGCGGTATGGATGCCTCCCTCAACTTACTCAACACCGTATTAAATGATAAAGGAATTACCTATGACGAATTCGTCCTCTCTCTTCAACAATAAAAAGACTCTTTTTTATCTCGTGTCAATGATTGCCATAGCTCTTTATTTAGGGAGTCTTGATGCTCTCATCCCTGCTGTCATTGTATTCGCAGCAGCCATTGCAGGATTGTTTATTCCGCAAGACGATGCCCCGTGTGAAAAAATTTTCAACGACAACCTTATTCGTCAAATACGCGATGTTCTTTTAAAAGCTTCCAATGGAAATCTCTCTGATAGAATTACACATATCTCTGATAAGCATGTACTTCAAGGGGTTGCATGGAGTATCAACGACGTTCTCGATCAAATAGAGCAGATGATGAGAGACATGCATGCCTCTTTGGATGCGGCCAATCAGGGAAAAACATACCGTATTCTCTTTAAAGAAGGATACAAAGGTGATTTTTCAGAAATCGGAACGGTCTTTAACGATGCCATTGATCAGATCGCTCTCTCATACAAAGGGAAAATGAGCACCGAGCTAGGGCGTGAATTTGAACGGATGAGCGGTGGTATTTCAACCTCTTTGTCCACCATTCAAAATGACATTCAAAAAAATTGTGACTATTCAAAAGAGATTAACAATGCGTCGTCTAAAACAGCGCAAGAGGTCACAAAAAGTCAATCCAGCGTCACAACCATCGTCTCAAATTTGGAAAATCTTATGGAATTGATCTCCAACTCCAGCGAAGCTATCGCATCTCTCAGCCAGCGAACCAACGATATCAGCACCGTAGCCAATCTCATCAAAGACATCGCGGATCAAACGAACCTCCTAGCACTCAATGCCGCGATTGAAGCTGCCCGTGCAGGAGAACACGGTCGAGGGTTTGCTGTCGTTGCGGATGAAGTCCGTAAACTCGCAGAACGCACCCAAAAAGCAACCCAAGAGATATCCATCACCCTAAATACATTGCAGCAAGAGGCTAACGATATCCAAGGCAATTCTGATACCATCGGTGAGATCGCTCAAAAATCACGTTCCGATGTCCATGAGTTTGAAACTATTTTGGATAATTTTTCCAATACCGCATACAGCTCTGCCAAAGCCGCCAAATACATCAACGATTCCCTCTATACCACTTTGATCAAAGTGGATCATATTATTTACAAACACCATACCTATTCGACCATCATCCATCAAGATCCGAAAAATGCCGTTTCTGGCGTTGACCATCACAATTGTCGTATGGGTAAATGGTACTATGAGGGTGAAGGTAAAGAGAAATTTGCCAATACGCAAGCCTATAAAATGATGGAAGCTCCCCATGCAGCTGTCCATAAGCTCGTCGCTCAGACCATTGAATGTGTAGCGCGCAAAGATTGCCAAGACCAAAAAAACAAAGATACCATTGTGAAAAACATGCAGTTGATGGAAGAGAACAGCGCACAGCTGTTTGAATTACTGGAAAAAATGGTTAAAGAAGCAAATCCCGCCTAAAAGAGAATTCCCTTCTTAGGCCGTTTTCGTATGATTGATCCAGTAAACGGCCGCAATGCTCATAGCGCCGCCAATCAGCAGTGAAGTCGAGGGAATCTCACCCAAGAGTACATAGCTGCTTACAAGCGCGAATACGGGTACTAAAAGCATGTACGAGCTGGCTCTTCCTGAGCCTATCTTAGCAGAAGCCACAAAATAAATCGTGGAAGCTACCGTCTGGGTCATAACGGCCAAATACAGCAGAGCACTCCAAAAACGGACCCCCTGATCAAATACGCTCAAGATCCCATGACCGTACGCCACAAAAAACATAAAAATAGTAGCGATCACGCCTAGAAAAAAGGTATAGCGTATGGGATCAAGCTTCTGGCGAGAAGCCAATACGCTCAGAATACTCCACGTTAATGCCGCAAGGATAAAAATCAGATTTCCCGCCTGACTTAGAATCTTTCCTTCCCACAGTTCCACCATGATACTACCACCGATAAGCCCCAAGAGCAATCCAAAAATATGCTGTTTAGAAGGGCGAAAACCGATAAAAACAATGGTGATCAGTACGGTGATGACCGGACTTAATGTCGTAATGATCATCCCACCTGCACCCGCAGTGGCAACTTGGACTCCCAAAAACGAAAGGATCATGAAGAGGGCATACAACATTCCGCTCATACTTACGGTAATCCATTGCGACTTCATCAAACGCAATGGCTTTTTATTCCACCATAGTACAGGAATAAAAGCGATGGTCATCAGAGCCAAACGCCAAAAAGTCGCCACCTCCCAAGAAACACTCCCTGAGAGAATTTTCAAAACAGGCCACCCTGCCCCCCACATCATCATGGAACAAACCATCCACAATGGCAAAAGGTTCAAGAGAGCGCCTTAGGCATCAATAATGGCAATATCACTTTGTATCTGATTAAACAACAACGAGCGATTGTCCATACGATACTGATAATAAAAGGTGTTGGTTTTCAAACTACGCAAGACTGACGTATTGTAATAATGCGCATTTGAACAGCGTCCTAAATAGAGAAACGTAAACAAAAGCTTGATACGTGAATCTTCAAAGATTTCATTAGGCTGTGCGAGGAACGTAAATCCGTATTTTTTCATATTTACGAGATCGAAAATATAATAAATAAAATCTTCAAATTTGGTATAAAACCCATTCAAACTCTCGATTTCATGAAAAAAGTAATAATAATTTTCCAACAAGTCGTGTTTTTGAATCATACGGGAAAGCTTGCTTTTTACATTGCGTTTCGCAGCAAAATACGAAGGGTTTGCCGCCATATAAATGTTGCGACGCTCTGCTATCGCCTTATCAAGAGCCGCTTCAAACTCATCGCTCTCCTCAAAACGAAGATAAAAAAACGTATCCGCATCTTTGAACTTCTCTTCGATTTTTTCGATGGAGGGGTCTGAAAAATCAAGATAAAGAGTAGGAATACCGTTGGCCATCACAAAATGACGTATTTTATTCGCCAAATGCGTTTTTCCTGATCCCTCTTCACCCAAAATCAACGTGTTCTGGTAGAGCGTTCTCTCTTTGAGTTCTAAGGTTGCAATGCTGTTTTGAAAATGTCCAATTTTATATCTCATGAAAATCCATTATTCTAAAGTTTAAGCATAAGTATAACGCATGGTAGGGAAATTTGCAGTTGGATTATGTTCCCCTTTCGGGGAATGAAGAAAAATTTAACCTTTAACCTTGGCCTCGATCGTCGCCACGATACTTGGATCTTCGAGAGTGGAAATATCTTGTGTAATCGTTTCGCCCTTGGCAATTGAGCGCAAAATACGGCGCATGATTTTTCCTGAACGGGTTTTTGGCAAGCCTGGAACAAAAACGATGTCATCACAGATGGCGATGTTACCGATCTCTTTCATGATGACTTTGTTGATCTCTTTGACCATCTCCATCTCTTCACCGACGGTGTCATCGCTTTTGAGAACGATGTAGGCGAAGATCCCCTCACCTTTGATGT
>PDVJ01000367.1_pt1 | contig 15109 bp, 16 predicted proteins | sample 1369811 | NCBI WGS metagenome assembly PDVJ01 (sample SAMN07795376, study PRJNA414565) | Alkali sediment metagenome, whole genome shotgun sequencing project. | reverse complement strand
TTAAGACCATCCCTTACATCGGGGAGGGCCCGTCCGATAATGACGCTCATCGCGTAGTCCATATAGGACTTTTTCATTTCATCTTCGATATTGACAGGGATGTATTCGATCGCCATATTCAAGAAAACCTACAAAAGGGTGTCTGGCAGGGAAATAATTTATAACTTCTCATCTTCTGGAAACCCAGCCATTTTGGATGGAGCACCTGAATTTTATTAGAGACTGTTACGAAATAACTCAGAACTAATTGAATTGTAAGGATAAACTCCTTATTTTTTGATCAATTGAATATAAGACTAAATATTTATATGTATTATGGCTATAAATTCTGGCCCAATAAAATCAGCTTGAAAAGATTGAAGATTTGTTTCCTCTGTGATTATTTTGGGAGCATACTTTTATTTTTTTCGTAACAGTCTCTATTAAGAAAAACTTAATATAAAAACCCCCCTTCTGTCAACAAAATTAAGAGATTAAGAGCGAATCTTGACAATCACCCATAAATATGGTTTAAATTGAAAGTTTAATCATTTCAAAAAATAAGCCACTCTAATAAAGAGGGATTCAATGAAGAGGACATACCAGCCTAGTAATCTTAGGCGGAAGAGAACCCATGGATTCTTAGAGAGGATGAGTACAAAAAGCGGTCGAAGTGTTTTAAGGCGGAGACGATTGAAGGGAAGAAAGAGGTTGACCGTTTAACTCTTTGATTCCAGAGGGGAAAAAGTGAATCCATTCAGCGAGTAGATGATGAGGATCGGCGTAAAAGGATCCTTCAAGCTCACAAGAAAGGAGCGGATCACTCAACCTCAGGATTTCAGAAGGGTGATGAAATTAGGGAGGAGGCTTCCCTCTCGGAGCCTTATTCTCTTTATACATAGAAATGAGTATCCGTTTCACCGATTGGGGATCGTGGTTAAAAGAGAAGTTGGTCCGGCAACTTTTCGGAATCGAATGAAACGATATATCCGGGAATTTTTTCGTCACCATAAACTTCAGATAAAGGGGTCATACGATATTATTTTTATGGTTAAAAAAGGATGTTCGTTCAAGCGTTACCAGGAAGCGGAAGAAGAACTAAGAGGGCTCTTCCATTTATGAAAAAGAGGACAGTCCACGAGGTAGCCAAAGAAGGACTCATCATTATGATCCATCTCTATCGGCATATACTTTCAACCTTCCTTGGACCCTGCTGTCGTTTTACTCCTTCCTGTTCAGCGTATGCCTTGCTGTCGATTCAACGTTTTGGAGTCATGGAGGGAGCCTGTCTTGCATTCAAAAGACTCATCAAGTGCCATCCGTTTCACCACGGCGGGTATGATCCAGTTCCCGAAATCATCAAAGAATATTAGGAAAAATAGATAGGGCTAAGGAAATATGGAAAAGAGAGTTATATTTGCGATATTATTGACATTTTTAATAATATTATTCTGGACATTCATCCAATCAAAGATCTTTCCTCCGCCACCCAGTAAGCCGGAATCTCAGGAAACCAAAAAAGAGCAGGTTACTCCTGTAGAGAAGGAAGATGAAAAAAAGGCGGGGTTGAAAGAATCAAAACCATTAGGTGCTAAAAAACCTCTTGCCGAACCAAAGTTGGTCATCAAAAAGGAAGTCTCAATCGAAACACAGAATTACTGGGCAGTTTTCACCTCTGAGGATGCAAGATTAAAGCATTTCAGACTTAAAAAATATGAAGATAGGGTGGAGCAATCTGCTCTGACAATAAAATTGATCCAGTTCGTCCGGAGCATCTTAGGCAATAAAGAGGAAAAACCCAAAAAACCTGTTCCCCTTGATTTAGTGAATACCAGTGAAGAAGAAGGGCTTCCCTTAGGAATTACCTTTAATGGATCGGGCGCATCTCCTTCTGAGGGAAACTGGGAGGTGGATAGAGAGTCACTCCGTTTGCTCAGCGGTGGTGAAAAGGGTGAGATTGCCTTTACAAAGCAATTAGAGAATGGGTTAAAGGTGATCAAACGATATCATTTTAACTCAGATCAATATACCTTTGGTCTGGAAGTCGAAATTAAAAACACTTCTTCAAAAGAGATCACCACCCCATTAGGAGTGCAGTGGGTCGGTAGAATTGAACTATTGAAATTGGCTGACGAGGAGAATAAAGACTATGGATTAAAGTATGCCTTCATGAAAAATCAAAAAGTGGAGATAAAGGACCTCGGAGGAACAAGCACTTCAGGCTGCACCCCTGGCTGTGGGAGCTCAAAAAGGAATATTGAAAACTTTGAATCCTCCGACAAAGGTGAGTTGAAATGGTTTGCCTTCGCAGGGGAATATTTTACGGCATTGTTAGTCCCCCCTTCTTCAGAACAGAACCTCAACTTATTGGTGAAGGGGAGTGATAAGAATTTATTGAAGGCAGTCCTCATGAATCCCCAATTTTCCATTCCTTCTCAAGAAACGGTCAAAATTCCATATAAAATTTATATTGGACCTAAAGAGATTGATCAATTGAAAGGATTGGGTGTCGGCGCAGAAAAATTAGTTGATTTTGGTTGGTTTACGATTGTTGCAGAACCTCTGTTATGGTTCTTAAAACTAACCAATAAGGTTACAGGTAATTTTGGGATCGATATCATCATCCTCAGTATCCTGATCAAGATCATCTTCCTTCCATTAACACAGATCAGTATGAAATCGATGAAGGAGATGCAGAAGGTACAACCGGAGATGAACCGACTCAAGGAACAGTACAAGAATGACAAGGCGAGGCTTCAGCAGGAGACCATGCTTCTCTACAAAAGGAGAAGGATCAATCCCATGAGTGGCTGCCTCCCGATGTTGATTCAGATCCCTGTTTTTATTGCTCTTTATAATGCTCTTCAATATACGATTGAGATGAGGCATGCCCCCTTCTTCTTTTGGATGAAAGACCTTGCCGCTAAAGACCCAATCTATATCACCCCGCTCATCATGGGGGCCACCATGGTTATGCAGCAAAAGATGACCCCCACAGCCGCCGATCCAACGCAGGCCAAAATGTTTCTGCTGATGCCAGTGATGTTCACCTTTCTCTTCCTCAATTTTCCATCTGGTTTGGTTATATACTGGTTGATTAATAATGTCCTATCCATAGCTCATCAATATTATTTGAATAAAAAAACATGAGGGTTAAGTCTTGGAAGAAATTGAGATTGCTAAGCAGCTAACAATAGGATTGCTGGAACGGATGAGGGTCAAGACAGATATAGAGGGGTTTTTTGAAGGAGGAACCGTCTATCTCGAGATCAAGGGCGATCAGGAGGGAATCCTCATTGGAAAATATGGTCGTACCCTGGAATCGCTTCAAATGCTTGTTAACCGAATGGTAAATAAAAGATTGAAAAATACAACAAGGGTCGTTTTGGATATCGACGGCTACCGGAAGAGAAGGTCAGACAGGTTGGCCCTGATGGCCCATCGATTGGGTGAAAAAGCAAAAAAAACAGATCATTTTATAGCCGTTGGCCCATTTAATGCTCATGACCGCAGAATCATCCACCTTACTCTTAAAGAAGACCCTTCCCTCCAAACGGAGAGCCTTGGGGAAGGGGAGCTAAAAAAGATAAAAATCATTCCCATCAAAAAAGAAGAGAGCAGGGATTAGACTCTTTGAATAAAGGCTCCTTTTCCAGTTCTTCAACAAGAATCCCACTTCATCAAGAAGAGACCATTGCAGCCATTTCAACTCCATTTGGAGAGAGTGGGATTGGGATCGTTCGCATGAGTGGCCCCTTAGCGGAGTCCATTGCAAGAAGATTATTTAAACCCAAAAAAGATCGATTCTATTTTATTTCCCATAAGTTGCATTATGGTGAAATCATTGATAATAAAAGTGGAAATCTTGTTGATGAAGTGTTGATCGTTCTGATGAAATCTCCAAAGACTTATACGAAAGAAGACATTGTGGAAATCCATTGCCATGGAGGGTACTTCGTTTTACAGAAGATGTTGGAGTTAGTTTTAAGAGAAGGGGCCCGGATGGCCCAACCCGGAGAGTTCACAAAGAGAGCCTTTCTGAATGGGAGGATTGATCTCACTCAGGCCGAGGCGGTGATTGACCTGATCAGAGCAAAAACCGAGACCAGTCTCGAAATCGCTAATCAGCAACTGAGAGGATGGCTATACAGAGAAATGGTTGACCTCAAAGCTCGGCTGATCGAGGACCTAACCCTGATTGAGGCCCATATTGATTTTCCAGAAGAGGAGATCGAACCCATTGCTCTTGGAGGGATGGAAAGAGGCTTGGAGGCAATGGTTGATCGGATGGAGAAATGGATTGCCTCTTATGAAGAAGGGAAGATTTTTCGTGAAGGAATTTCATGTGCGATCGTCGGAAAAACCAATGTCGGTAAATCAAGTCTCCTTAATGTATTATTGAAGGAGGAAAGGGCCATTGTCACTCCGATTCCAGGGACGACAAGGGATGTGATAGAGGAGGTTCTGAATATTTATGGAATCCCAGTCCGTTTAATGGATACCGCAGGTTTGAGGAAACCCTCGGATTCTATTGAACAAGAAGGAGTGAGGAGGGCTAAGGAGCGAGCGGCTGACTCTGATTTCATCCTAATGATAGTCGATGGAAGTAGGGCTCTGGATGAGGATGATAAAGAAATCTTCGAGGAGAATAAAGAGAAGAAAAAGATAGTTGCTGTTAATAAAAACGATATTCCCTTAAAAGTTTCCTTAGAAGAATTAAAGAGGCTTTTTCCGGAAGAGCCCCTTATCTCGATTTCCGCTTTAAAAAACGAAGGGATTGATGATCTGAGACAAGCCATCTATACCTCCCTGGTCCAACGGGATGTTAGGGCAACCCCAGAGTACCTGATCGTAGCTAATATCCGCCACAAAACTGCGCTTTCTCGAGCAAGGGATAATCTTTATAGTGCAATGAGAGGGCTGGGGGAAGGGATCAGTTTTGAATTCATTGCTTTCGATATCCGCTCTGCATTGGAGGAGCTTGGGGAGCTGGTGGGAGAGACAGCCACCGAAGAGGTATTAAACCGCATCTTCGAGCAATTCTGCATCGGTAAATAGCCTCTTTTTCCCCTCCTTTTGCAGACCGTGTTGTAATTGAATGGAGATGCGTAAAAACGTAACAAACAGCCGGATTCAAAAGCTTTAGAATGCGCACATGTAAGGTTATCGATCTAAAGCTTTCTCACCCGTCTGCCTGTTACGTTTTTCAGAACTTCAGCTGCTTTCCCCTATTACGACATAGCCTTTTGCTGAAGGGAGGTTGGAAGGGATTATGTTTCACGTGAAACATACCTCTCCAAATATACTCTTAATTAATCCTTGGATCACGGATTTTGCGGCTTATAATTTCTGGATGAAGCCCCTCGGTCTCCTTTGTATTGCCAGTCTCTTAAGGGAAAACGGATTCCGAGGCACCCTGATAGACTGTCTCGACTCTCATTTAAAAACCAAACAATTCGGTGACGGAAAGTTTGTTAAAACAAAGATTGAGAAACCTATTTCCCTCAAATCAATCCCAAGAAATTATAGTCAGTATGGAATTCCTAAAGAAATCCTGCTGAAAAGACTCTCATTGCTTGAAGACCCAGATCTCATTTGTGTTACTTCCGGGATGACTTACTGGTATCCAGGAGTTTTCAAACTTATTGAAATAATTAAAGAATTATTTAAAAATGTTCCGATTATCTTAGGGGGAATTTACGCCTCCCTCTGTTACGAACATGCAAAAAAGTATTCGGGGGCCGATATCGTCTTTAATGGTAGAGGTGAATTAGAGGTTTTAAAGTTGGTTTCAGATCTAACTAATAAAGAACTCATAACTCAAAACTTAAAACTTTCAATTGATTCCTTGCCCTATCCCGCCTTCGACCTTTATCCTCAATTCAATTATGTGTGTATCGCTACTTCAAGAGGATGTCCATTTAAATGCACTTATTGTGCCTCGCCATTTTTAACAAAGGGTTTCTCCAGAAGGGATCCTTTAAAAGTGGTTGAAGAGATCGAACACTGGACGATTCAATACAAAGTCATGAATATTGCCTTCTATGATGATGCCCTTCTTATCGAACCCTCTCAACATTTCATTCCTATTATGAAAGAGGTCATCAAAAGGGGAATCCACGGCAATTTCCATGCACCTAATGCCCTCCATATTAAAGAGATAGATGAAGAAGTGGCCGATCTACTATATAGAGGTCGTTTTAAAACCATCCGTCTGGGTTTTGAAACATCGAATGAATTGACACAGATCAAAACCGGAGGGAAGGTGGATAATCAGGAATTTCGGGAAGCGATCAAACATTTAAAAAGGGCAGGGTACTTAAGCGAAGAAATTGGTATATATATTTTAGTTGGATTGCCAAGTCAAAGGGTAGGGGAGGCCGAAGAAAGTATGGCTCTTGTAAAAGAAACAGGTGCAAAACCAATATTGGTTGAATATTCACCCATTCCTCATACCCCTTTGTTTGAGAAGGCGAAGAAAGGTTCTCAATTTGATCTCGAAAATGAACCTTTATTTCATAACAATACCATACTGCCTTGCCAGTGGGATGGGTTTACAATGGAAGATTATAAAAGATTGAAGAAGGGATTGAAGAGGGAGTAGGTGGAATCTTTGGTGTCCACCCTCCTTCGCTAAAGCTACGGAGGGCAAGTGAAACCATCTGAAATTGTAAAGGATATTTTCATTGTCGGAGGCCCAGACATCACGGATGGTCGAGATGGTTGCGTCTATCTCATGAACTTGGAGGAGCTAATTTTAATTGATACAGGGGCGGGGTGGAGTGTTGATAATATTATTGGCAATATTAAAAAATTGGGATTAGGTCCTAAAAATCTTAGCAAAATAATTTTGACCCACTGCCATATCGATCATATTGGAGGCGCCCCGGTAATCAAAGAGAGATTTGGTCCTAAGTTATACATCCACAAATTGGATGCATCTCCTCTTGAAACCGGGGACCAAGTTCTGACAGCTGCAAGTTGGTATAAGACAACTTTTCCACCCACGCCAATCGATGTGAAATTCAATTTGCCTGAAGAGGTACTAACGATTGGCGAACAGAAAATCGTCTGCCTTCACACGCCAGGACATACACCGGGATCAATATGTATCTATTTGGATAAAGATGGGAAACGAATTCTTTTTGGTCAGGATCTTCATGGTCCTCTTCTGGAGGAGTTTGGATCGAACCTTGAAGATTACGGCCGATCAACGAAGAAATTACTCGATCTCGATGCAGATATCCTCTGCGAAGGCCACTTTGGAATTTACAAGACAAAGAAAGATGTAAAAAATTATATCCTCTCCTACCGCCGCCAATACGGTGTTGAGTAAATAGGAAACCGTCCTTTCTTTGAAGCCTCAATCTTTCCCCAGTCCTTACGGAATTCGGGCTCAATCCAATCTATCCCTAGAGAGCGATAAATACCCTGCTCCTCTTTCCCTTCGGTCTTCTTCTCTCCTATCCCAAAGAGGCCCATTAGGGATCCATCGCCCAAGGCTCTTTCCAATTGGGAGAGATGACTGAATACGCCTTGCGGTTCATAGGCTTTTAACGCCATGGCGAAGATAATCTTTGAGGCAAATCTGAAAATTTTCGACCACATCCTTCTTGCTGTTGACGATAAAGATACGATTCTGAATATGGAAAATTTCCTCGATCAGCCTCTCCACAGGATAGAGGATCTTCGATTCCCTTCCATGCCTCCTTTCCAGCTCCTCCTCAAACATGGCGACCAGTTTATCCTTCATCCTTAGCTGAGTATCATTAAAGAGGAAAGATACTTCAGGCAGGATATCATCCATTCTGGAGAAATAGGTTGAAATCTCATTGAGTTCAACTCCCTTGGGAGGAGAGGATTTCACTTCCACATAGACCAATCTTTGATTCCAAGAAGCGATGACATCATAGTCGCCACCAGAGGGAGTGTTTTTCACACTGACCCCATAAATCGCAGGGGAGGCAAACTCTCTTTTAAACATCTCAGAGATAAACCACTCTAAAGTGGGTCCGAAACTGTACAGAGGGGAAACGTGGGTTCGATACCTTCCCCATCCATCTTTTACGATCGCCTCCATTTCACAAAGAAGATTGCAATATTTCTGAACCACCCTGGAGGAACAGTAGTGGGTCAAATCTTGGATCCGAAACCGATCCTGGTATTTGATCATGTCTCTCAGGACAAGACGGAAAGAATATTTTTTCATCATCTCGTAAAATTGAGTTATGTAAGTAGGGGAAAGATCCGGAGGGAAGAAGAGATGTTCTATGGGATTTTTTCGAAAGACCTTTATCCGCCTCATCCTGAGTATCTTCTCCACTGGAGAAGGATCTTCCATCGAAGCGGCCTTCACGGATTCCATCTCTTTGGTGAGGGATTGGATCTTCTTTTTAAGGGATTGAATCTCTTGAAGAGCTTCCTGTAATTTCACTTAAAACCCCCGATACAGAAGGTAACGCTTAGCCAACTGAATTGCCTCCAGATATTCCTTGAGAGTAATCCGACGACTGATCTCTGGATATTCATAGGCTTGGTATTCAGGCCGATATTGATCCATGATATTCACATAGGAATGAACCGAGATCTCCTCCTGGATGAACTTGAGAACAACTTCAGAAGAAGCGACTCCATTAGGCATTACTAAATGTCTGATCAAGAGACCCCTTTCGGCAATCCCCTTTGCATTGGTGGTTAAATCCCCAACCTGGCGGTGCATCTCTTTGAGAACTTTTTTAACCACCTCCGGATAGTCCGGGGCATTAGAGAATAGCTTTGAATATTTTTTATCCATATATTTTATATCGGGCATATAGATATCGACCACCCCTTCCAAGAGTCGGATGACCTCCAAGGACTCATATCCGGAGCAGTTGTAGACAATCGGAAGCCTAAGGCCTTTCTCAATCGCTTCAAGGAGAGAGGCTACAATTTGAGGGACGTAATGAGTGGGGGTGACGAAGTTGATGTTATGACAACCTCTCTCCTGAAGCCTTAACATGATTCGTGCCATGGTGGAGGAGTCCATACGTTCGCCGTTCCCAAGATGGCTGATATCGTAATTCTGGCAGAAAATGCATCGGAGGTTGCAGTGGGTGAGGAAGATGGTCCCTGAACCATGATCTCCTACTAGAGGGGGCTCCTCACCAAAATGGGGAAAAGCGCTCGAGACCGTCAGTTCTGACCCAGCCTGGCAGATCCCAACTTCTCCATTCAGACGATTGACCCGACACTCCCTCGGGCAAAGCCGACATTCTTTGAGGAATTCCTTTAGACGCTGTACCCTCCGGTTGAATTCTCCTTTTTCATGGAGGTGGATATAAGAAGGAATGAAAGACATTTTAGTGCCGCGCCTCAAGAACCCCTTGTTTCTCAATTATAAATTATCACAAAGCTTTAAGGAATTCTATCAAAGAAGCGTAGGATGATGGAGAGATGATAAGGATAGGGAGGCTATCATAGTCCCCCTAATCCCATGCTATATGCTCTGGTAGATTGTTCGGATTCTATTATAGTAGTGAATGGGGATTCTCTCATTTCTTTCTTTGAGACTCTTAATATAGGTAGGCCCATAGTTATAGGCCGCCATGGCAATCCCAAGATCCTGGAATTCTTTAATAAGTTGGAAGAGATAGTAACTCCCTATTCTGATATTGAGAAATGGGTTGAACAGGGTTCGGTCCCCATTCCATTCAATACCCAATTCCTGAGCAAGAGATTCTGCCACATAGGGCATAATCTGCATCAAACCTTTGGCACCTCGCTCAGAAACAGACCAATTCTGAAAAGAACTCTCATTGGAAATAAGGGCCAATATAAACTTAGGCTCATGGTTATAACGCATAGCCTCTTCGTAGATAACCTCAGCGAGTTCCTCTTTTGTTACATTAGCCAAACCCGTCGGATGTTTCTCCAATACCGCCAGAATCTCCCCGATTGTCTGATCTTTTTGATGGAGATCAGAAATGAAATTTGGGAAGTGAAGGGAGAGGACGAAAATGATGATAAAGAGGGAAACCTTGCGAAGGAAATTGGAAAGAGGTGTTCTATTCTTTTTTTCATCTTTAGTATGTGGAGGATGTTCAGTCTGTATATGAAGTTCATTAAATCTCATAACCGGTCTCCTTGTGATATCTTTTCACAATGTTAACATAGAAAATTTGATGTTGTCAAGTCTATCTCCTCCTCAATACAGCCTTCATTTCATTGGCCCGTTCCAATTCGGTCATACCCTCCTTAAGTATTACGATGTCTCTTTCATGACCAAAATCTGCGCTAGCGACTGACTTCTTCATATAATCTAAATATTGAGAATCATTAATTATTCACTGCTTATGGATAAAAGCAATATACTGAGGATTTGGAAGTTTAAAATAGGCCGATCGGTTTTAAGTAGTGGTTGGAAGGGGTGTCGAGAGAGGTAGTTTTCAAGGACCCCAACCTCTATAATTCATCTTTTAAGAACCTTACCATCAGCGAGGAGAGGGCTGTCAAGATCCCTAACCCCAATATCCCCACCTTGAAATTCAAATGGTCAGCCACTAATCCTAAGATGAAAGGGCCGCCACCTGTCCCGAAGATCACCCCGATGGCAATGATGAATCCAATAGTCATCGACCTTTGAGAAATGGGGGTCAACTTTGAGATAGCCGTAAAAGCGACGGGAAAGAAGGCAAGGGAGAGAAGAGCTTGCAAGATGAGGGTGATCAGTATCAATGAAAGAGTGGAGGAGAGGGCAAGTCCAATGGTGCTCAGACCTGTTGCAAAGATGCTCCACTTGAGTATGACCTGAAATCCATAACGATCGGTTATAAAACCGATGGTCAAAGGAACGATCACCCCAGCGGCACGCGAGAATCCGAGAAGGGTATTGGCAAACCCAAAATCCATTCCTTTCTCTTTGATCAGGTAGAGGGGAAGTATTGAATAGATTCCCAGGGTGGAGGCTGTGGAAAAGATCCAGAGAAGTCCCATGACCCAGACTGTCCTATTTCTAAATAGATCGGCCAAAAGACTCTTCTGGTAAACCCTTTCCTGTTTCGGCTCGACGGACACCTTCCAAAAAGGGATAAGAAACAGAAGAGGAACAATTCCAAGGATGAGAAGGAGACTCTTCCAAGAAAAATGATGGAGTCCCAATGTGATGAGAATGGGGATGGAAAAGATAGAAAGACTGGCTGCAGAGTCATGAAATCCAATTGCCTTCCCCCAATGTTTATGATCATAAGTCTCGGTGATGATGGGAAGAATTGATGGAATGTATGTCCCTGTGGCGGCGCCCAGAAGAAAGAAGAGGAAGTGAAAAACCACATAACTCCCAGCCCACTGGAAACTAAAAAGGACAAGGCCAATACATATAAATCCAATCGCCACCATTCTCTTATAGCCCCAGTTAGAAACAAATCGACCTGTTATGAAAAGGGTGAGACTGAACCCAATCGAGAGAGAGATAAAGAGCCCGCCAGCAGCCCCGTGGGAAAGGGAGAGGGTATCCTCGATCAGGGGTAGAATCGGTGAGAAGACAGTTCGGGTGGAAAAATTGAGGAACCAGAGACACCAGAAGATGAAAAGGGGGAGAAGTCTCATCTACTTCACTCGTTTCAGGCTGGGGTGACTCTTCGATGGTCTTCCTTCCTTCTCCTTTTTCCTTTTCAACACATTTTCATTGAAGAGAGTATTTTTCAAACTAACGGCATTGATGATACAGTAGATAATTATCGATTTCTCCCAATCCTTTGTGCCATCAAAATGTTCAATCCTCAAACGATATTTCTCCCTCAGATGAGCTAAGGAAGCCTCATCAAAAGAAAGAATCTGTTCAGCCAACCTCTCAAGCGCTTTTTCCATTAGACCTCGCAGTAACGTGTCTCCATCCTCAGCTAAAAAGGGTAAGGGCTAAGGTAAGGAGGCCAGTTTCGTCGACGGGTTATGTCTTTGGTCATAGTTCTTTAACCCTAACCTTTCGACCTTAAACTAAACTGGCTTCTTTACCTTTTCCCCCATACATAACACTAATATTTTTATTAGGGAGCAAATTTCGTGATTTGATGGGGAGCCTCAAAGGTCCCATGAAGGGCTCTCATGGCATCCTCTGCCTGATCGCCTTGAATGAGGCAGCAGCAGCTGGAAATGGAGGTGCTGATCGCCAAAATATTGATCCCCGATGTCCCAAGGGCATTGAACATCAATCCGGATATCATAGGCCTTTCTCTAAAGTGGGGACCGAATACGCTGAGCATGGCCACATTGGGTTGATAAGAAATCCCTTTCGCATCAATCAGAGGTTTCACCTCATCCAAAACCCCTATAGCGGCCTCTAAATTCTTCTGATCAATACAGAAGGTCATATTTCCGTTGCCCTCCACGTCGCTACTGAGAACAACAAATTCAATATTGATATTATTTTTTCCCATCGCATGGAGGATCGTCCCTGCAACATCGGGGCGGTCTGGGACAGATAAGATGCTAACCATGGCTAATCCAGCGCTCGCCATAATCCCACCCACTTTAATCTTCGTTTCACTCCCCATCTCTTTACCCCGTTAGAAAGTCTCTCTGTTCATCCCGGAGATAAGATAATATTTTTTTGAAGGGCTAAAAGCCCCACCTGGGCCCCCGTTAAAAGGGCGAAGTTCTTCTAACGGGGTTTACTCCCAGATCCTCCGATCATCGATCTTCTTGGCTCGATCGAAAATACCCCCTTTTTGTACAAAGACCACCTCGCCTCTTACCTTAAGAACCTCCAATACCTCCCCCTCCACTTTCCTCTTCAGTCCAATTTTATCAGCCATTTCCTCCTTCATTTCGATATAAATTGTCATCTCATCACGATACGCTTTTCGGGTTACCACGACCTGATAATTGCTCACCTCTGAAATTTGGCCATCACCTCATCCACCTGCCAGGGATGGATGAATATTCCCCAGACTTTGGTCACTTGATCCGTTCGGCCCAGAATCTTGCCGAGACGCATCGATGTCCGGCCACAGGGGCATGGATCTTTGATCAAATAGGAAAGATCTCCAGTGGCAAAGCGAATCATGGGAAAGACCCTGCTGAAATTAGTGGCCACAATCTCTCCGGTGGCCCCGATCTCTAATTTTTTTCCCGTTTCTGTATCCACAATCTCAACAATGACATCCTCGGAAATATGCATCCCCTTCTTCTCCGGACATTCATATCCGAGACAACCCACATCCACCGTGCCATAGGCCTCTCGGATGAAGATCTCGAGTTTCCCTTCTAACTTCCTCCGAAGGGATTCTGGAAACATCTCTGCACCGACAAAGGCGGCCTTAAGATGGAGATCTCTTTTGGGGTCAAGACGCATGCCCTCTGTAGCATCAATAATGGACATAAGGAAACTGGGGGTTCCCAAGTACCCCGTCACTTGGAGTTGCCGCATCAGATTGATCTGCATGGAAATATTTCCCGGACCCACTGGGATGACGGTTGACTTCAGCATCCGAAGGGACTCATCGAGCATGAGGGCCAAGGGAGTCAGATGATAGTTGAAGGTATTGAGAACGACATCTCCCCTTCTTATACCGCAGGCGAAAAGTGCCTGAGCCCAGCGGATATCGTCATAATCCCACTCTCCGGGTTCAAAGACGGGACCCGGTGAGATATAGATCCTCCTCATCCCTGCCTCGGAGGGGATCTCGAATACTCCGAAGGGAGGATTCTCTTTTTGAGCGTTGACCAGGTCTGACTTTTTCGTGATGGGAAGTTTTTCCAGATCCTTTAGGTCCTTTATCTCATCAGGCATTAATCCTACTTTCTCGAACATCGAATGGATCACCTTTGAATGACGATATCCATAGTGCAGAATTTCAGAGAGTCTCCCTCTTAACTAGGCCTCCCGCTTCTCCTTCGACCTCGTCTCTTTCTCTGGATCGAACTAACCGTGTGTCCGATTAATCATCGTGATCTCCTACATTAATTGGAATGATGGAATGTTGGAATTATGGGTTTCATAATCCTCATTGTAAAATTAGCAGTACAAAGTTAGCAATGATCAGTTCTTCTTTTTAATTGTTAAATTTGTATTGTTAACTTTTCATTATGCAATGATCTTTTTGCGAGACCCATTATAGGATAAAGACAGGGTCTACATCAATATCCAGATTTACCCCTTTTCCTTTCAATGGAGTCTCCATTCTGGACGCTAATTCCTTAGCAAACTGATGAAGTAACTGAGGGCTCTTCCCTTTTGCCAGCATCTGCCACCGAAATTTTCCTCTCATCTTGGCGAAAGACGCAGGGCTTGGGCCTAAGATCTCGATCCCTTTTCCATATCCCTTTTTCAGCAGTGATTGTCCAATTCCCCCCATCTCTTCTCCCATCCCCTTCGTCCTTTTTTCACTATTTCCAACCAACCTGAAATTAATAAACCGTGAGAAGGGAGGATATTCCAGGGCTCTTCGGAATTGAATCTCTTCCTGATAGAAGCCGACATAGTCATGATCTTTTGCCCTGAGAATACTATAATGGTCTGGGTTAAAGGTCTGGATCACCACTTCTCCAAAAACCTCCCCTCTTCCTGCCCTTCCTGCCACCTGGGTGAGAAGTTGAAAGGTCCTCTCACTGGATCGAAAGTCAGGAAAGTGAAGGGAGGTATCCGCAGAGACCACCCCTACAAAGGTCACATTGGGAAAGTCATGGCCTTTGACGATCATCTGTGTTCCCACTAAGATGTCAATACTCCCGGATTCAAGTCTTTTTAGAATCTGCAGATGAGATCTTCGTTTCGTTGTTGTATCGCGATCCATTCTCCCCACCTGTATCTCAGGGAATAAAGATCGAATCTCTTGTTCTAAACGTTCGGTCCCAAACCCCATCCCCTGAAGTCGGTGGCCTTGACACTTCGGACAGTCTCCGGGTGCTTGGATTCGATAATCACAATAATGGCATTGGAGAGAACGGTCCCGTAGATGATAGGTGAGCGTCACGCTGCAGTTCGGACACTTGAAAGTGAGGCCGCAATCCGGGCAGAGGATAAAATTGGCAAACCCCCTGCGATTGAGAAAGAGGAGGCTTTGTTTTTTATCTTCAATATTTTTTTGAAGCGCTGCCCTTAATTTTTCTGAAAGGAGACTTCCTTCCTTTCTCACATCTACTACTTCCACCC
>PDVJ01000141.1_pt1 | contig 15119 bp, 12 predicted proteins | sample 1369811 | NCBI WGS metagenome assembly PDVJ01 (sample SAMN07795376, study PRJNA414565) | Alkali sediment metagenome, whole genome shotgun sequencing project. | reverse complement strand
CCCCATACGATCCCCGGGGTACCGTGTTCCTTTAAGAAGCGCGCATCGCTCGCCCCGTGCTCAAAGCCCAGGGTTGTGCTTTTTGAAACATCCAGAAGAAGATTCAAGTAAGGCGACTCCCCGCCCAAGAAAAGGGGTTCCTTCATTTCTACCAGGATCTCCCCTTTAATCTTCTCCCTCATTTTTTTCACGAGCGCATCCACATCATCCTTTTCCGTATAACGAATGTCGAAAACAGCCTCTGCAAAATCCGGAACCTGGTTGGCGGATTTGCCGGCGTTGATGATACTGAAATTGATGGTCTTGTGCCAGTGCTCCGGCGCTTCTTCCCGGAAAAAGGCCTTGATGCTCTGATAGTCTTCAAACAGCTTCTCAATCGCGTTCTCACCCAGCCAGGGCCTTGACCCATGGGCGGCCTTGCCCCTGCTGATCAGTTTCAGACGAAGGACTCCCTTTTCTTTGGTCACTATCTTTCGGACATTGCCTCCGTCAAGGGCGATGCAGAAATCAGTGCGAACCGTCTTCAGGGCTTCCTTGGCGCCATTGTGCCCTCCTGCTTCCTCATCTCCTGTAATGAGGATGCCCAGAGGGAGATTCTTCTGAGCCAGCCCCTCTTTCCTGGCCTTGTAAAGATGCTCTCTGAAGAGAATCATGGAGAGCGCCACCGCATACTTGTCGTCAAAGCTGCCCCGGCCATAGAGCTTCCCGTCTTTTTCCTCTGGCTCAAAAAGCTGATCCGGTGCATCCACCACGTCGATGTGGCTCATGAGCAGGATGGGGGCAAAATCAGGTCCGGGAAGAGCCGCAATGGAGGGAACCCCGTCGCATTCGATGCGCCTGCAGCTCGCGCCGATATCCTTCAGAAAGCGCTCGATGAAGTCGGCGCACCTTTTTATTTCGTCAGGTCTGGAGAGCATGGACTTGAAGCGAATCAGGTCTTTGGTGAGATCAAGGATATTTTGCATGAAAGGTCCTGTGAGAGCGCGGGTTCTTTATCAAAAGAGCTTGTCACCAGCAACAAATCTCTATCACAGTCAAAAGATCTTTGGCAAGGTCTTTTGAAGATGAGGGACAAAGGGACAGAGGCACAAAGCAGAAAAAACGCTCTCCTCTTCCCTTTGTCCCTTTCTTTCTCATGATTTTGAGGACTTGACGAGCACCACGCCAAGAAGAACGACCGCGGTTGCCAGAAGCACGCTCCAGTCCAATCTTTCATCCAGGATCAGCCACCCCAGGCCAACGGCAATCACCGGGTTGACGTAGGCATACATGGCGACTTTGGTGGCGGGAAGTTTTGCCAGTGCATAGATGAAGGATCCGTATCCAACAATGGAACCGAAAACAACCAGATAGGCGGTTGCAGCAAGGCCCTCAACGTCAAAGGAGAACCGCTGCCATTCACCGAACATTAACCCGATGAGGATGAGGATGATTCCTGCGACGATCATTTGCATGGTCGCCGCCATGAGAGGATGGCTTTTAGCGGGCCTGGACTTCGAATAAACGGAGCCCGCGGACCAGCATAGGGGAGCCAGCAGCAGTGCCACCACGCCTTTCAGGTAGGCCATGTCGAATGAGGTTTTGATTTCGGGTGCAAAGAGAATCACCAGTCCGGTAAATCCAATGACAATACCCGTCACTTTTCGGAGCGTGAGGCTTTCCCCGGAGGGCAGCGCCGCTTCGAATCCCGCCATCCAGAAAGGAAGGGTGGCAACCAGCAGGGCGGCAATACTGCTCGGAACCCATTGCTCCGCCCAGATCACGAGACCGTTGGAGGTCACGAGGAGGGCAATGCCCACGATCACCATGTCGAGGAATTCTCTCCGCTCAGGGAAAGCGTGGCCTCTCCATCTCAGGTAGGCCAGAAAAATCAATCCTGCTGTCAGGAAGCGCAGACCTCCGAACAAAGCCGGGGGAACGGTCCTCACTCCTATGCGGATCGCCAGATAGGTCGTCCCCCAGAAAAGGCAAACCGCTCCCCACGCCGCATAGGCTGTAATCTTCTCCTTTTTGGTCACCGTTCGAACTTCCATTTCGCTCCAAGTGTTGTTGCATCAGTCTTTGGCAGAGGCACTCTTGTCCTGTACCCGGAAGATTTCCACGCCTTCGTAATAGGCCAGGATCAGGCCTACGATCAGCACCGGCAAGAAGTTCACGCCGTGAGTCAGGATCGCGAAGGAAAGGGCCGGACCCGCAGGGACTCCGAACATGGCCAGAGAGATTTGGCATAGCCAATGGTAAGTCCCCACATACCCCGGCGAGGAGGGGACAACGATCCCTATGGTGGTGATGACAAGGATGATAAGGCTCGCTGAACTCGGGAGATGATAAACACTGACGAAGTCAAAGGCATAGAGAAGCAGGTGGAGGATGAACCCGTAGCAGGCCCAGATGACCACGGAAAGAACGGCGACGACAAGGTAATCCCACCCGCTTCGAAGCGGCACAATTCCAACCACAAAGCTTCTGATCCCTCGCCCCAGTTTTTCCTGCAACCCTTTGGGCAGGGGGCTGAAGAGAACACTGAGAAAGCGCTCGAAAAAAGCGAAGTGTTTTTTCAGGAGAATGAGAAACACGAAGAGCCCCACGGTGCCGGCCAGCATGACATAGCCCGCTTTGTTGATCCAGTCGGGGAATGGGTAGAGAAGGATCGCGAAAACCATCAGCAGGAGCAGGGCGAAGACATCGATGATCCGCTCGACCACAATGGTTGCGAAGGTCGAACTGGCACTCACACCCCTTTTCTTCCCAAGGACGTAAGCTCTCAGGACCTCCCCAAGGTGGGCAGGCATGAGGATATTCGCCATGTAACCGATCAGCAAGGCGGAAAAGAGGCTGGCCACATCCAGCCTTTTAATGGGATCCATCAAATAGCGCCAGCGAAAGGCCCTCAAGACATGGCTTGAAAACAAAACAGGGATCGCAAGCAGGACAAACCAGTAGTTGACCTTCTTGAAGGCTTCCCACATGAGGCTGAAGTCCACCTTGCGGCCGGCCAAGTAGAGGAAGATCAGACCGATCAGACAGCCTATGATCAGCCGACTCTTGTTGCTTCCCAGTTTCATCGTTCTCTTCTGCTGATCCTCATGTCGTCAATCTCCTCCCCTCATAATCTTTCTTTGATCTTCTTGGCAAGGCCTTCCCCGCCTTTCTTTTCCTTGCCTGTCACCAAAACAAGATGTTTCCCTACAAGAAACGCATGAAGGTATCGTTTTCCTTCACCAAGAGCCAGGAATTCCTGATCGCGATTCTCATCCCCGGGGTTTTTATTGAAATGCGATTGGGCTTTCAGGAACCATTCTCTGCTTTCAGCGCTATCCCGATACTTGAAGACGTAAGCCTTGTGCTCTCCATAGCTGGCAATGATTCCTTCTTTCACGCCGAAGATGTTTTCAGTCCCGAACTCACCGTTCTTCATCAACCCCAGTGGACCACGAATATACTTTATTGAACGCCTGTCCAGGTTCTCAAGAGGAAGGACATCCAGGAATAAAGGCTTTTCACCGCTGACTTTGATTTTTGCCTCGATCGTTTTGGCTATGCTGGTGAGAGCCTCGATGGTCTCGTCGCTTGAGTCAGGCCCGCTCACGGTTACCAGAAAGCTTCCTTTCCAGAAATTCAGGAAATACTCCTCCACCTGTCCCTGGTTGCCGATGGAGACTTCTTTGCCTTCGTCGCCTGCCTTAAAACCGTATACGCCGAAGGCGCCCGCGGGATCGGTCATTTCATACATCTCAACGCTGATGTTTTTTTCCTTCTCGTTTCGATAGCTCGCCAGGACCGCCGATTTAAAACCATATTCCAGATAGATCCCTTCGGCGCTCTGGGGCGCGTCATCAAGCTTCCAGCCTTTGAGTTCAGAGTGCCCCGGCAAGTAGGAAGCCAAATCGGCTTGCACTTCACGCGGAAAGATACCGCTCACTGAAACAACGATCAACCAAAGAAAGCATAGCGCCTTACCCCTCTCACTCATGAGCTCGTCCTCAGACCTCGATCGCCTTGACCTTCCCTTTACTCAAATTCATTTATGTATTTTGCTTCACAGGGCATATGGCGTGGCAGGATTCGCAGGCCTCGCTGCAGGGTTCGATGTGAAGGTCGATCTCCGCGCCTTCCGGAAAAAGCTCTCGGATATCCCCTTCGATATGTTTCGCGACGGCATGAGCGTCGGACACGGGCAACGCCGGAGGCATCCCGAGGGAAAGATGAATGCGATGGAAACCTCCCGATGAAACCACCTCCAACTCATGGATGCCGGCAAAACGGCTCTCATGTTCTCCGACAAGGTTTCTTATCCGCTCCATGTCATCGTCATGAAAAGCCTCCTGCCACCCATCCCCCGGATGGAAGGAGAGAGAAGTCTCTTTGACTTCAGGAAAGCAGGACTCGATTCTCGTCTTGAGCTCCGAAGCAACGGCGTGACTCTCAGCGATGCTCACTTTAGGGTCAAGGCTCAGGTCTGCTTCGATTCTCATGTCTCCCCTGTAACGCGTGGCCCGGAGATCCCTCACCTCACAAACTCTCTTATCTTTGAGAAGTTCCTCGCGCATGCATTTGATCTGTTCGTCCGCATCCGGGATGGTCTCGATCGTGCTCGCCGGTTCCAGGTGCACCAGAACTTTCGCTCCGGGCACTGTCTCCTCGATTTTAGCTGTAAGCGCGTGGCTGATATCATGCCCTTGCTCAAGAGACATTCCAGGCTTGAATCCCATGTGAAGGTCCACGTAAAGGGAGCCTCCGGCCCGCCTGGTTCGGAGTTTGTGAAAATCGATGCCGTCTTTGCCGAATTCGTTCATGATCCCTTCCACCATGGATATCTCCTCTGGTGACGCTGCGGAATCAAGGAGAGGGAAAAAGCTTTTCCGGGTGATCCGGTAGGCTGTGGCGAGAATCAGAACGGCTACTCCGATGGCTATGACCGGGTCCAGCCAGGCGAGATCCGCTTTAAAAAAGCGCCTTCCCACAGTGATCACTGCAAGCCCCACGAACACTCCTACCGATGTGTACACGTCCGCATACAAATGAGCTGCATCCGCCTCCAAAGCAACGGAGCGGTTTCGAATCGCAGATCTTCTGAGGAGCCTCGCTACGACAAAGACCGTGACCGAGGTATCTCAAATCGACACCGTGCAACAGTTTGTCCACAGCCTCATAAATGATCCAGACTGCGGCCGCGAAAATGAGAAGACCTTCGATTACTCCAGAAACATTTTCGATCTTTTCATGACCGTACGGATGGGTATGATCGGGAGGACGATCCGCAACATGCACAGAAAAGGTTGCAATGCCTGCGGCAATGAGGTCAATGGCAGAGTGGGCTGCCTCGGACAGGATGCTCACCGAGCCGGTGGCAAACCCAGCAACAAGTTTCCCGGCCGTGAGCAGGGTATTGCTCCCCACCGAAAGCCAAGCGACACGTCTCTTTTCCATCCAGATGGACATCCCTCTACCTCAACGAATACTCTGCTCTGCTCTTCACGCGAATTCCCGAACTTAGGCAAGGCCTCCCACTATAACGAAAAGGCTTTTGTGCGTCAATCAATGATCCGGAATGCATTGACCATTGTAGAACTCTTTGGACGTGCTATAATGAAGTTGTGGACGGCTGGAAAGAAAAACGAACTCGAAACCTATCAGGAAGCCATCATGAAAGAGATCATCGGAACCAGTAACAGGATATTGGAAGTCGATCTCACCAGGAGCAAAGTGGACATCTATGAGGTCAAGCCCAGGGAACGAAGGCTATACCTGGGAGGCAAAGGGTTGGGCCTGAAACTGCTCTACGACCGTCTGCGGCCCGGAGCGGATCCGTTGGGAGAGGAAAACATCATTGCTTTCATGCCCGGCGTCCTCATGGGTACCGGTGCCCCGTGTTCCGCCCGGTTTGCCGCGGTCACCAAGTCGCCTCTCACCGGAATCATGGCCGCCTCATCCTGCGGCGGGCCTTTTGGCATGGATCTCAAGACCGCGGGATGGGATGGCCTGCTTGTCAGGGGCAAGGCTGCCGAACCGACCTACCTCCTCATCACGGCCGAAGGGGCGGAGTTCAGGGATGCCGGCAGCCTCTGGGGACTCGACACGGTTGCGACCCAGTCCAAACTGGATGAAAGGCGAGCAGGCATGCTGGTCATTGGCCCTGCCGGCGAAAATCTTGTTCGCTTTGCCAACATTGCCTCCGGAGATCGCTTCCTGGGCCGGGGGGGCATGGGAGCGGTGCTGGGATCCAAGAATCTCAAAGCCATTGTCGCCCTGGGAGGGAGCTACAAGATCAGCCCGGTGGACAGGCTTGCCTTTGAGAAACTGAAAAAAAAGGCCACAGCCTACATCAATCGCAACCGGATCACCGGAGGCCTTTACCGCAGTTATGGAACGCCGGCCAATGTCGCTCTCAGCCTCAAAGCAGGGATCCTTCCTGTGAACAACTTCAGCGATGGGACCCACGCCCAGGCCTTACAAATCAGCGGAGAGGAAACAAAGAAGAACCGGGAGACGAGCCACCACACGTGCAAGCCCTGCACCATCCTCTGCGGGAAGAAAGGGATGTTTGGGGGGCAGCAACTTCCAGCCCCTGAGTACGAAACCATATGCCTGCTGGGGTCCAATCTCGGAATCTTTGACATCGAGAAGATCTCTGAGTGGAACAGGATCTGCGGTGAGATGGGGATGGACACCATCTCCGCAGGAGGAACCCTGGCCTGGGTCATGGAAGCGGCTCAAAGAGGCCTGGTACAGAGCGATCTGAAGTTCGGCTCTCCTGAGGGAATATCGCAAGCTCTTCTCGACACGGCTTATGGGAAGGGATTCGGCCGGGAGATGGCCCAGGGCAGCAGATCTCTATCTGAGAAATACGGCGGGACTTCCTTTGCCATGCATGTGAAGGGTCTTGAATTAGCCGGCTATGACCCGCGAGGCTCTTTCGGCCACGGCCTGGCCTATGCAGTGGCCAACCGGGGCGGCTGCCACCTCTCCGCGTTTCTGGTCGCCCAGGAAGTGTTCCTTCATTTGCTGAGACCCCATGCCGTCCGCGCAAAGGCAGACTATGTCAAATTCTTCGAGAGCCTCAACAACTGCGTGAACTCCCTGCAAACCTGCCTCTTCACTCTGTTCGCCTACCTGCTGGAGCCTCCGATCACGAAGTACACACCCGATTTGGCCCTCGGGCTCTTGATGCAGGAGTTGCCCCAGGTGGCGATCCCGCTCATTGATTACACCCTTTACAGGGATTTCTGGTCAGCGGTCACGGGTGTTCAGATGTCACGGAGGGAATACCTGGAAGCCGGTGACCGGATCACCGTGCTGGAGCGCTACATGAACACGCAGGAAGGGATCTGGCGTCTGCACGACACCTTGCCGGACCGTTTGTTGAATGAGGCTCGCAAGTCTGACCCTGAAGGACACACGGTGCCCCTAGAAAAACTCCGCTCCAAGTACTACAAGAAACGCGGCTACGACCACAACGGGATCCCGACACCAAAAACTCTCAAGCGGTTAGGAATTCAAACGCCGACGGGCCTCCAAATTCCCTCATAGAGCCAGAGCCGGGAAAAAGGTTCGCCTACAGACAGGACATGGTTTTTCAGAGTGGGAATATCAAATCCCACATCCTTTTCATGAATCATGGGATCCCAGGGTTCGAGGATCACGGCCCCTTTCTCGATCCGAATCACACGGGGCAGGCGTTGTTCACCCCACGGTCTCTCCCTCCACCCCTCTTCCAGTTCGCTCAGTGTCCGGTAAGCCAGCAATTCCTGCAAGGTGACAAGCGTGGGAGGGCTCAAAGGGATGTCTCCCTTCATATTGCCTTGTAGCCCTTCCTCAGGAGTGACCCATATTCCGTGGATCGTTTCCTTTTCGTCAGGACTGCACTCCTGGTCCGGGGGGACAAAGGCGAGGAAGAACCGGGTGTCAAAGCGGGGCTTAAACGCTTCGGGTGTAATCCAGTGCGCCCACCGCGCCAGCCTCGAAAGCAGCAGGTGCCAGTCGCCTGACACGACCCACTCCCTGAGCCAGCCCTTTGAAAGCTTTTCCACCTTGCGCATCTCACAAATCGCCTGCATGCCTGACTGGGCTTCCTGGGCACGGCTTGCAAGCAACACCCCGGCCTCTTCAAAAGTCTCACGAATGGCCGCCACGCTGTAAGCAAGCGCTTCCATTGCCGGGAGGGTCTCTCCCAGCCGTTTGTCCACTTCAGTTAAAGCGAGGTCACTGCATCTTTGCCAGAAGTCCGTGTCCCTGTCGTCCGAATCAACCGTGCCTCCGGGAAACACATAGCTTCCCGGAAAAAAACCGCTCTGACCGCTCCTCTTCAGGAGATACACCCCAAAGGCCGGACCTTCTTCTCGAACAAGCACGACCGTTGAAGCAGCCCTCGGTTGTTCGGGTGTTGCTGCCATCACGAATCCCCCTTCGTTCAAATTCTTGTGATCAAACCTTACTTAAAATCCGTGCGCAACTTGAAAATCCGAAATCCGAAGCACGAAATCCGAAACAAGCACGAAGCTCAAATAACCGAAATTCGAAAGAAGAATCGGTGGGAGCACAGATTCGCATTTGTTTTGGTCATTTGGATTTTGGATTTTGAGTTTGTTTCGGATTTCGAATTTCGACATTCGAATTTGAGCTCATCTAAGAATCTGGTTAAAAAAACTATTACAAGTACCGGTCCCTGTGGTTCATAAAACCTTTGTAGAGGCGGTAGTGTTCTGTCTCTTCATAAGTCACCTGCCTGACTGGAATCTCGTCGAAGCTATAGATGTGGGCACCAGGACAGGCCAGCAGAATAGGCGAGTGGGTTGCAACGATGAATTGGGCATGCCCTTGTTCGCCCATTTCCTTGAGAAGCCGAACAAACTCCAGCTGGGTTCTGGGCGAAAGAGCCGTCTCAGGCTCATCAACCAAATAAAGGCCTCGGATCTGGTACCGATTCCGAAAATAGGACATGAGAGACTGGCCATGAGACAGAGCCGTCAAGGATTTCCCTCCGTAATATTGCAGCAGCGCGGGATCCGACGAAGCCCACTCATCCAGGTTCATGGCAAAATGAAGAAAGAGGTCCGAGGCGAAAAAGGAACCGGGCACCTCCCCATCGGTCCATTCAGCGGAAACATACCGATAGAGCAACTCCTCGTAAGGGTTATTCTCATAGTGAAACCGGTCCGTGTCACGCCAGATGTGAATATAGCAGCGCTGGGCAATGGCCCTGAGCAGGGTTGACTTGCCGGTCCCGTTTTCCCCCACAAAAAAAGTGATGGGAGAATCGAAGCGAAGGCTCCTGGTTTTTCGAAAAATCTCCTGGTTAAAGGGATAATAGTCCTTGGTGGGGTATTTTTCGGAGTGAAGTATTATTTTCTTGAGATGCATGACAAGATCCCCTAAATTCCCTTGGTCATCGAGATTGGATACTTGATTGATGATCATACGATTAGGCCCGTTCACCCTTCGATACCTCAGGGCTAACGGAAGCCGGATTCTCTAATCATTTGATTTTCCGTTCGTGGTGAGGTATCGAACCATGAACGGAGATCCCGCACTTGATCCATTGCTCATTCAGCAATGAGGGTTGCCTTACGCTTTACTGCTTTAACCATAAAGCACTATAGCACAAAAAGCGGAACGCGAAATTCGAAAAAGAAATGAACGGAGCGAGGCTTAATCATGAGTTATGAAATGGAACGTCGTGTGGCTATAGAGGCCGTGGTCAAAGCCTGCAATCTATGCCGCGCCGTGCAGGCTGCTCATCTTTCAGGTGGGGTGATTGACAAAGAGGACAAATCGCCCGTGACTGTGGCTGATTTCGGAGCTCAGGCAGTGGTGAGCGACCACCTTGCCGCAACCTTCCCTGATGACCCGCTCGTGGGGGAAGAAGACTCCGGTCTCTTGCGGCAACCGGAAAATGCAACGCTCAAGGAAACGATGCTGAGGCACGTCCGCCTGATCAGCCCTCGCCTCAAAGACAAGGATATTTTCGCTGCCCTTGACCGCGGCAATGCCGAAGGAGGATCTCAAGGTCGTTTCTGGGCCCTTGACCCCATTGACGGCACCAAGGGCTTTCTGCGCGGAGATCAGTATGCGGTCGCTCTTGCGCTCATTGAGGACGGCCGCGTTCGACTCGGCGTGCTCGGGTGCCCCAGCCTTCCCCTTCTTTCTCTTCAGGGACAGGGGGGGTCGCTTTTTGTGGGGATCCGCGGACTGGGCTCAGCCATTCGAGCTATCGATCGAGATGAAGAAAGAAAAATCACGGTCGCAGACATCTCGAACCCTTCGGAGGCGCTCTTTTGCGAATCCTTCGAATCCGCTCACTCTTCCCACGGCGATATGGGTCAGATCGTGAAGCTTCTGGGAGTGAGGAAGCCTCCTCTTCGAATGGACAGCCAGGCCAAGTACGGCATCCTGGCCAGAGGAGACGGTACCGTTTACCTTCGTCTGCCCACCAAGAAAGCGTATGTCGAGAAGATCTGGGACCACGCTGCCGGTTGCATTCTTGTGGAGGAAGCCGGCGGCAAGGTGACGGATCTGGCCGGTGCGCCACTGGACTTCTCACAGGGCAAGACCCTCGTGAAGAATAAGGGGGTCATTGCAACAAACGGCAAACTCCACCAAGTCGTGCTGGAAGCCGTGAAATCAGTAATCGGTAATCAGTAATCAGTTTAGGAGCAAGCTAGTGCTTGCGATTTTTGATTTTTGATTGCCGATTTCCGATTTGTGAACAGAGAAAAGCTCATCGTGTTTTCGTGACGTTGCTTTTGTTTTTCAACTTTAGACACTTTAGTTCACTTTAGACACTTTAGGCACTTCTTCTCATGCTCGCTCAAATCTATGAAATCCAGACTCCGGAAGAAGCCGAGAAGTGCATCGACCTCGGGGTTGACCGCATCGGCAGCGTTCTTCTTTCTGCATCAGATTGGAAAAGGCCGGACATCCGGGAGGTCATCGGTCTTTCCAAGGGAACGGGGGCCACGAACAGTCTGATTCCGCTGTTCGGTGATTGGGACACCCTCTGCAAAGCAATGGACTACTACCGTCCTCACTTTGTCCATTTCTGTGACACGCTCACCAACGAGCATGGCCACAAGGTTGACCTGAGCCCTTTCATCCTTCTGCAAGAGAAATTCAAAAACGCTTTCCCTGATATCGGGATCGTGCGTTCTATTCCGGTGCCTGCTGCGGGCCTGGCGCCGGATTTTCCCTGCCTTGATCTGGTTCGTGCGCTGGAAGAGGTGAGTGACTTTCTCCTGATCGACACCTGGCTGGGGAAAGAGCCTGTGGAGGGCTTTGTCGGCATCACCGGAAAGTTGGCGGACCTGGAAAGAGCAAAGGCGGTTGTTCTTCAGAGCAGCGTCCCCGTGATTCTCGCGGGCGGTCTCTCACCTGAAAACGTGTTTGATACAGTGACCGAAGTCCTGCCCGCAGGAGCAGACAGCTGTACCCATACCAACCAGGTGGATCCATCCGGAAAGGCTATTCGCTTCAAGAAAGATTTCAGGAAGGTGGAGAAGTTTGTCAAAGAAATCCGGAGAGCGGAGACCGCGCTGCCGTCTAAGAGGGAAGAACTCAAGCTGAATCTTGCGAGTCTCACGGAAGAGCTGCAGCAGAGGGTTGCCGCCCTGCCCGCCCACTCGGTGAGACCTCACCAAATCATCGCCATCGAAGACCTCGAAGAGGAAATCGCGCTCACCGAAAAGAAGCTGCGCCAGATTGACCGAATTTTATGAGGACCGATTGGATCACATCAAGAAAAAGTGTCTGCTGAACTGCTCCTCCACCTGCTACCACACGATGGGAGACTACTACAACCTGCGCTATCTCCCCCAGTGGATCGGGAAACACATCCGCGTCGGCTGAACTCCCTTGCCTGATGGGAAGCGCTACCTGCCAACTGCCTAGAGCATCAGACTTTTCTCTGTCGTGTACCCTTTGGAAGGTACAGAAAACTTCTGGGATTGGCGATTATTTCAAATCTATGGCCAGTTCCTTTACACCTGGGACATCCTTGGCGATCTCACTGATGTAATCCTTTGTCCTCTGCGTACCAGTGGCAAAGGGGGTCATAGTGGTCACGAGCTGTCCTTTGATCAACACTTTTCCATCTTTAGCCTCTACCTCAAGCTCCATCCCCCTCGTCCGTTGGTCGAGGGCCAATTTAGCCTTCACCTGTGAGGAAAGAGCGAGATTTTGAATTGCTTTTGTTTTCTCCGGGGTATCTTTGAATTCCGGCTGGTCGAGGGCGTACATGATCATGCCACAGGCGGTATCTAGAGCCACCTGACCGAGGTTGATGACCATGTCATACAGCATGGGATCAGTCCAATCGACATCATAGAGAAACTTCGTCCACTGCTTTCTCTTTTCATCAACATTTTCAATATACTTTACCGCCTCTTCTTCTTTTAACCGTTTCCTTTCCACCACACTCTTTATTCTCTGGGCTAAGGGGGCAACGAGGCGGACCTTGAGTATATTAGGCACTTCAGGAAAGAGAAAATGTCCTGCAAGCCCGTGATAGATGAAACTTCCCTTAAGTGCTCGTTCCGCTAAAGCAGACTGCAAAGCAATGACATAAGTCCGTCGCTTGTCTCCCATAAGGCGTTCGATCACGCTGGGACCTTGTTTGAGTTGCTGAGAAATTGCGGATTCCGAGATTCCGTAATGGGTTGCTGCATCTTTGATAACTTCTAACCCGACGACGGGAAAACCTGATTTTTGTGAGAGGCAATTGGCGAAGGCTTCTCCACCACTCAACGTTCCGCGGGATATGGTAATAATCGGCATAGGGCATCTCCTTTCATCGTTTTATTGAGCGACCTTTTCTTGATTTGTTAACCTGCTTCACTCCATTGGAACAGCGAAAAGCCAAGAGATTTTCGGCCTGCGCAATAAGAGTTGTCCCCTGACCTTGAAAGGGTCTGCGAATTGCTTCGCGCTTTCGTTCTAAGCTCGATTGTTGATGTGAGGGGGATGGAACGGGTTTTCAATAAGCCGGAATATAAGGAATTTTTGCTTCTATGTCAATTCAAACCAATCAGAGCAGGCAGATAAAGGATCTAGACATCACTCCGAAGAAGATCTATTCTAATTCCAACACAATCTAGTCTTCCGATTGAATAGGTGATCCTATGTCCGCAGAGTCCTTCAAGCGCAAGCTCACGGCTATTCTGAGTGCGGATGTCAAAGGATATAGTCACCTCATGGTTGACAATGAGGCCGAGATGGTCAAGACCCTCATTGCCTAAAGGAGACTTTCAACGATGATAATCATCAGAATCATCTTTTTGGCGGTTCTTTTGGTCTCCCCCGAACTTTTTGCCGGGGAGAAAGAAATCACCATCCTCCATACAAACGATCTCCACTCCCATGTTCTGGGATTCTCCCCTAACATCGACTACCGGCCCGACATGATCGGGGGCGACGCCACCAAGGGAGGCTGGGCCAGGATCGCCACGGTCCTAAAACAGGAAAGGGATAAGAGGAATCATCCGGTCCTCGTGCTGGACGCCGGGGATTTTCACATGGGTTCCCTCTTCCATATGCTTGCCCGGGAAGAGGCCATGGAACTTCGCCTGATGAAGGCGATGGAGTATGATGTCCTGACCCTGGGAAATCACGAATTTGACCTCAAGCCGAAAGGCTTGGCCCGGATTCTTCATGCGGCGATGGCCAAGGGAGGAATGCCTCCAATTGTTTTTTCCAACGCCGTCTTCAGCAAAGAGAGCGACCGGGATGACACCCTGGAAGAGGTTTTCAATCAGGGAATGGTAAAGCCTTATATGGTCCTCGAAAAGGGCGGGATCAAAATCGGGATTTTCGGAATCATGGGAAAAGATGCGGCGGAAAAGTCCCCTTTTGCCTCCCCGGTGAGGTTCAGGGATCCTGTCGAAACTTCCCGGGAGATGGTGAAGGTCTTGCGGGAAAAGGAAAAGGTGGACATGGTCATCTGCCTTTCCCACAGCGGGTTGAGGAAGGCGAAATCCAAATCGGAAGATGAACTCCTGGCCGATCAAGTGCCGGGCATCGACATCATCGTGGGAGGTCACAGCCACACGCGGCTGGATAAACCTCTGGTCGTCAACAGCACACTGATCCTGCAGGCTTCGGTCTATGGAAAATGCGTCGGGGTTCTGGACCTTGCCTGGGAAAAAGGAGCGGTCAAACAGAAGAATTACCGGCTTGTAGATATCGATTCCTCCATCCCGGGAGATGCGGATTTGCAGAAGAAGATCGATTCGTTCATGGAAACCATTGACCGCGATGTTCTCATGGCAGCGAACCTCAGTTCACGAAAAGTCATCGCGCACACGGCCTTTGATCTCAAGATTGCTGAAGAGGAGTCGAATCTCGGAAATCTCGTCGCCGACGCCATTCGATGGTCCATCAACCGGCATGACTTTGATCCGAAAGATCCCAGGACCAAGGTCGTGTTGGCCATGGAGTCCAATGGGCTCATCCGGGACAATATCCTGCGGGGCCAAACCGGCGCCCTGGCGGTGACGGACGTTTTTGCCGCAATCCCGCTGGGCATCGGCGCGGACGACACCATGGGCTATCCCCTCGTCACCTTCTATTTTCACGCTTCTGAAATCAAGAAAGCCCTGGAGGTGTTGACCAGCGTTTATCCCCGCAAGGGACCCTCCTATTTTCTGCAGTTATCGGGCGTGAAATTTACTTACAACCCAAGGCGGGTGATTTTCGACCGGGTGACCGACATCTGGATGGGAAGCGAGGAGGAAGGCTATGTTTCTCTGGATTACTCGGAGTCTAACAAGACCCTCTACCGAATCACCACGAATATCTATAACGCCACCTTCCTCAAAGTCATCGGGAAGTACACGTACCAGATCCTCAATATCATGCCCAAGGACTTGAACGGAAACCCGATTGATGACCTCTCTGCCTCCAGGGTGGATGCCGATGGAAATGAACCGGGGGTTCAGGAGCTCAAAGAGTGGATCGGGGTAATGGAATATATCCGGAGTTTTCCAGACACCAACGGCGACGGGAGTCCTGATGTACCTGATAAATATCGGGGTACGCTGGGAAGGATTATCAGCCAGGCCAGCTGGAATCCTGTTTCGCTGTTATCGAAAGGCACGATGGTAACGTGGGCGGCTTTTTCTGTTGTCCTC
>PDVJ01000366.1_pt1 | contig 15122 bp, 12 predicted proteins | sample 1369811 | NCBI WGS metagenome assembly PDVJ01 (sample SAMN07795376, study PRJNA414565) | Alkali sediment metagenome, whole genome shotgun sequencing project. | reverse complement strand
TGCTCAGATACAGGCTGTCGTGTATCCTGACGTGTTGAAGAAAGTGTTGGGCATACCGGATTCCAAAGTCATAGTGCTGGGAATATCTGTTGGCTACCCCGACTGGGATGATCCTGTCAATCAGTTCGGCTCCGAAAGAGAACCGCTGGACAACATAAGCACCTGGCATGGCTTTGACTAGAAGAGATACTGAAGTAAGAAGTGCCCCCAAGGGGATTCGGACCCCTGATCTTCAGCTTGAAAGGCTGATGTCCTAGGCCGCTAGACGATGGGGGCAGCGTTAAGCATTTTACGGATAAATAGCCGATTGTGCAAGGTCTGACGGCGCAATTGTGTGGTTTATGTCGAGGTCTATCTCGTTATCTCTTCTATTATCTGACCGCCAGGTGCTATGACCTGCATGTTCAAGGACATTTGACCCAAAGCGTGCGTCGAGCAGGATAGACAGGGGTCATAGCAGCGGATAGCCACCTCAACCCGGTTGAGTATGCCTTCAGTGATTTTGCCATTCTTTATGTAGGTCTTGGCTACCTGATATACCGCCTTGTTCATAGCGGCGTTGTTGTTGCCTGTGGCTACGATGAGGTTGACCTTTTTGATTTTGCCAGTGTCGTCTACCCAGTAGTGATGGAATAGAGTGCCCCTCGGTGCTTCGAGCACACCAACGCCCTGCTCATTGTACTTGTTTGAAGTGACTATGAGGTCAGTCGAACATATATCCCTGTCCTCCAGTAGCTGCTGGATCCTTTCGATGGAATAAAGCAGTTCTATGAGGCGGGCATAATGATAATACAATGAACCTTCTACTATGCCGTTATTGCCCAGTTTCTTGAAGTTCTTGAGCTCAGCATTGGCCAGAGGAGTGGATATTCCCTGGCTGACGTTGAGGCGGGCAAGCGGTCCCGTCCGGTAAATACCCTCAGGATAGCCCATCTTCTTGTAGAACGGAAACTTGAGATAAGACCAGTCCTCTACATATTCACTTATGATATCCAGGTAATCAGACGGATTGGCTCTTGATTATGCCTATAGCGGCTTGAGCATCTCCGATAGCCCAATCGATCTGCTTCAGGAAATGGTCTCTGTCAGCGGTGGACAGAGCTGTGTTCATGCCGCCGGGGACGGCGCCGTTAGGGTGGACTTTCTTACCGCCTAGCTCTTGGATTATTGTCTGACCAAAGCTGCGGAGCTTTACGCCTTTGACAGCGAGCTCAGGATTCTCAGCAATCAAACCGATTACATTTCTCTTTGCCGGGTCGGCATCCATGCCAAGAAGCAAATCCGGGCTGGCAAGGTGGAAGAAATGGAGGGCATGGGATTGAAGAGTCTGACCCATGTGCATCAATTCACGCAAGAGTTTGGCGGGGCGAGTCAATTCGACTCCTAAAATTGCATCGCCGGCCTTGGCTGCGCCCAGGTGATGGCTCACCGGGCAAATGCCGCAAATTCTCGGCGTTATTACCGGCATCTCCCAGAAAACTCTGCCTTCGCAGAACTTCTCAAAGCCTCGGAATTGTGTTACATGCAGTTTGGCGTCGGTTACATTACCCGAATCGTCCAGTTGTATCGTTACTTTGCCGTGTCCTTCGATTCGGCTAACCGGATTTATTTCGATAGTCCTGCTAACTTCAGTAGCCATGTCTTCACCTCTTTCAATCAAAGCGCATCATCTCAGCGGGCAGAACCGGGATTCTGCCTGCCAGCAGCTCCTTTAACGCATACAGAATAACTCCAGCTTCCGGTGGACAGCCCGGAACATAGCAGTCCACCTTTACTACATGGTTCGCTGGTTTCACCTGGTCAAGGAGTGCCGGGACACCGGGCGGGCAGGGTATTTTGCCTTTGTAAGTACTTTCAGTTTCGATATAACCACGTTTGAGAACCTCTTCTTTGTTGAAGCTGCTGCGCATGGCACATACCCCACCGAAACAGGCACAATCTCCCCAGGCCATAAGAATTTTGCAGTGGGCCCTGAGTTCCTTGAGCACCTCTTCCTCTTCAGTGTTGCCGACCGAGCCTTCTACAATGCCGACATCTACCTGGGGGAACTCCTTTATGTCTGTTATAGGGGTCCTGGTGAATTCGACCACATTGGCCAGATCGATTATCGCCTCATCAATGTCTAAGAATGACATGTGACAACCAGCACAGCTTTCTAACCAGACTGTAGCTACCTTGACTTTTGCCATATGATTACTCCTCTTCAATTACTTGAAGCGCTTAGCGATTTCGTTGATTGTTTCCCAATCTGCTCTTACTCCCTCTGGAGGCTTGACCAAGCGCGATACCGATATTTGAGTACCATCCAGAGTACTGTAGTTTCCACCTATTTCCGTCCAGGTCGGTGATGGTAGGACTACATTGGCTTTCCGGGCCAGGGATGATAGATAACTGGTTTGGACAACCAAGAAATCCAATCCCTTAGGAAGTGCCGACAATTCTTTTGCTTCAACATAGTCATCAGCTAAAAGGAGATATAGGGCTTTTATACCGTATTGAGCCAGGTTATTCATAACAGACACGGAGCTGTTGGCGATGCCCATATCCCAGGCGCCCCGGCTGTTACCCTTCGACCTCAGAGATATGATAGCGGGCTTGCCGCTGTCACAACTAGCCGCCAGTTTATGCAGGGCGGTTATGAGCCCGGCGCTTTCTTGCTGCAATATACCTTCGCCGTAGACGACAATGCCCCGTTTTGCTTTGCCGAGAATCTTCACAGCCTCGCTGAGCTGTTTCTGCCCTATCCCGGTCTCCGTAGTTTCCTTGACCGGCTCATCGTTGATGGACCTGGCCAGATTATTGACAGCCGAAGCCTCCTTACCCTTCTTAGGTTTCAACCATAACGATGTGTAGTCAGGTAAGACGTTTTGCATTGAGTCAAGAGTAATTAGCTTCGCCTTATTCTGTCTTACTGCTCTGACGATATAAGACCCGGCCACGGGATGGCTCTTAAACGGGTCGGCACCGGCCAGGAGAATGCAGTCAGCATCAAAAATGCTCTCCAGCGGTGTTTCGGTCCCTAGAGCTGCTTTATCCTGGAAAGCGCCGATACCCTTAATAACAGCCCGGTACTGGTCTCCATCGAGGGTATCAAGGAACCTGCTGCCCAGGGTTCCTGTAATCAACTCCTTGAACGCTTTAAGTGTCCGGCCACTGGCCTGCCCTGAAGCTACTCCTGCTATACTGCTGCCATTTTCGGCCTTAAACTGTTTCAGCCTCTTAGCTACCATATCGATAGCCTCATCCGCGGAGCATGGTTCCAGTTTGCCCCGGGCGTTTCGCATCATCGGTGTTTTCACTCTTGGGTGCTCCTGACTCAAGGGGCCAAAACGCCCCATGTAGCAGAGCAGACCCTCGTGCCTGGAAGGATCAGGACTGTCTATCCGGACCAGCCTGTTGTTCTTGACGAATACCTTGATGGCGCAGCCGATGCCGCATATGGGGCAGACAGTGGTTATCTCCTGGCAATCGGGACGTTTGCCCTTATAGGCGCTGTTCTTGGAGAATATGGCACCTGTGGGGCAGACCTGGAAACATGCTCCGCAGGAAATGCAGGATGATGCTCCCAAAGGTTGATTGAGGTCGGCAACGACCATATCTTTCCAACCGCGATGGCCGAAGTCCAATGTGTGAACGCCCACAATTTCATCGCAGGTCCTGATGCATCTGCCGCACAGAATACAGCGATTATGGTCAATAACCAGGTGATCGTTTACTGAGTCTACGGGCAGAGCGGGCCATGAATATGGGTACCGAGCATTGTCCATCTGGTACTTGTAAGCCAGGCTCTGCAGTTCGCAATCGCCGCTAGCCACGCACTGGGCACACAAGTGGTTGCGTTCGGTAAACATTAATTCCAGAATCAGCCGACGATATTTCTCCAGTTTCTCATTGTGTGTCTGTACCACCAACCCGTCTCGTGCCGGATAGGTGCATGCAGGTACAGGGCGCCTTTCTCTCTCTATTTCGACTATGCACATGCGGCAAGCACCGACGTCCGTGAGCCCCTTCACATGGCACAGTGTAGGCACATATATATTGTTAGCCTGGCATATCTCGAGGACGGTATCGCCCTCTTTTCCCTTCGCCTGCTTGCCGTCGATTGTTAATGTAATCTCTTTCATGTTTACTCTCCTACCTCGAGGTCACATCTGAGACATCGGCTACCTTCTTTTTTGGCTTCGTCCGGACTGTAGGGCAGTACTATCTCATTGAACGCCCCTTTTCTTTGTGAACTGCCTACCTCTTTAATTGCCACCCTGGCTCTTTCCTTAAGCTCTTCCTCGGTAGGTGAGATTGAAGGTATGTCAATTGGCTTGTAACCGTTGCGTTCTACCAGTGGTGACAGCGGTTCACCGCGGAGATATCTTTTTATAGATGAAGCAGCCCTCTGTCCGGCGGCAATGGCTTCGATGACGGTTGCCGGACCCGTCACTGCATCTCCTCCGGCAAAAACCCCTTTGCGATTGGTGGCGAGCGTCCTGGGATCAGCGGCTATGGTGCCGCCCTTTCCTGTTCCAATACCATCTCCACTCAAAAAGGAAGTATCTGGTCTTTGACCTGTAGCTTCGATGACCATATCGAAACTCATCGTATATTCAGACCCATTGATGGGATTAGGCGTCCTTCTTCCACTGGCATCGAACTCTTTGAGTTCCATACGGATACATTCGAGCCCGGTGACCGCGCTGCCGTTACCAAGAATCCTGGTAGGGGCTGTTAGACAATGGATTTGAATACCTTCCTCGTCAGCCGCCGTGATCTCATCCGGCAGCGCCGGCATATCTTTCCTCTCTCGTCGGTAGAGAATGTGGACCTCTTTGGCACCCTCTCTCAAGGCTACCCGGGCTGCATCGATGGCAGAGTTGCCGCCGCCGATGATAGCTACTTTCTGTCCCACTTTGACTTTCTTTCCCAGATTTAGCTCTCTTAAGAGGTTGATGGCGTCGAAGACTCCCGCCAACTCTTCGCCTGGAATCTTCATTCTGTCTCCCTTGTGGGCGCCCGTAGCGATGAACACAGCCTGATATTTGTCGTCTTTCAACAGAGTCTCTATATCGCCTACCCGTGTGTTCAATTTTATTTCCACGCCGAGCTTGCGAATCATATCGACTTCTTTTTCAAGGAGATTCTTAGGCAGCCGATACTCGGGGATGCCGACAGCCAACATGCCACCGGCTACAGGGAGTGCTTCGAATATCGTAACGTGGTAACCTTCGTGGGCAAGGTCCCAGGCTGCTGATAAACCTGCCGGACCGGCACCGATAATGGCCACCTTTTCTTTCTTTCGCTCTTTCATTTCCGGTTTATATTCGAACCCGTGCTCGAAAGCGTAGTCGGCAGCGAATCTGTGCAGATGCCTGATGGCTATTGCCTCCTCTACTTGCTGTCGACGACATTTGCCTTGGCAGGGATGAGGACATACCCGTCCCACGCTTAACGGCAAGGGCAGCCGCTGCATGATGACTCGGCAAGCTTCTTCGAATCTGTTTTGCTTGATGAGTGCGATGTAGCCGGGTGCATCGAGTCCTACCGGGCAGGTACCCGAACACGGAGCCTTGAACAAGGCCGGGCAGACTACCGCCGGGCATTTCTTGTCTATTATGTGGGCCTCGTATTCATCCCTGAAGTGGCGTAGCGTAGTCAGGACGGGATTGGGTGCTGTTTGGCCCAGCCCACAGATGGATGCCGAGCCGAGCATCTCAGCCAGTTCTTCCAATATAGCGAGGTCTTCCATCGCGCCTTTGCCGTCCGTTATCTTGGTCAAGAGCTCAAGCATCTTGGGTATTCCAGCACGGCAGGGAGTGCATTTGCCACAAGACTCATCTTTGGTGAATTGGAGAAAGAACTTGGCGACATCGACCATGCAACTATCTTCGTCCATGACCACAAGTCCGCCTGAGCCCATGATGGCTCCCAGCGCAGTGACAGCCTCATAGTCGACGGGGGTATTCAAGTGCTCAATAGGGATAACGCCGCCTGATGGGCCACCTATCTGCACTGCCTTATAGTTCTTTCCGTTCGGTATGCCGCCACCGATATCAAATACAATCTTCCCCAAACTCGTACCGAGGGGGACTTCGACCAGTCCGGTGTTGTTCACCTTCCCTACCAAACACAGAGTCTTCGTGCCTTTGCTGCTGGTGGTGCCGACGTTGCTAAACCATTCGGCCCCTTTCCAGATTATCTGGGGCACGTTTGACCAAGTCTCTACGTTGTTGAGTGTGGTAGGCTTGCCGAAAAGCCCTTTGTTGGCAGGGAAAGGTGGTCGCTGGCGAGGATTTCCTCGTTTTCCTTCGATTGAGATCAGAAGGGCTGTCTCTTCGCCGCAGACAAAGGCACCTGCGCCGGGGAATATATCCAGGTCGAATTCAAAGCTGGTCCCTAGTATGTTCTTGCCCAGAAGGCCGTATTCCCGGGCTTGGCTTATAGCATGGTTTAGTGTTTCGATAGCAAGGGGATATTCAGCGCGGACGTATGCGTAGCCCTGGCGCACATTGCCTATGGCATAGGCGCCTATGGCCATACCCTCGACTATTGAGTGTGGGTTGCCTTCGAGAACAGCGCGGTTCATATAAGCGCCAGGGTCACCTTCATCACCGTTGCAGACAACATATTTTTCGTCGCCTTGAGCATTGCGGACAAATGTCCACTTTGTGGCTGTGGGGAAGCCCGCCCCTCCTCGACCTCTTAAGCCAGCCTTTCCTATCTCTGCAATAACTTCCTCTGGCTTCATAGTGGTCAAGACCTTGGCCAGCGCTTGATAGCCGTCTCTAGCGATATACTCTTCGATGCTCATCGGATCGAGATCCTGGTTGTGCATTACCCGTATTTCTTGCAGCTTGAGCAAGGGATCATCCGGGTTTAGTTTCCATTCATCCACCACCTTGCCTTTAACAAGGTGCTGCTCGACGACTCGTGGGACTTTGTCCTCGGAGAGGTCGTAATAGATGGTCTTGCCTCTTGTGGGATGGATAACTGTGACTGTTGGCTCCCGGTCGCACAAACCAATACAGGCTGCCTTCAATACAGTGACATCTGATAATCTACGGCCTTCGACCTCTCGTTGGAAGGCTTCAAGGACTTTCTTTGCGCCTGAAGATATGCCACATGTTCCGAGATGGACCTTTACCTGGGTCTTCTTATCTCGTTCTGACAGTCTGTCGCCTATATCGTCTCTAAGCTTTGCCAGTTCCTCTGCCGACGCAAGTCGTTTCATTGTACTCTCCTATTGATACGAAGTCAGGATCTCTTTCAGCTTGCTGGGCTTCACTTTCCTGTGTACATCCTCGTTGATGGCTAATACCGGAGATAGACCGCAACAGCCGATGCACCGCACTGTCTGCAAAGAGAACTTGCCATCGGGTGTGGTGCCCCCAGACTCAAGGCCGAAGTCCTTAATCAGACTATTGATTATCTTCTGTCCCCCCTTGACGTAACAACTGGTGCCCAAGCATACCTGAATCACATACTTACCTTTTGGCACCATCGAGAAAAAGGAATAGAAGCTCGTTATTCCGTATAGCTCACTCAAGGGAATTCTCATTTCCCTGGAAACTGTTTCTATGGCTTCGCGCGGCAGATAGCCAATAAGCCCCTGCACCCTCTGCAATACCCGGATTGGGGCTCCTGCCTGTCCATCCGTAGCTTCAATTATTTTCTTGATTTGCTGGGAAGTCTTACTGTCTATGCCTTTACTTGCATTCCCTTTGGCTGTTCTAGTTTCTCCTGCTTGATGCAATGTCACCTCCCGTAGGTAGTCTTTGTATCATACAATAGTGCAATGACGATGTGCCGACCGCATCGTGGAGTTCAGCTTCAGTTTTATAGTTTTTGGCTTTGAACGGCAGAGTTTCATATCTAGGTCGGCCGAATTCAACTAAAAAACCGCCCAATTATAGCACCATGACTCCACGAAATGCAACCGGACTTGGTTGAGCATAATCGCTTGTTTCTCTGACTGAAAGTAGTTATAATTCGTTGGTTTGTTCGCAGTGCGTCATATCATAAGATATGAGATATTGAAAACCTGCCATTGTACGTCTGCAAAATTGTAACGGTGAGTCGTTCTTAAGCTTGCGTCCGGCATACCGGTCTCGGAATCTCAATATATAGCAGGAGGTTAAGGATGTGGAAAACTGAAGCCACGGGAATTGCACATGTGGAACCGACAGTAAGGCAATGCCTTCCCCCCTGTCAGATCAAATGCCCGATAAACGAGGATATCCAACGGACAAACGTACTTATTTCCCTTCTCCCGGATGACCCGGATTTGGCGAAGGAGGGCATATTGCAGATTGGCGATTATCTGTATGATAAGAACCCCTTCTTCAATATTTGCGGCTACATCTGTGGCATTTGTGAATTGGAGTGCAACTACCTCAAAAAGGGCGGCGCAATTAAGAGAAGACTACTCAAGCGATTCTTGTCGGATGTCTATACTGAACATCTCAGGGAATTGGGGGGATTCAGGATAGTCAAAGACAAGGAGAAGGTGGCTGTCATAGGTGGCGGTCCGGGTGGGCTGATGTGTGCCTACCATTTAGGCAAGAAAGGGTATGACGTAACTATAGTAGAGGCTTCTAACCGGCTTGGCGGAGCACTATGGCTGGTACCGGATTACCGCTTGCCTAAGGATATTCTTCAGACCACGGTCGGGAACCTCGTGAGGATCGCTGGCGTAGGTCTCAGGTATAACAGCAAGCTAGGGGGTGGAGAGTTGACACTGGAGAGATTGAAGAATGAGGGTTTTGAGGCGGCTTTCCTGGCAACCGGGTTGCCCTATGCCAGAGTCTTGACCTTTGAGAGGCAGTCTTTGGAGGGGCAGGATCTGGCCGGTGTTATGTATGGTCACACTTATTTATACGAAGTCAGTCACAATAATATTGCAGCAGATTATTTCAAGGGCAAAAGGGTCATAGTTACGGGTGGCGGAAATGTAGCGTTTGATGTGGCCAGATCAGCCAGGAGGCAAGGCGGAAAGGTAACTGTCGTAGCTCTTGAACGTGAGGATAAGGACCATAGAGATGGTATACCTGCTGACGAGGAGGAAATCCGGGGGGCCTGGGAAGAGGGCATAAGGATAATCTATAGCCGTGGTGTAAGAAAGATTGTCGGACAAAATGGTAGATTCAAAGGGATTAACTGTCCGACGTGCGTTAGCGTGTTTGACGTAGAAGGGTTCAATCCAAGATTCGACTGTGCTGACTGTATAGACTTGGAGGGTGACGTGCTCATAATCACAGTGGGCCAGGCTGCTGATAGGCCCATGCTTCAGAAGGAAGGCCTTCTGGATGAACAGGCTAGACTTGATGTTGACCATCTAACATTGCAGAGCAGGAACAAGCCCTGGGTGTTTGTGGGTGGTGATGTTAGAAAAGTGGGCTTCATGGTTGAGGCTATGGGTGAGGGGCTTGTGGTTGCTGAGTCGATTGATAGATATCTGAGGGGGGTGGACATGAAGGAGGGACGAAGAAGAGATTATGAGGGGTATCAGATTCCACTGAGGAGAGACTATAAACGTGAGCCTCGGGTACCCTGGATGCCGCCAGAAGACAGAATGCACTTCAGGATTTTTGAGCGTGGCTTTACACTAAGAGAGGCGATAGCGGAAGCGAGAAGATGTGTCACTTGCGGGCCGTGCCTGTCTTGTAAAGCCTGCGTCTCAATCGGTTTTCAGAAGTCCTTGAGTCCAGTGGAGGTAGATGTAACAAGGTGTAGCGGCTGCGGGCACTGTGTTTACGTCTGTAATTACTACTCTGCTCATCTAATTAGCTCTGGCGGCAAGACCGTATCCGAAACAGATATGTTCAGGTGCAAGTCCTGCGGCATGTGCGTTGCGGCTTGCCCATCCCAAGCAAGAAGAATGGTTGATGATGCTACGGCCCAGAGGATAGCCGCGGTTTACTCGTCTCTGGCATAGTGCTTAGACAAGAGCTTTGTTCAGGAGGATGACATTGAGCAATTACGAACCCAAAGTAGTGTGTTTTTCCTGCAAATTCAGCTGGGGTTATCTGACAGACGAAGATACACTGTCGAGGAAGATAGCTAACTGGGTACCACTAATCTGCACTGGAAAAATTGATGCCACGGATGTGCTTGATGCATTCAGGGCAGGAGCGGATGGAATCTTGATACTTGGTTGCCCTGAAGGGGACTGTCATTATCAAGACGGCAACTACGAGGCAAAAAAGAGAGTGTATTTGATTCGCAGGCTGTTAGAGTCTGTTGGCATAGAGAAGGAAAGGATTAGGATAGCGCTATCTGCGGACCCTGAAGGAGAGAGCATCACGAAGTTAGTAGCAGAGATGAGAAGGGAACTGGCGAAACTAGGCCCGGCGAAGATGGGTCCAGTGAAAGAGAGGAAGTCCAATGAGGCAATTAGAGCTATAGGGGGGAAATAAGATGGTTAAACCGAAGGTTGCGATCTGCTGGTTGGGTTCATGTGGTGGTTGCGACGAGGCGGTGGTCGATATAAATGAAGTACTGCTTCGGTTGGCAGATGCGGTTGATATAATTCTGTGGCCGGTGGCGATGGATTTCAAGTATGACAGTGTCAGAAGGATGAAGAATGGTGAAATCGCGTTGAGTGTGGTCAACGGACATGTCAGAAACTCCGAGCAAGAAGAGATAGCAAAGCTATTGAGAGAAAAGTCTCAGCTAATTCTTGCCTTTGGTGCCTGCGCCTGCCTAGGTGGAACACCTGGATTGGCTAATCTTAGTACAAAGGAAAACATCTTCAACTGGGTCTATCGTGATGCTCCAACTGTAGTTAACCCCAATGGCAACTATCCACAAACAACCTCTCGTGTCAATGGGAAAGAGCTCACTCTGCCCGAATTCTATGACCATGTCCACGCGCTGAATGACATCATTGATGTCGATTACTACCTGCCCGGATGCCCTCCGCCCCCATATTCGGTGATGTATGCCGCGAGCGCGGTTCTGGAAAATAAACTTCCTCCAAAAGGCTCGACTTTAGCACCTAATAGAGCCTTGTGTGATAGCTGTAAGCGCAACAAATCGAAGCCAGATAGGATATCAATCAAGGAAATCAAGAGGATTCATGAGGTGGAAGCAGACCCCGATCTTTGTTTTCTGGCTCAGGGAATAATCTGTCTGGGCCCTGCCACTCGTGATGGCTGCGGCGAAGCCTGCATGAACATCAATATCCCGTGTCGGGGCTGTTTTGGTCCTGTGGAGGGGGTGGAGGATTCCGGCGCTAAATTCATTCCCGCCATGGCGTCAATTCTGGATGCGGAGAGCGATGAAGACATAACGAGAATTGTGAACCAGTTTGTTGATCCTGTGGGATATCTGTATCGATTTTCACTCCCTGTTTCGATATTTCAGAAGAAGAGAGCTGAGAAGTAGATTGGATAGCAAAGAGGTGCAAATTGAGCGAAAGGATAACTATAAACCCAATAACCAGACTTGAGGGACATGGGAAAATCGAGATTTTTCTGGACGATAAGGGCAATGTAGAAGACGCCTACTGGCAGGTGGTGGAACTCAGAGGGTTTGAAATCTTTTGTCTGGGTAGACCTGTGGAGGAGTTGCCCCGGATTATGCCCAATATCTGTGGCGTTTGTCCGACTCCCCACAATATGGCATCGGTGAAAGCGCTGGATGATCTTTATGGGGTAGAACCAACACCCACCGCCAAGCTGATAAGGCAGCTCCACTACAATGCGTTCATAGTGGAAGACCATCTGCTCCATTTCTATATACTTTCAGCGGGCGATTTTGTGCTTGGGCCGAGTGCTGACCCGGCTGAACGGAATATCCTCGGTGTGGTGCGCAAGGTTGGACTGGAAGTCGGCGGCAAGGTCATAGAAGCAAGAAAAAGATGCCGTGAAATAGTTCGGCACATTGCCAGCAAGCCTCCCCATCCCGAAGGTGGCTTGCCCGGCGGAGTCTCCAGGGGAATCACAGAGGAGGACAGGAAATGGATACGGGAGACCGCCGATTTCTGTGTCGAATTCTGCCAGTTTTCTTTGGAGTTATTCAAACAGGTTGTCTTGGATAACAAGGAGTACCTGAATCTTGTCCTGAATGACGCCTACAAGCTAAACACCTATTATATGGGGCTCGTCGATGATAATAAGCGGTTAAATTTCTATGAAGGCAAGTGTAGGATAGTCGGTCCAAAAGGCGAGGAATATGCGTTGTTTGATTATCACGATTATGTTGATTACATAGGGGAGTGGGTTGAACCATGGACATATATAAAGCTAACTCACTTGAGGAAGATAGGTTGGAAGGGCTTGAATGAGGGTGAGTCAACATCATTGTATCGTGTAGGGCCACTGGCAAGATTAAACGCGGCTGATAGCATGTTAACCCCCCTCGCCCAGAGAGAATATGAGACGATGTTTGATATACTAGGCGGCAAACCGAGCCACCATACTCTCGCTTACCATTGGGCAAGGTTAATTGAAGCTTTCCAGGCTGCTGACGACCCCTTGCTGACCAGCAAAGATATACGCAATATGGAACTTAGGTTGGATAAGGTTGGAATTGGTTGCGTCGAGGCAGCGCGTGGGACATTAATCCACCATTATGAGGCTGATGCTGATGGAAGAGCTACAAAGGTGAATCTCATTGTAGCAACCCAGCACAATGCAGCCCCCATATGCCTGTCCGTGAAAAAGGCGGCCATGGGATTTGTGAAGGGCCCGGAGGTTAAGGAAGGTTTTCTTAACATGGTAGAAATGGCTTTCAGAGCGTATGACCCGTGTTTGGGTTGTGCTACCCATGCCTTGCCGGGCCAGATGCCGCTGGTAGTGAATATAAGAGACCACAGTGGCGACCTGATACGGACCTTACAGAGGCCGTAATCCGAGGTGAATGACCAGCCTAGGCCTGGTCTGAAGTTGGCGCCATATGCAGGCATCTGACTGGTGCCATGGTGCAGGCTAGGTAGTGCGTAGATACAAAATCTACTTTGGCAGCGGCATATGAAGAGGCAAAGAAATGGCGAATAAGACTCAGAGAGACTATAGGAGTCTTTACCAAATAGCGACTGCAGTGAATTCAGTTCGTATTCCTGAGGGTGTGCTCGATAGTATGGCGAAGACCGTGACCGAGGCGTTGGAAGCCAAAGGATGTTCAATCATGCTACTTTCGGCGGACCGGAAGGCATTGCTTCGTACCGCAGCCTACGGGTTGAGCGACCAGTATCTCCGCAAGGGCCCGTTATCTGCTGACAAGAGCATTTCTCAGGCACTGGAAGGGAAGCCGGTTGCCATATTGAACGCAGCCGAGGACGAGAGGGTCCAGTACAGAGAGCAGGCCAAGCAAGAAGGTATCGCTTCCATGCTGTCCGCTCCCATATTGTTCAAGGGAGATGTAGTGGGAGTGATAAGGGTGTACACGGCGAGGGAGCACTATTTCACCCGTTCTCAGATACATTTTGTGCAGGAGGTTGCCAATCTGGGCGCTATCGCCCTTGAGAGGGCGAAGGAACTCCAGCAGTGTTTTATTGAGGTGGACAAGCTGGAAGAGGGGAGACGCCAGTTTGTCCGCTTTCTCAGTATTGTTGCCCATGATCTCCAGTCACCGTTGGTCGCTACCCAGAGCATATTGTCCTATATAGCGGACGGATACACCGGCGAGATCACTGACGGGCAAAAAGACTTGCTTGACAGAGGCATTAGGAGGATTGATGAACTTCTGATGTTGATTACCGATCTGTTGGATATACCCCGTATCGAAGCTGGCCAGCTTGTGCGCGAGATGCAGGAGGTCTCTCTTAACGGAGTGGTTAAACAAGCAGTGGTGGGCCTGGACAACGTGGCAAGACAGAAGGGGCTAGAATTGAAGATTGAACTGCCCGAGAGTTCGCCCAGGATCTATGCATCAAGCCGGCGGCTGCAACAAGTATTGATTAACCTGATAGGTAATGGTATTAATTATACGCGTGATGGCATGGTACTTGTCAGAGTGAAAGAATATGAAAACGAGATAGCAATTGAAGTAGTAGATACTGGAATCGGCATACCACCTGACGAGCTACCGAAAATTTTTGATGATTTTTTCAGAGGAAGGAAGGCGGGAAAGAAAGGCAGCGGATTAGGGTTGTCAATATCGAAGAGAATAATTGAAGCTCATGGGGGGAAGCTCTGGGCCGAAAGTCCCTGTCCTGAAACTGGCATGGGAAGCAAATTTACCTTCAGTGTGCCGAAAAACGGACGGTTAAGGCGAAATCCTGGGTGAAATGAACCCATGTAGTGTCTCGAAGTGAATAACCAAGGAGGTGACTAAATATGAAACAGAGGCCGAGAATCTTACTTGTTGACGATGACGTTGACCTTGTGAAGGTCATGAGTGGGGCTCTGGAAAGTAAAGCTTATGAGGTGATTGTCGCCTACAATGGGCAGGAGGGTTTGGAAAAAGCGAGAAAAGAGAAGCCTGACTTAGTCGTTCTGGATATTTTGATGCCGGTGGCCGATGGTTTCACCTTTGCCGCTCAGTTCCGGAAAGACCCGTCGCTCGCCAAGATTCCTGTGCTGGCGTTGACCAGCTTTTCAGAGTCATTGGGCCAGCCTTTTCCATTTGAGGTGACCGAGTACATTATGAAGCCTATCAGACCAAGGGACCTGGTCGCTAAAGTCGAGGGGTTTCTCAAAAAGGCGGAGACATCATGACAATATTGACGGTTACCGGCCGCTGAGAAAAGTTGAGAAATTCCCTGAACAGATGAGGTGTTGACAAGAGTTGGCCGAGATCGAGGGCGTGCTGGTATAGATTTAACTGAATATTGCATTCCTCAGGAATCGTCTCCCCAGCCAGATTCCGATTTTGGATTAAGCAGGGTCCCCGCGAAAATCTGGCGATTTGCGGGGTAGTCTATGTCAAAGCTAGCAAGGCAATCGCTCAAATCAGCTTCTATCAGCGTCCGGGGCATTGTTCAGGGTGTCGGCTTCCGGCCCTTCGTCTACGGACTGGCTGTTAAACATAATCTTAAGGGCTGGGTTTACAACACTTCGGAAGATGTCAGGATTGAGGTGGAAGCTGAAGCAGAGGCTATTAAGCAGTTTGAGCAGGAACTCAGGACAAAAGCCCCACCGCTGGCTCACATCGAAAACATAACTATCGAGTATCATTGCCCTGTCGGTTAC
>PDVJ01000020.1_pt2 | contig 15140 bp, 16 predicted proteins | sample 1369811 | NCBI WGS metagenome assembly PDVJ01 (sample SAMN07795376, study PRJNA414565) | Alkali sediment metagenome, whole genome shotgun sequencing project. | reverse complement strand
TCATCTTCTATGGAATCAATTATTAGTACAGTTTGTAGCTGCGGAAGCTGTTCTAAAATGGGGCGTATTTTTTTATCAAACAAACCCTGTGTGGTCAGAAGCACTTTTGCATCTCCGCGCACCAAACGCTGCACGATAGGTTCGGGACCGAATTGGGAGAAGAGGGGACACAGCACGCTGCGATTTTTCAAGATGCCGATCGCGGCGATGTAAAGCTCAGGGAGGCGTGTGGATAAAGTAAAGACACGGTCCCCTTTGCCAATACCTAGAGATGAAAGAAGATTGGCAAACCGGGCACTCTCTTTTTTCATCTCGCTAAACGTATACGTCCTTCTCTCACCGCTCTCACCCAGCCATATCAGCGCAGTTTTATCTGAGAGAGGACCGTTGGCATGGCGATCGATCGCTTCGTGGGCAATATTGAGCCCTCCAGAGGGTAAGCCTTCAAATTCAGATGCGATAGTGTTCCATTTAAAAGTTTGATACACTTCTTGATAATTGATAAGATTGGGTTTAGTTGAAAAATCATTTATATTTTTTTCGATCAAATTTTTATCCATTATTTCTTCTCCTCATATAAAACTTGTTTCTTTAAGGTACAATCGATCACAATTAATTATACACAAAGTATATTCTAGATTACTGATAAAAAAATGAGATAGGAAGAGGTGATGTATGTTTTTACGTAATACATGGCGTCTAATCGATTTTTCAATGGGAACGGCACAGTGGAATATGGCTGTGGATGAGGCACTGCTCAACAGTTACGGAGTCAATGATTTACCGATACTCAGGCTTTATGGATGGGAAAGTTCTCTGAGTTTAGGGAGATATTCCAGTTTTGAAAAGGCATTAAACAAAAAACGCATCGATGCAGAAGCCATACCGTATGTAAGGCGTATGAGCGGTGGGGGCGTGTTGGTACATGGCACAGATGTTTCGTATACACTCATAATCCCGCGTACTGCATTGGGCAATACCGGTATCGATGCGTGTTATCACTATTTGTGCGGCTTTTTGATCCGTTTTTATGAAAAGCTTGGGCTAAACCCCCAGTTTGCATCCAGGCTCTCATTACAGACCGAAAAGTCTGAATCTTGTCTGGCCGGTACCGAGGTGTACGACATAATGATTAATGGAGAAAAGATGGGAGGAAATGCCCAACGCTATAAGCGTAATGCTTTCTTACAGCACGGAACGATACCTATGCATCTTGAAGCGTCGCGATTTAATCCTTTGTTTGTCATTGATTCGGGATTGCAACGGGCAACATCATTGAAGCGGCTGGGTGTTTGTATGAAATATGAGCAGCTTGGTTATTTGTTAAAAGAGGCGTTTAGCGAAACGTTTAATGTTTCCCTGTTAGCCGATACATTGACCCAAACAGAAGAGAAATGTGCGCAAGCGCTGTTGGAAGACAAATACAGCCAGGAAAGGTGGAATCTCCATGGGAAACTCGCTTCTGCCTAAACCGCAATGGCTACGCAAAAAAATTACCCTCAGTCATCATGTTGCAATGCAGCAGCTCTTGAACAAAGGGCGTCTCCACACAATATGCGAAGAGGCAATGTGCCCCAACATCAGTGAGTGTTTTGGGCAAAATGTCGCTACGTTTATGTTGTTGGGGACGGTGTGTACCCGTGCGTGTAGTTTTTGCGCCGTAGCCAAAGGAAAACCGTTGATGCTTGACCCTCATGAGCCTGATAATGTGGCACAGGCGGTTAAAGAGCTGGGATTGCGTCATGTGGTACTGACGAGTTCCACACGTGATGATTTGGGTGACGGGGGAGCAGATCAGTTTTGTAAAACAGTCCATGCGGTCAAAGAGATCGATGATACGATTGTGGTGGAACTATTGATTCCCGATATGAAGGAAAACCTCGACGCATTAAAACGCATTGCCAACTGCGGCGCCCAGATCATCGGCCACAATCTAGAGACAGTGCCGCGCCTCTATCATGTGCGCAAAGGGTCCAATTACGAACGCTCCTTGCGTGTATTGAAGCACCTTAGAGATTTCAATCCTGCCGTTGCCACCAAAAGCGGGATTATGCTTGGGTTTGGGGAAGAGGATGATGAGGTGCGTCATCTCATGGAGGATTTATTGAGTGTAGGATGCCGTTATCTCAGTATCGGGCAGTATCTCTCTCCCTCGAGGTATCATGAGGCGGTTGTTGAGTATGTGCAGCCAAGCCGATTTGAGTTTCTACGAACGGTGGGGTTGGAGATGGGATTTGACCATATCAAAAGCTCGCCCTATACTCGCAGCAGTTATATGGCACATGAATATTGGGAGGCAAACAATGAAGCAGTATGATGCAGTCGTGATCGGAGCGGGGCCGGGGGGTTATGAATCCGCCATAGAGCTGGGGCGTGCAGGATTAAAAACACTTCTGATAGACAAGGGCAAAGAGCGAATCGGAGGAACCTGCCTCAATGAGGGGTGCATTTCAACGAAAAATTATCTCCAAAGTGCCGGATACGTATCAAAGGCAAACTATTTTAGAGAGTGCGGAGTGGAAGTAGAAATCCACGGTCTTAATCTGGAGCGTTTGAGAGAAAAAACCATTTCGTTAAAAAATGAGCTTCGATCGGGGGTAGTATGGCTGCTGGAAAATGCAAAGGTCGAGACGTTGTATGGAACAGCGTCCTTTGTCGATTCCAACACCGTTGACGTCTCAGGGGAGAAAATCCATTTTGAGAAGTGCATACTCGCAACGGGGGCGAAGAGCAGAGAGATTTCTACCTTGCCATTGGATGGTAAGCGGATACTTTCCAGCCGTGAGATCTTTGAGCTAAAAACTCTGCCAAAATCGATGGTCATCATCGGAGGAGGTCCAATCGGATGCGAGTTCGCGACATTTTTTGCTGCTTTGGGCGTTGACGTAACGATCTTAGCGCGCGGTACTCAACTGCTCTCTAGTGAAGATGAAGATATTTCCAAGACCTTATTGCGGGCATTTAAAAAGTCCAATATTCGCGTACTGACCTCGGCAACGGTTGAGAATGCAAAGGTCATGGAAGAGGGGGTAGAACTACAGGTTGGTGGAGAGACCCAAGAGAATATAGTGTGTGAATTAGTGCTGTGTGCCATCGGAAGAGATCCGTATACCGAGGGGTTGAATCTAAAAAATGCAGGAGTAGAGTTAAATACCAAAGGTTTTATCGAGGTTGACGGCGCATTTCAAACCTCGAAAAAACACATTTACGCAGTGGGAGACTGCATCGATACACCTGCATTTGCTCATACTGCCTATGCAGAGGCCCGCATCGCCGCGCATAATCTTATCCGTGGCACATCGGATACGAACACCCATATCAATCCCTCTACCATCTTCACCGATCCGCAAATAGCCAGCTGCGGATTGAGGGAAAAAGAGGCCAAAGAACAAGGTATTGACATCGACGTCAAAAAAGCATTTTTCAAAGTCAACGCAAAGGCCAAGATCAACGGAGATGATGCGGGATTTGTGAAAATGATTGTTTCCCCTCAGAGTGATATAATATTGGGAGCTTCAATTATCGGTGTAGAAGCCACAGAAGTTATCCATGAGATGGTCATCGCCGTTGAGAAAAAACTCACAGCCAGTGAGCTTAGATCGATGATCCATGTTCATCCCAGCGTTTCAGAAATTATTCGGTATCTTTAAATTTTAAGAAGTATAAATGACAAAAAAATTACTTTTCCTTTTTTTCCTAACACTGCCGTTGATGGCGATTACCCCCGATGCGATTATCAAAAAAGTCGAGCATAATATCCAAAGTGACAGTGGTTATTCCAAGATTACGATGAGCGTCACGACAGCACGGGGTGAGCGGACGATGAAAATGGAGAGCTGGAACAGGGGACATGAGAAAAGCTTCATCAAAGTGCTCTATCCCAAGCAAGACCGAGGGATTACTTTTTTGAAAGTCGATACGACAATGTGGCAGTATGTCCCCAAGATTGAAAAGACGATCAAAATTCCCAGCTCCATGATGATGCAAAGCTGGATGGGGAGCGATTTTACCAACGATGATATGGCCAAAGAGAGCTCCATCGTCGATGATTATAATGCGCAGATCAGTTTTGAAGATGCGCAAAAATACACCCTGACACTTTTGCCAAAACCAGATGCTGCCGTGGTGTGGGGAAAAATTGTGCTTGAGGTCGCCAAAGAGCACTATATCCCCTTGCGGGCGATTTATTATGATGAGGACGGAGTACAGCAGCGAATACTGTATTACAGCGATGTCAAGCAGTATGGGGATCATTATCTACCGACCGTGATGACGCTGATACCGCAGAACAAAAAGAATAACAAAACGGTTGTACAAATGGAAGAGGTCAATTTTGACGTCGTCATCGAGGATGAGCGCTTTACGAAAAATGCACTCGTGCGGTACAGTCAATGATTCTTTTCAAAATGGCGTTACGTGAACTGTTGAGCCATAAAAAACGCTCCATTGTCACGCTGTTGCTCAGTGCCTTTTCGACAGCGCTTTTTATCTTTGCAAATGCCCTCAATAACGGTACCCATAACCAGCTTATCCGTTCGAGCGTCGAGATCTATCCCGGCTACATGCAAATCACCAACCGTGCGTTCGAAGACAATCCGAACTTTGACAATCTCATTTTTGATGCGGCATATGTCACAAAAACGTTGCAAAAAATAGATGAGATCAACGCTTCCGCCGCACGTTTTGAGGCCTACGCTCTTTACTCAACCAACGAGCAGTCCATCGGAGGGATGTTTACCGCTGTTCAGCCCGAAAAAGAGGCGCAGGTTTCAAGGCTCAAACGCTCACTTGTTGAGGGGGAGTATTTAACAGCTATGGATACCAATGCAATCTATTTGGGGGTAGAGTTAGCAAAACGACTCAAAGTAGGGGTAGGGGATACACTCTCTTTTATCTCTACGGGGGCGGATTACTCCTTTGCGGCGGACAATCTGGTGGTCAAGGGATTGTTTAAAACGAAGCTTTATGAATTCGATAACATTGCAGGTTTTGTGAATAAGGGGTATTTTGACGAAGTGATGCAAAGCCGTAACATTGCTACGCATATTATTATGACGCCAACCGATGTAAAACAGATCGATTTAGTAACGCAAAAAGTTCAAAAAGCTTTGGGGCAGGACTTGGAGGTTAAAAATTACAAGACGACGCTGGAAGATTTGATTTTGGCGATGGAAATCGATACGATTTTCGGCTACATCACGTTGGGGATATTTTTTATCGTCATTTTTTTTGTCATCGGCATATTCGCATTTCTTTCGGTCTATGCCCGTATCCGTCAAATCGGGGTACTGCGTGCCATCGGGACGACGCCAAAGCAGGTGATGGGAATGTTGCTGATAGAAGCGCTGATTTTGGGATTTTTGAGTGTCGGTCTGGGAGGAGCGGTTGGAGCCTATGCCAGCCATCATTATGAAAAATACCCCATCGAGATCACCTCTTTGGTGGATGTGGATGCGCAAGAATACGCCAAACAGTACAACATGGTAGCGGAGGCCACCTTTCCCGCCGAGTTTAATCCTCCGAGGATCATGATCGATATGCTCATCATGATGCTGCTAAATCTTATGACGGTACTTTATCCGATCCTCCTTATCAACCGATTTACCCCGACCGAAGCGATACGTTATGTTTAGCCACACCGAAATGCTCTACATCAAAATGGCACTGCTGCATATCGTCCGCCGCAAGGGGCGCGCTGCCTTGATCTCCATTATGATTGCCATCTCGATGATCGGACTGCTTTTGATGGAGGGGATGTATGAGGGGATGATGGTGCAAATCACCCAAAATTCGATAAAAACCGGCAGCGGTACCGTCTCGATACAGCACACAATGTTTCGATCGGACAATAACATAAAATACACGATTGCAAATCCCCAGAAAATCACCGCACTGCTCGATTTCCAAAAAGAGGTACAAAGTTATGTCACGCGCATCAATCAACGCGGGTTAATCGCTACGGCAGGCTATTCGCAGGGGGTCAATGTTGCAGGGGTTGATTTAAGCCTGGAATCTTCGCATGCGAAACTGGAAAACTTCATTATCAAAGGAGACTATAGCTTTGATAAAAACGGCAGGGGAGCACTCATCGGCTATCGTTTGGCAAAAAAACTCAAAGTAGACATCGGCAAAAAAGTAATTGTAACGATGCAAGATACCAACAACGAAGTGGTATCGGTGGCCTTAAAGATACGAGGAATACTCAAAACCAATAATATGGCCATCGACAGTAACGGTCTTATGATGGACATTGAGAGACTGCGCAGTTTAAATGGTGTTCAGGGAGCAACGGAAATTTCAATCTTGCTGCATGAACAAAATGACGATACGAGGCTGATAGCCTCCCTCGTTCCTAAAATAAACGATCAAAACATCGCGGTGTATTCCTACAAAGAACTCTATCCCTCCTTGCACGAGGGGGAAGCGATGATGCAAACCTACAGCCGTATAAGCTCTACCTTTATTTTTATTGTCGCCACACTTGGGATCTTCGGTGTTGTACTGGTTTCGGTGCTGGAACGGGTACGGGAGTTTGGTATCATGATGGCCATCGGGACACAATTTCGTGACATTGCACGCCTCATAATCTACGAATCGCTGGTCATTACGATGAGCGGCTACATAGTAGGGGCATTGCTGGGAGGGGGACTGTTGTGGTACTTCAAAGAGTTTGGGCTTGATCTCTCAGGACTCAGCGATGCCTTCGCTATCTTCGGGATGGATTCGAGTATCCATGCGATCCTAAAACTCGACTATTTTACCAGCACTTTTGTCAGTGTTTTGGTGGCAACCTTGGCGGCAACAATCATACCGATCCGTACCCTCAAACAGCGCAATCCTATCCAATCCATTAGTGAGAATACATGATGAATTTTTTAACTGTTAAGAATGTAAAAAAAATATTCAATGAAGGCTCCCAGAGCCAAAGCAATGCCCTAATGGGCATCGATCTTTCCATCGGCAAAGAGGAGTTTATTGTCATTTCCGGTCCCAGCGGCAGCGGCAAAAGTACGTTACTCAACATCATCGGAGGACTCGATGCGCCAAGTGAGGGGAGTGTAGAGCTGGAGGGAACGGTGATCACGGCTCTGAATGAAAACGATTTGGCGTTGTTTCGCAGAGAAAACATCGGGTTTGTATTTCAAGCTTACAACCTGATCCCCGTCCTTACCGTCAAAGAGAACATCGAATATGTGATGCGTCTCATGGGAATGCCGCAAAGCCAATGCGATGCACGTGTGCTTGAGGTAGCGCGCGAGCTTGACATCGATGCGTATCTCAACAAACTCCCCGATCACCTCAGCGGCGGACAGCAGCAGCGTGTAGCCGTAGCACGTGCGGTAGCGAGCAAACCCAAACTGATCCTTGCCGATGAACCTACGGCAAATTTGGATACGGCAAACGCACAGAAACTCATGGAGTTGATGCGCCGTTTAAACATCGAGGAAAAAGTGACGATCATCTTCTCCTCGCATGATCCGATGGTGATTGAAAAAGCACGCCGTTCGATTGTCTTGCGTGATGGTAAAATCATAGAGGATACGGTGCGATCATGATCAAAGCGGTGTGGCTACTGTGTATTTGTACTATGGTTGCCAGTGCTGTAGAGTCTCAAACCACCTTTGAAAACAGCAATTTCACCCTTTCTTCCCCGTTAAACGGCAATGGTGATCAAACCCTCTACAACTACAATCGATTTCGCGTCAATGAGCAGCTGCGCGAGGGAAACTGGTTTGCTGTAGGGATTGGTGATTTTGAAAATATTCTGGGGCGTGAGCTGATCCAAAGCAGTGCCTATAAAATAGCCAATGCAGTACGACGATCGGATACCCCTTTTTCAACCCAAACAAAAACCTACGATTACGATGAGGGGCAATTGTATGCTCAGCTTTATCGTTTGTACGGTGGTTATACGGATGAAAAGCAAACCGTGACGTTAGGCTTGCAAAAAGTGAGTATGGGAGTAGGGCGCATCTGGAATCCCACCGATATGTTCAATCCAAAAAATCCCCTCGCACTCGAACCCGATGAAGTATACGGAGTCTTTGCTCTGGCCTATAGCTATGCTCCCAGCAGTTTGAGCCAAATAGGGCAAAAGGATACCTTGATGTGGCTGATGTTGCGATCGATGTTGTCAGTGCCGAGGATGTGAGTATGATCGGTTATGAGCTTGAGGGGGAACTGTTGGACACAGGAATCGAACTGCGCAGCGAGGGTGGATGGTTTGATGACAAACTTCTGAATACGAAGTTCTTTCAAGGGCTCATTGGTGCCGATTATGCGTTTGGAAATTCTTTTATGCTGATCGGCGAGTGGCTGCATACATCACGGACATTTGAACACGAGCTGCAGTTTCAGATTCCCTCCGGTGCTATGAGTAATCTGGTCCGTTCAAAAGATTATGCCGCCATCAGCTGTGGCTATCAGTTTGATCCGCTGCTTTATGGAACACTTACAACCATCATTAATGCCCATGATGGCAGTTTTTATACAGGACCGGTATTACGCTATTCGTTGGACGATGATATGGTGCTGGGACTGGGAATGATGCTTTATGAGGGGAAAAATCAGAGTGAATTTGGCGCATTGGGTCAAACGTACTATCTGAATATCAAAATAACTTTTTAAATAGAATATATATTATGTTAACCAATATTAATTTTACTCACTTCAGAGCTCTTTTATTAAAAAAAGCATTTTCCAGCCGTTTACCAAACTGTATTACCATTCATACTGTTTAATGTTAGCAGCAAAGCATTAGATATTTTCATTATATTACTCCTTAAGCACTAGTCGCCTTCTTTTAATAGCAGGAAGGATGACTTTATCAGCATCTGATACAATCCTTGAATCTGCGCCGTAGCCTATTTAAATATCATTTTATTGAGTTATACTTTTTCAATTATGGTCAATAAGGAAATTCGATATGTTACATTTACCTTATCTTCAAATTGCGAGAGAAGCTATCCAAAGTCATTTTGATGGCAAAATGATAGATAAGAGTGCTCTTTTAAAACAGTATCCGCAAATGAGCATGAACAAAGCCACTTTTGTTACCTTGACGTTGAATGGGCAACTGCGAGGATGCATCGGCTCACTTATCGCCCATCGACCTCTTATTGATGATCTGATCTCTAATGCGCAATCGGCAGCATTTCATGATCCGCGTTTTCCGCCACTTACGCCTCAAGAATTTAATCATACACATATCGAAGTATCTCTCTTAAGCGAACCAAAACGTCTCTCTTATACAGATAAATCGGATTTAAAATCTAAAATTCATGTGAATGAGGATGGTGTTATTCTTCAACTTGGGAATAATCATCAAGCAACATTTTTGCCTCAAGTATGGGAAGAATTAAATGATTTTGAGAGTTTTTTTGCCCATTTGGGGATGAAAGCTGGGATTGGGAGTGATCCTTTGGTGTATCATCCTGAGATTTTTACCTATCAAGTTGAAAAAATAAAAGAGCAATAAAATAAGTTATACTTTCACGATGGAATCAACGAAGCAACAACTCATAAACGATATACAAAATCTCCTTAACCGCTATGAAGGGCTCTCCCCAACATCCATTAATCCTGCACTTTTAGAATTTATGGATCGAGACACTTTACTGAGCATCATCAGTTCACTTCTCAAACAGCAAGAAAATACTAATCAAGATAATCTTGAGTGGCTGGAACAATTCAAACAGTATCAGTAATGATGGTAAAGCTAATTCATTTTCTTTAAGTTGTTAATAATGGTTTTGTTATATAATTTCACTATATTACACAATGATTAAAATGTTATTTCATTATAATCAATAGAGGAAAAGCTATGTCAAACGTCGATTTAATACAATTAACCGAGCAAACAAAAAAACTTACTGCGATGATCGTAGAAGATGAAGTAGTTGCTAATGACCTTTTAAGTTCTACTTTTAAAAACTTTTTTGCTGATGTAACATCAGCTTACAACGGTGCTGAAGCATTGCGTATGTATGAAAAAGTCAATCCGGACATCGTTTTTGTTGATATTGTCATGCCTGAAATCGATGGGATCGAGCTTGCACGTCGTATCCGTTCTATTAATCCTTCACAAATCATCATTGTTATTTCTGCAAGTAACGATATCCAAAAGATTTCTGAATCGATTGAAGTGGGTGTAAACAGCTTTATTCAAAAGCCTATCGACACGAAAAAAATTCTTGAAATGCTTCAAAACATTACAGCAATGATCGCTAAGCGCAAAAAAATTGAAACAAAAACATTCTCTATTTCATTGCCTCTTGATGTCTATGAATTGGTAGATGATAATGCGAAAGCGGAGAGTATCTCGAAAAATGCCGTTATTATCCGTGCATTACGCTCATTCTACAACGATTAATTTCACTCCCCTCTTCTCTTCTCACTAAAACCTGTAAAAAATTAACAGGTTTTAGTTTTATTTTAGTTATCGTTCATTATAATTTCAGCTCTGGAATTGATCCTTCCTTTAAAACCGCATTCACTTTTAAGTGGCTCCATCATCTAACGGTTAGGATCCCAGGTTTTCATCCTGGTCACAGGGGTTCAAATCCCCTTGGAGTCACCACTTTTTTCCCCCCATTTTATTACCATAATCAATTTTATAAATGAAAATTAGCACTATTTTGAATTTCTACCGTAAATAACCTAAAAATTCATCAATATTTCTAACAATGTCACCTATATTGTGAAAAATAGAGTATTATTCTATTATAAATAATTAAGATAAACTCTGATAGAAAAGGTTTTCACTAAAGCCCATGAAAATTAAAAAAGATGACCTCATTACAATTGAAAGTCCAAATGGAAGAACATTGGGTGAATGTCTGCATGATGAATTCTTATCCATACGCATGATCCATGGACAATTTGTTTCCACGCTGCATATCAAAGACAAGCCAAAACGTATGATGCGCGAAGAAGCTCTCGAATACTATACGAAAAAATTAAAATCCGCGTGGGAAAAAAGTTAAAGAGCTTGCTCTTTTATAGATCCGCATAACGCTAAAAACTCTGCTCCGTATCTGTCAAATTTAACATCCCCTATTCCACCTACCTGTAACATTTCTGACTTATTTTGAGGAAGTTTTTCTGCCATTTCTTGCAATGTTTTGTCACTAAAGACCACATAAGGCGGAACAGAGTTTTCTTTGGCAATTGCGGAACGCAATCCCCTTAATCGTTCAAATATAGCGTGGTTTTCATCGGATGCATGGATGGTTTTCGATGTACTTGAATGCCGTTTTTGCTCTTGGAGTCTTTCTTCTCGTATGGTAAGTGGGAGTTGTTTTTTGATAATTTCCAAACCGTACTCATCCAGTGCTAAAACTCTAAAGTCCCCTTGTCGCAGCGCTTTGAGTTCTAACAATCTGTCTCCGATTGTAAGCCAATAGTGGCGGCTTTTATCTTTACCTATTGCGTAGACACTGAGGGCTGTGTGTTGGTTTTGCTCTATCTTGTCATTTGTGACACCCAGTAAGATGTCAACAACATAATGCAGACCAAAGCGCTGACCGCTGCGATAGACGCAGGAGAGTAACTTGAGTGCATCTTGGGTAATGTCGACATTTTTTTTATCGGTATCAAGACAGTTGTCACATTGGGTTGTGCATGCATCGCTGCTGTCATCAAAATATTGGGCTATGAGCTGATGGCGGCATATTTGTGATGAGGCAAACCGAGAGGTTGATTCCAATTTATCAAATGCCAGTTGTTTATAGGCTGATTCACTTTGTGTGTCGATCATCCGTTTGCGATCAGAATCATCAGATGCTGAGAAAAGAAGCAGCGTCGAGGCATCCAATCCATCTCGTCCCGCACGCCCTATTTCTTGATAGTAGTTTTCAATGGTTTTAGGCAACGTTGTATGGATTACGAAGCGTATGTTACTTTTGTCAATTCCCATACCAAAGGCTACGGTAGCAACAACGACTCTGATCTCATCGTTCAAAAAGGCACGATAGGTTTCATTTTTTTGCTGGGTTGGCAGACCTGCGTGATAGGCTTGTGCCGGAATCTTTTTGGCAGACAGAAACTCGGCGATACTTTCGGCTTCTTTTCGTGTGAAAGTGTAGACAATTCCGCATTCATTTTCATACTTAGAGAGGAACTCAAGCAGCTGTTCCCGCCCATTTCCCTTTCTATGCAGAGCATTTATTTGTAAATTATCCCGACGAACTTTTGCCCGTATCAAGACGGGATTACTGAGCCTAAGCTGAGCCAATATGTCTTGCTCAACGGTATGCGTAGCCGTTGCGGTAAATGCCGCAATAGGTACAGAGGGAAACAATTCACGCAAGCGATAGAGCTGACGGTAATCTTCCCTAAACTCATGTCCCCATTCACTCACACAGTGGGCTTCGTCAACAACAAAAAAGTCGATAGGGATTGTGTTTAAAAAATGGATAAACTCACCGCTTTTGAGTCTTTCAGGTGCGACATACAGTAATTTAAGATTGGACTCTTTGGTACGTTGAATAACGGTACGTATCTCTTCGGGTGTTTGCATTGATGAAATCATCGCAGCCTCGATCCCAAAAGCACTCAGTGCCGTTATTTGATCGTGCATCAATGCCAATAATGGGGAAATAACAACCGTTACACCCTCCATCAAAAGCGATGGAAGCTGATAGCACAGTGACTTCCCTGCACCGGTTGGAAGGATCATCATTACATCATGACCAGCGACGATAGCATCTACCGCTTCCTCTTGAAATGCTCGAAAAGAAGCGTGTCCGAAAACACTTTTTAGTACGTCGTACTTTTTGTTCATTGATGCTCTTAATATTAAATACGTGAATTTTACCCAAGTTCGATAAAATAACGAAAAAAAAGGTCACACGCGATGGAATTCAAAATCGATGCCACCTGTGGTAATGCACGCGCCTGCACAATCACTACGGCACATTCGACAATTCAAACGCCTATTTTTATGCCCGTAGGGACAGTGGGAAGTGTTAAATCCCTCGATATGTCTGATATGGAAGATATTTTAGGAGCACAAATAATCCTTGCCAATACTTATCACACCTATCTTCGTCCCGGTGATGAAACCATTGCGCATATGGGAGGGTTGCACGGATTTACAACTTATCCAAAAAGCTTTTTGACCGACAGTGGCGGTTTTCAGGCCTTTAGTCTCAGCGACATCTCCAAACCGACCGAATCCGGAATCGAATTCAAAAGCCACATCGATGGCTCACGGCATTTTTTTACCCCTGAGAAAGTAATCGATATACAGAACAATTTGGGCAGTGACATCATGATGATTCTTGACGATCTTGTCGCTCTGCCCGCTACTCAAGAACGGATCAAACTTTCAATCGAGAGAACCACACAGTGGGCAAAACAATCCATCGACTATTTTCGTCATAAACAATCGCTTGGGATTGGGACACAACAAAACATATTCGCTATTATCCAAGGGGGAACCGATTTGGCGTTTCGCACCCAGTCGGCCACTGAACTGTGTGCATTGGATTTTGACGGGTTTGCGATAGGGGGCTTGAGCGTAGGTGAATCGAATAACCTTATGTACGACACAGTAGAGCACACTACGCCACTGATGCCCGTCAATAAACCGCGTTATTTAATGGGTGTGGGAACGCCAGAAGATTTGGTTGAAAACATTGAACGCGGTGTTGATATGTTTGACTGCGTTATGCCCACGCGCAATGCTCGTAACGGAACCCTTTTTACCACTTTTGGGAAAATAAACATCAAAGGGGCAAAGTTTAAATTGGACAATGAGCCTATTGATCCTGACTGTAACTGCTATACTTGCAAACGGTACAGCCGTGCGTATCTCCATCACCTGTTCCGTTCAAAAGAACTCACTTATTTTCGACTTGCATCTTTGCACAATTTACACTATTATCTCTGGCTTGTAAATAAAGCACGTGAAGCGATTATCGCAGGACAATTTGTTGAATTTAAAAAGGATTTTTATGCTCGCCGTCAAGCCTAAAATTGATCTTGGTGTTAACATTGACCACATTGCGGTACTGCGTGAAGCACGTAAAATTAACGACCCCGATCCCCTTATGGCATTAGCTGTTTGTGCACAAAGCGGTGCGGATCAAATCACGATACATTTACGCGAAGACCGTCGTCACATCCATGATGATGATGCCTATCGCATTATTGCTTCTTCTCCCATTCCGGTGAATTTAGAATGCTCCATTGATTCGGAGATTATTGGTATTGTATGCACGCTAAAACCCCACCGCGCAACACTCGTCCCAGAAAAACGCGCAGAAGTGACCACCGAAGGCGGGCTTGATGTCAGTGGAAGCTATCAAACAATATTAAATACTATCAATACTCTTAATAAATCCGAAATAGAAATATCCCTCTTTATTGATCCAACGATCGAAGCGGTTGAACTGGCCAAAAAACTGGAGGTACAATGGGTCGAGCTGCATACGGGAACGTATGCAAATCTCTATGCAATGCGTCACAGCGCCCTTCCCCATTCGCATCATACGATTGAATCGTTGCGTTTAAGCCGTAAAGAATTGGATGCACGGTTAGTAGAAGCCTTTGAAGCGATTCGAAATGCCGCCCAACATGCCCAACGACTTGGGCTAAAAGTGGCCGCAGGACATGGGCTTAATTACCAGAATGTGACGAAAATTACAACTATTGATGCTATTACAGAACTCAACATTGGGCAAAGTATCATTGCACGTTCTGTTTTTATGGGACTTGCCCGTGCTGTATTGGATATGAAAGAGCTATGCAAGCGTTAAAAAGAATCGCCATCAGCGTCGGCGATCTAAACGGTGTCGGATTCGAAATCATCCTTAAAGCCCATGAGCAGATTAAAATGCTGTGTGACCCTGTTTATTGCATAAATTATACAATGGCACATCAAGCAGCTGCCTTACTTAAAACCCAGATTCCTAATGATTTTAAAATGATTAAAGTAGCGGGTGAGTTTACGATTACTGCAGGCGAAGTATCGGCATCCAGTGGGAAATACAGCTTTGATTCCTTTGCATGTGCAGTTGATTTAGCACGCAGTAAAGCGGTGGATGCTATTGTGACCCTCCCAATTCACAAAGAAGCGTGGATGATGGCAGGAATAGACTACAAAGGGCATACGGACGCGTTGAGAGATTTCTTTA